>Ga0172375_10008752_pt1 | contig 13529 bp, 11 predicted proteins | sample LakKiv1m_FD_114537 | JGI IMG/M metagenome (GOLD analysis project Ga0172375, IMG submission 114537) | Freshwater microbial communities from Kabuno Bay, South-Kivu, Congo - kab_092012_11.1m | ecosystem: Environmental > Aquatic > Freshwater > Lake | place: Democratic Republic of the Congo...
AAAAAAGATCAACAGCTTTCCGCTGAGCCTCTTGGAGCTGCGTCACGCCATAGTTCCACGTCAGCGGAATAACGATCAGATTGGGTCTGTTCCTCGCAAACCTTACTGGAAATTAATTTTCCTGAATTCTGGCGAGGGAAGAACGTGATTTGTGCTGTGGGGTTCCTTCTGATACCAGAATGCCGTACTTATATAATCATTACTTTTGTTGTTTCCATGACCATGTTCAATAGTGACCTTTATGGATTTTCTGAACCGGATTGGGTCTGTAACATAAAACCTGTACATGCCGTTTGTACCCAATCACCTGTTGATGTAACTACTGCGCGCTGTTTAACATTGTGAACTCCAGGTCAGACAAGCCTGTCTCAAAACTGTCTCATTGCATGCAAAACACTGGCGTGAAACAAATGCGATATACAAACGAGCAGCAGATTTGACTTTGCAAAGCCTTGTCAATCAAACGATTGCAGACAAAGTAATTTGCATGAACACGGTTGGCACGCATCCTGCAGATTATATAAATGTCTTAGTGTTTTATGAAGGGCTCAAGGAGGTATTCATATGACAATGAAAATAATAATTGGAGCGCTGCTCGGTGCAGGGATTGGTGGTGTGATTGGTTATATGGGAAAAAATGCAGGCGGTTCTTGTCCTCTTGCCTGCAATCCGATTGGCGGAATGATAATGGGAACATTGATTGGTGTGTTTATTGCCGGCGGGTTGTCGGCTGGAACAACAAGTAAAGGAGATGAGATTATGTCAGTAAATGTTACGCAGGTGCAAAATGAGAAGGCGTTTGACGAATTACTGAAATCCAATAAGGTGGTGCTAGCGGATTTCTACGCCGACTGGTGCGGGCCGTGCAGGATGGTGAAACCGTTGATTCACCAAATCGCGGACGAATACGCCGGACGGGTGGCGGTTGCGACAATAAATGTTGACGCAAACATGGCACTGGCTCAGAAGTATGGTATCAGCAGCATTCCGGATGTAAGGGTGTTCAAGGATGGAAAGGTGTACGAAACATTCGTTGGCGCCCGACCCAAGACTGCGTACTCCGAAGTTTTGGAGAGAGCGCTGAAGAACTGAAGAATAGATTGCGGAGAAAAGGGGGAAAAACAAAATGGCAGCGAACAGAAAAATTGCGGGCAAACCGGTAAACGCCGCAGAAAAAGTAAAATATTCCAGGGACGCGATAGTGAGCAAAACACTGCTGGATATTCCAACCGGTTCACTGACGTTGTTCGCGTTTGACAGGGGTCAGGGGTTAAGCGAGCACACGGCGCCTTATGACGCGACTGTTATGATTCTAGATGGACAGGCCGAAATCAGCATAGACGGCAAAAGAAACACGGTAAAAGCCGGCGAATTGATAATTATGCCTGCCAATGTGCCGCACGCACTGGATGCGGAACAGCGATTCAAGATGCTTTTGATAATGATTAAATCGAAATAACAGACCCAGGGAAAAAATGAATTTCCTGCTGAACATGGCAACAGGAGCATGGCAGACCCTTGCGGATATGTCTCCATATCTGCTTTTCGGGTTTCTGGCAGCGGGTTTGCTGTCGCTTATTGCCACGCCGGACAAGGTAAAAAAACATCTTGGCGGTCACGGGGCATGGCCTGTAGTTAAGGCATCACTCCTGGGCATCCCCCTGCCCCTCTGTTCCTGCGGAGTGATACCCGTGGCCGCCTCTCTTAACAAGCACGGCGCAAGGAATGGAGCAGTTTCTTCATTCCTGATCTCGACTCCGCAAACCGGAGTTGACAGCATACTGGTCACGTACAGCCTTATGGGGCCGGTCATGGCAATCTTCAGGCCGGTAGCGGCATTCATATCCGGAGTATTGGGCGGGCTGGCCATGAATGCTTTCGATAAATCAGGAACAGGCAGCGAAGTGCCCCGCGAATCCTGCCGGGACGAGTGCTGCCTTGAGGGCAGGACAAGGCGCCATCCTCTTGTGCAGGCATTGCGCCATGGATTCATAACACTGCCTCGAGACATCGCCCGGCCGCTTCTGGCCGGCCTGCTGGCTGCCGGCATGATTACGGCCCTTATTCCTCCTCATTTGTTCCAGGAGCGGCTTCAGTCCAGTTTCATGCAAATGCTCATCATGCTGGCAATCGGCATTCCCATATATGTATGCGCTACGGGTTCAGTACCGATCGCGGCGGCGATGATCGCAAAGGGCATATCGCCAGGAGCCGCTTTTGTATTCCTCATGACGGGCCCGGTGACCAATGTAGCAGCGCTGGCAACAGTGTGGAAGATGATGGGACGCAGGGCTGTGGCCGTCTACACAGCAGCAGTCGCAGTTACCGCAATCATGTGCGGCATGGCATTGGACGCGATATTAACGACAGGACGCCTACCGCCCCCGTCTCACGCCCATTCCATGCTTCCTGGATGGATCGGAACAGTTTCGGCGGGAGTCCTGCTGATCCTGCTTGCATGGCATTCCATACCATCCCGGTGGCGCTCCGGCGGGGCGAAAACGGCATCATGCTGCGCTGCTGCGTCCAGTGTTCCCGAACCGGAAACAGACTGTAGTCATTGCGGCGAGCCCGCGATCCATAAACACATGCCGTCAAATATCCATCGCCGCTGCGACTGCGCAGAAGAATGCTGCGAACAAACAAAGATCGATCCGGACTCGCATGTTTCACGCCACAAGTAATATACCCGGGACGGACCACGTACTAGGCAGGAGTGAGATGTTGACGAAACGAAGATGCAATGGCAACCTGTAATACGCTTTTTGGAGCATAAGGACACGGGACAATCCCGAACCAAGAAAAACACGAAAGGACAAGTCAAATAAAATTACTGGTATGCGGCAAGTGCGGGCATATTGAATTCAACGAGGCTCCTGTACAATGTCTGGTGTGCCATACCGACAAATCTGCTTTTTCGGAAAAACCTGATGCAGTCAAGACGCCGGCTAATCCGGCACAGTTGAGCGAGGGCGACAAGAAACACATTCCGCAACTCGTGGTCGTCAAGGAATGCGGCCTGATACCCGGCGGTTGCTGCACGGACGTGCATGCACGCGTGGGAGAGATCGAGCATGTCATGCAGCCGAAGCACTACATCACTTATCTGGACTATTACCTTGATTACAAGTTTATTTCGAGAATATGGCTCTCTCCCGAGGTATGCCATCCGGCAGCGGCGCTGCACCTCAACGCCCAGGCGGGAACGGTAACAGTGATCGAGAACTGCAATGTGCACGGAAACTGGATGAGCGAAGTCAAACTGTGAGCAACAATATGCAAAAATACGTCTGCAATGTATGCGGTTATGTTTATGACCCCGCCAAAGGCGATGCGGATCACGATATAGCTCCCGGCACCGGGTTTGACGCCCTGCCCGACGATTGGGTGTGTCCGGAGTGCGGCGTGGGCAAGAGCGATTTTTCCGTGATGGAATAGCGCAATAATACGGATCGATTCGCACACGTCTATCGCAGCGGAATACGATCAAGGCCGCACGGCAAATGATCAAGGGCAAAAGTTATCTGCTTGGCGGAATCCGGCCGGAACAAGCCGCGATGGAACGTCTGTACCGCCGTTTTAGCCGGCGTAACTATGTGCATCCGGATCCGCTGGAGTTTCTCTACCGTTACCCGGATGAACGCGACCGGGAGACTGTCGGATTGATCGCATCCTCGCTTGCCTACGGCCGGGTAACTGGAATTCTCAAAAGCGTGGAAGACGTTCTGTCCCGCATTCCCGGGAATCCCGGCAACTTCATTCCCGGCGCATCTGACAGAAGTCTTGATTCCGCATTCACCGGGTTCAGACACCGTTTCACGGCAGGCACAGACATGGCAATGTTCGCAAAGGGGATCAAGCGTGCAATTGGCCGGCACGGCTCGCTCAATGCCTGTTTCCTGGCATGCCTTAAACCCGCGGACCTCACCGTGGCGCCGGCGCTCAGGCTGTTTGTCGAGCAACTGGGCGGCGAAATATCCTCACTGCTCCCTCTCCCGGACAGAGGCAGCGCATGCAAGCGGCTCAACCTGTACTTGCGCTGGATGATCAGGAAGGACCGGGTGGACCCGGGCGGATGGAGAGGAATATCGCCATCGAAATTGATCGTACCGCTGGACACCCACATGGCCAGGATCGGCAGAAGCCTGGGATTCACGAGACGGAACTCGCCAGACATGGCAATGGCAATGGAAATAACGAACTCGCTTCGGGCTTTTGATCCGGACGATCCGGTAAAATACGACTTTGCCCTGACCCGTTTTGGTATAAACCCGGCCTTCGATCCGGAGTCGCTTGACGCCAGCCTTTCCCAGTAGCAAACGCAATGAATTATCTGTTGCGCTGTCCCGCGCGTTTATGATAATCCGCTGGAAAACAAATATTCATTCCGGCGCTTTCACTGGAAGGAATATCATTAACAAGCAACAACACGATGAACAAGCGGACTTCATATACTTTCGAGTTGAATGCCAAGCAGCAGGAAACGCTCGTTGACCTGCTTAAAACCGGCAATTACAGGCCCGTCTGCGTAGAACACACCATAATAGCCGCTGAACGGGCCGACTGCCGCATCAACCTCTACAAAAGCGGGAAATGCCTGATCCAGGGCCGGGAGGCTGAGGAATTCGTGACATTCGTTCTTGAACCGATGATCCTCCAGGAGGTCAAAGTCGGCTACGAGGAAGTGCTCGCCCCGGATACGATCGCCCCGCACATGGGCGTGGACGAAAGCGGCAAGGGCGATTTCTTCGGGCCAATGGTCATCGCCGGTGCGTATGTGGATCCGCAGCTGGCCGCCACCATGCGGGAAATGAATGTGCGCGACAGCAAAACAATAACAAGCGACAAGGTTGCAATGGACATGGCGGACGCATTGCGCAAGCTGCTGGGAGACCGCTACACAATAGTCTCCATAGGACCGGCGGCCTACAACCGGCTATACACATCCATGCGCAGCGTCAACGCCATACTGGCATGGGCTCACGCGAGAGCGATAGAAAATCTTCTCGAGAAGATACCGACCTGCCCGCGCGCCATTTCCGATCAATTCGGAAACAAGCAGCAGGTGATAAATGCGCTGATGCAGCGCGGCAAGAAGATCGAACTGGTCCAGCGACACAAGGCGGAATCCGATCCGGCCGTCGCAGCCGCATCGGTACTGGCAAGGGGCGCTTTTCTCAGGTCATTGAAGCAAATGGCTCAGACATACAGTCAGCCGTTCCCGAAAGGCGCGTCGGCCGCAGTGAAGGAAGCCGCGATCAACCTTGTCCGCGGCAAGGGTCCTGGAATATTGATTGAAACGGCGAAATGCCATTTCAGGACTGCGGATGCGGTGCTGGCAGAAGCAGGCTCCACGCGCGCAGCGCTTGGCACGCACGGCGCGGCGGTTTCAAAAGCGTATAAACCTTTCATCCGCCGGTCCCATAGCCACGAACAGCGGGAGAATGCTCCGGAATGACAGGCTGCAGGACATTCTTGCCTGACAATTTCCCGGCTCGCTCTTTTTCGGCGCTTTACTGCGATGACATATCTGGAAAATGCTGCGCCACCTGCGCTGACGGATCCGAACGAGTCGCAAAATCGGCAAAACGTGTATTGCTTTTTCATAATCCGCACTGCAATATTCATGCCCAATGAGACAAGACGCTTTGACACGGTGGACTGTTGAAAACGCGGCCGAACTTTACGGCATACGCAATTGGGGATCGGGATATTTCGACATATCGCCCAGGGGCGAAGTTCTTGTCCACCCCAACGGCCCCCGCAGTTCCACAACCATCAGCCTCGTTACGCTCATCGATCAGTTGCGAAAGATGAAAATGACAATGCCGGCCGTAGTGCGTTTTTCGAATATTCTCTCGTCGCGAATCGAGGAAATAAACGAAAGTTTCCGCACCGCAATCCGCGACGCCAACTACCAGGGCGTCTATCGCGGGGTATATCCCATCAAAGTCAACCAGCAGAAGAATCTCGTCGAGGAAATCGCCGTCTCCGGAATGAAATATCACCACGGGCTCGAGGCCGGCAGCAAGACCGAGCTGATTGCCGCCCTCGCCTACATCAAGGACCCCGAGGCGTTCGTCATATGCAACGGCTACAAGGACGAGGAATTCATAGACCTGGCGCTGCAGGCTTACAGGATGGGAATCCAGACCGTGATAGTCATGGAAATGCCGGCAGAGTTGAACCTGATAATCCAACGCTGCCGCAAGATGAAAATCAAGCCGCTGCTGGGCATACGGGCAAAACTCTCCAGCCGGGCAGGCGGTCATTGGGATGCATCCGGTGGTGACCGAAGCAAATTCGGGCTGGACTCGTCGCAGATCATCGAACTTGTCGATGCACTGCGCAGGCACAACATGCTGGACTGCCTTAAGATGCTTCACTACCACCTTGGAAGCCAGGTGGCTGACATACGCAAGATCCGGCTTGCCCTGCAGGAAGCTTTCCGCATCTATGTTGAACTCGTGCGCGAGGGCGCGCCTATGGGCATCATAAACATCGGCGGCGGCCTTGCCGTGGATTACGATGGATCCCACACGAATTTCGAGTGCAGCGCAAACTATTCGGCGTACGAATACGCGGCCGACGTGGTTGAGACTATAACTACTATTGCAAACGAAGTTGGCGTACCCCACCCCACTATCGTGAGCGAATCAGGCAGGGCGACGGTGGCGCATCATTCCGTTCTCATTTTCAATGTCCTGCACATGCGCCGGTTCGAGCCGCGCACGATCCCGGACAGGCTCCCTCCTAATTCGAGCGAAATGCTTGTAAACCTCATGGAGGTCAGGACCAACCTTTCGCCGCGAAATGTCCAGGAAGCATACCACGACGCAGTTTACTACCGAGACGAAGTCCGGGCAATGTTCCTTCACGGAGACGTTTCACTGCGCGAAAAATCGCTTGCGGAAACCATATTCTGGCACGTGGTCTGCCGGATCGCGGACATGGTCAAAGGCCGGAAATACATACCGGATGAACTCGATGACATGGACAGCGCCATTGCCGACGTTTACTATGGCAACTTCAGTGTTTTCCAGTCGTTGCCGGACTGCTGGGCGGTCAACCAGCTTTTCCCGATCATGCCGATTCACCGCCTGAATCAGCGACCGAGCCGACTAGGCGTCCTTGCGGACATCACCTGCGACTCGGACGGGAAGATCGACCGGTTCATTGACCTGCACGATATACGGCATGTGCTACCCCTGCACGAACTGGACGGCGAGGAATACTATCTCGGAGCATTCCTGATAGGCGCTTACCAGGAAACCATAGGCGACATGCACAACCTTTTCGGCAACACGAATGTGCTGCATGTTACGATCGGAGACGAAGGTGAAATCGAATGTGCCGGCAAAACTTACGGGGACAAGATTCACGAGATTCTGCGTTACATGGAATACGATCCCGCCGAGATGGTGCAAAACATAGCGTCTTACGCAGAGAAAGCACGGCGGGACGGTCGAATTTCCGCTGCCGCCAAGCACAGGATCCTGAAGGCCTACCGGAATGGAATCAGGGGCTACACTTATTTCGAGAAATAAGCCTAATACTCTTTGGACTTGGCTTCCACAAGACGCATGAGACGTCCCAGATCGTAAAGCTCCTCGTCATCGAGCTTCCGGCCCGAACCGGATATCAAGCGCCCAAGAATAGCCTTGGCCTTATCCATGTTTCCTGCCTTGTACTCAATTTCGGCCAGTCTGAGCCTTGCCCTTTCCGCTGCCGGATTATTCTCATCCGCGATCTCAAGTATCCTGTTTATGGCCTGCTCGGCCAGATCAAGCTTGCCGGCCTGGATATACACGTAGGCAAAAGTATCCAATACATGCAGATCGTTCGTTCTGGAGACTTTTGCCAGCACAGGCAGCATTTCAACCGCATGGGACATGGTGTCACTGCCGCCTGCAAGCGTATAGACCAAATTATTGACCACGTCCCCATCTCCGGGCATCAATGCCAAGGCTTTCTTTAGCACCGCCACGGCCTTCTCCCTGTCACCCAGCCGCCTGTGCGCCTCGGCGGCCACCAGGAATACTGTTTTATTGGTACAGCCATCGACCATCACCGAAGACATGCGATCCACAGACATGCTCATTTCAACACCGCCACGCATGAAACGAACGTAGCCCAGCTTCTCGATCCAGATGGCATTACCCGGATCCTGCGAATGCAAGCGTTCAAGCGCGTTGAGAACATCAGCGTCAGGCTTCCCTATCTCGCCCTTCAGCTCAATCAGTTTGCCGCAAAGATACGGATCCGGGCTGGATGAGTATTCAATCGCCTTTGCGATAGCGGAAAGCTCCCACTTGCGGTCGCCCCGTTTCTGAGCACACTTGGCCGCCATGACATAAGCCGGAACAAGGCCATCCGCCCGCTTTTCCGCATAAACAGCCGCAGCAACCGCAGCATCATCCGCCAGCCCCTTGCGGAGCAGGAAATCCGCGGCCCGCGTCATAGTGCCGGCAGGCAGCCGGCCCAGTCCGTTGGTTACCAAACCGTATACCCAAGCCTCACCCCTGCCTTCTTTTACGCCTGTCACAAGATAAGAAAGCCATATTTCCGAGTCGGTTGGACAGGCCGCGAACGCCCTCTCGACAACATCGGACCTGCCGTCAGTCACTCCAATAAGGCAACGCCACAGCAACGGCGAATCCTCGACATATTTTACGGCCTGCTCCGCCGTTTTTTCCGCATCGGGAAATTTACCCGCACGTGCCTGGAGAATTACAAGTTGATGCAGGGCGGTGGCCTTCTCGTGGCGATTACGCCCGCAATCGGCCCACCTGACAGGATCGGCCGACAGACCGGCGCCATTCGACCGGTAACAATCAAGCCACAGTGCTGACAACTGCCGTAAAAAAGGACTGACCGACGTTTCAACGCCGATCTCGAGCATTGCCTCGTTGGCCTTGAATTCGGCCTCGGTAGGCAGTGCCACACGATACCACCCCAGTGCGTTCTCCGCCTCCGGCAACATCATTTGCGCTTTGTCCATGCCTTCCGGCAACTCAAGAGGATCCACCATATTGAACAACCCCGCCCTGATTAACCGCCCGGTCCTGTAATGAATCTCGGCCGACAGCCGTCCGCCATCGCGCACCGTCCGATCACCCGCGTTAAGTTCGAAAAACGCATCTTCAGGTCCAAGAAACGAGTTGATGGAAGACACTTTGAATTCAAATGCCCGGCCCGATTGCGGGAAAAGCGAAACAGCCCGTTGCGAGGAAGCCAGCGCCTGCAATCCTGATTTCAAACGAAGGTTGGCCTCGCACAGCAGAAGCATCGCCCGCAGCGAGGGGTTCGGGTCATCCATAACCTTCCACACAGTCTCGTACAGCCTTTCCCAGTCCCCTCGCTTGCTGTACATTTCCGCCGTATGGACGATAGTCCTGCCTTTCTCCGCAGGCTCCGCACCCGACAATTTTTCCATTTCTGCACGTGCATCCTCAATCCGGCCGGCCATTTCCAGGGCAGTCGCATAACCATAACGCATGTCAATCGACAGCCTGCCAGAGGCCAGCCTCCCGGCAAACTCCGCTATCGCACTGTCCAGGGACTTCCGCCTGAACTCTATAGCCCGCGCAGGATCGCCTAATTCCTCAACCAGCGGTATTTCGGTCCATTTCCTGTCCCATGGACCGTGGCCGGCGAGCACATGTCTGTAAAGACGCGGTGTGACGGCAACGCTTTCCTCCGCAAAACCCGTTCCCATGCCGAGATAACGCTTCCGGAACATGAACCACTCTTTCCCATGCGCCGCCGGCAGAAAATAGACATAAGGGTGCATTGGATCCATCTCCCTCAAGCGCGAATAGGCAAGCCAGGCAAGGTCGGGCCGCCTGATCCTGAACGCCTTTTCGGCGTACATGGCCAGTTCGTCAGGAACAAAACCCGACACCACCTTTCCGAACTTCTCCGCAAACATATCCTCCCACTGGCTGCCAGGGCGCATAGACGCCATCAGGAAATAATACCGCAGCAGCCGCGGGTCATTCGGGAACATTCCCATAGTGCGCAACAGTAATTTCGCCAAACCCTGAATGTCGTTGAGTTTCAAATAGGCAAAACCGGCGGCCAAAGCCGACTCAATGGTGCGGTACGGCAAGTTCGCGTCCGTCTTGATTATTACATCCCATTTCTCACCCCTTAGCATGAATGGATACAAGGCCCGCACACGATGAATCAGCGAAAGGTCGTCGGAAGCGCGCAATAGTTTTTCCGCGGACATGTTATAATCGCCGCGGTACGCGGCCATCTCCGCCTCGACCATGGAAACACCCGGAGTATTCCGCATCTGGCCGGGCAGGCCCGTAATGATTTGTTCCGCCTCATCCTTCCGCCCGGCCTGCTGCAACGCCCACGCCTTCAGTACATAATGCTGCACTTCCCATGATTCCTTCGGAATGCTGGACAATAGCGCGAGGGCATCTGCATCCTTTTTTCTGACAATGAGCATCCTGGCATATTCAGTCTTAAGGATGACATCGTCGGGCGTCTCCTTCAGCGCAGCCTCGCTCGCACGCTCCGCAGCCTCGTTATCCACGCCGACCATGCTGATTGCAGCGCCACTTATCATCTGCGCACGGTGGTAAGGCCTGTTCTTGTAACCCATAAAGAGCAGCAGAACCGCCAGTACCGCCACAAGGACGGTCAAACCCGGCTCTTTCATGATGGCCTGCCAGAATCTCGGCATTGTGCGCATCCCGGGAGGGGTGACCTGTTCGATAAGTTCCTGGCTTTCATCCGGAGCGGGAACCATGGTCCGCCCGCCCACCATGCGCCTGCGCCACCACATGGCTTCAATCTGCACCGCCAGCACCCCGGCTATCAGCAGAACCCCAAGCGAATCATGAAGAAAATGCACATCCTGCTCAGGCATCATCGGCTTGGAAAACGACACCATTAGCGCTATGCGCAGGCCGTTCATCAACACAACCTGGACGACGCCCAGTACAACCAGCGCGACGCCGCGTTTCCAGCCCAGCCTCATCAACACCGCGGCAGAGACCGCGCATATCAAAATGGTTACCGCCGTGGCCATGCCGCTGCAGGCTTCCGGAACCATGAAAACCTGTTCGTGTGCCCGCAGTACACTCCCGTCGGCCCACGCCCTTATGTTTGCCGAATGCAGAAAACGCTCGGCCACACCGATGGACAGCATCTGCAGCACGCGCTGCAGATACCCAACAATCTGGCCGGGCAACGGCTGGACAAGAAACAGGATGACCATCGATATCGCAGTATCGCGGGAATATCGCGCCGGCAAAGCCCACCTCAGGCAACCGTAAACCACCAGGAGAATGCCGCCCCATTCGAGGGGACGCAGGGGCGCCACGAGGCCCGCAATGGAAAACAGCGCGCCGCATATGCCGGCAATCACGGCAATCGCAACGGAGCCGCCGGGCTGGCCGGCAGCCGTGCCGTCGTCCGGCTTGGGCCGGAAAAAAACCAGAAGCGCAAATACAACGCACAATCCGACGCGCAGCATCCCGTACTCTGCCGACACCAGATCGCCGAACTTGAGGACAAACCACAACGCCGGAAGAAGCGCCGCACAAAGCAGAATGATGTTCTTCTTTATCGTCATCGCCGGATCAATTCGGAATGGAACAACAGCTGGTGCACCCGAGAGGATTTGAACCTCCACGGCCTCGTCGGCCACTAGACCCTGAATCTAGCGTGTATGCCAGTTTCACCACGGGTGCATAAAAGTTCCATGTATATAGTATAGCGCGCGACGCCGGTCAATCACTTCGTTTTCTTTCCATGCCGCTTTCCAGAGGCCGCGCCGGCCGGAGTTACATTGGTCGCCCCGCCCGGAGCCGGAATGCCGCCAACCGCAGATTGTGCCTGAGTCTCCACAATCTGCCCGGTTTCCCGCCGGGAAAATATCACGCCTTTCGATGATGATCGGAATATCGTCTTCACCCAAACTCCACTGTCCATCGCATATTCGACCGCCGTTGTTCCGTCCGCCTGAACTGAAAGCGCCGGTTTTTCCGAACGTATGTATGCGCCAAGATCGAATATCCCGAGACTTATCCTGTCGTTAAGGTTCATGGCCGCCAGAAACAGATGATCTTCGCCGTTCCTGTTCCACCGCCTCAGGGAATAAAGAATGCGTTTCTCCGGGTCGTCCGAAGCGAATCTTTCCGCAGACGCCAACACTATCCCCGGAACAACGTCAAGCGAAGCGGGTCTGGAAACATACGATTTCCCGCCGATATCAAGTTCCGCCCTGACCTGGCACATTCCGGGCGTTAACATGGAGTAATGTTCGTCGAGATTGACGTAAATAATCGCCGCTTCGCCGGGCAAAATCATCCTATTCCGCACGATAAGTCCTTCGGATTTCCGTGAGGCGACATCAACACCTCTGTTTATGCGGAATTCCAGCGAGGCAGACTGCCTGAGTCCTCCTATTATAAGCGCCTCGGAACCCATATTGCTGACTACCACACGCGACGTGATCTTCTCGTTTTCAAGGTACGAATTGAAGTCGAAGTCCAGCCCCATGGAGACCTGACATTCTGCGTTTCGCCCGCACATTGCGACCGCGGCAAACACGGTAATTATGAGTCGCTTGAACATAACACGGTGACGTCAGGCCGGCTGCCCGAATGCCTCCTCAATTACTTCCAGGAGAATATGCATTATCAACTGGTGCGCCTCCTGTACCCTTCCGGTTGATTGCGATTTTACAATTATTTCATGATGCGATTTGCCGGCCATGGCACCCCCGCCGCGGCCGAGCAGGGATATGACGGTCATCCTGCGGTCATTCGCTGCATTCATGGCCTTTACAAGATTCGCGGAATTCCCGCTCGTACTGAAGATCACCAGACAATCGCCCGCTTTACCCAGGGCGGTCACCTGTCGGGAAAAAATGTCGTCAAATCCGAAATCATTTCCTATGCATGTCAGCGCCGTGCAATCGGCAACAAGCGAAATTCCGGGAAGCGGGGCGCGATTGGTCCTGAATCTTCCGGTCAGTTCCTCGGCCATGTGCATTGCCTCGGCTGCGCTGCCGCCGTTGCCCGCAGTATATATCGCCCCGCCGCCGCGCAATGCCGTCACAAGCGCAACTCCGGCGCGCTCTATCGCCGCGCTTTGATCCTTGAGCGACCCGATGGCATTTTCGCATTCAACTATCAATTTCTGTATTCCCGCTGCGTCCATTTGCTCTCCGTCGTTACGATGCGACTTACACACGGGGAATCCCCGCCGGCTACCAAACTTACGCAGCAAATCATAACAGATTAAGGCCGGCGAGCAAGAGAAGTTCGTCTTGTGATGATTCAGGGGGTGGGAGGTCGCGCGCAAGCGGCGGCAGGCGGGGCGCGCGGCAGAGCCCCTGTATCCGGGGGCTTTCCAGGTGGCAGTCGATCCTGTAATCTTGATAGCAACTCATCCTGATCCTGGCCTCAGAAGCCCGATTCTGCCGCGTTTTCACCAAGAAAGACCTCATTCAGTCTGGTTCCATCGGCCGTGTGCCTGCGCCCGTCCCGTTGCCGAAAAGCGGC
>Ga0172375_10008753_pt1 | contig 13524 bp, 11 predicted proteins | sample LakKiv1m_FD_114537 | JGI IMG/M metagenome (GOLD analysis project Ga0172375, IMG submission 114537) | Freshwater microbial communities from Kabuno Bay, South-Kivu, Congo - kab_092012_11.1m | ecosystem: Environmental > Aquatic > Freshwater > Lake | place: Democratic Republic of the Congo...
AGTACGAGCGGCACCTGGAGTTCCTCCACACCGAGTGACCACCGGGCGACCCCACCCTCCGGGGGGAGCCTTGACACCCGTGTGCGGCCGGAGCACTGTACGTGTGTTGCAGGTCACGCACTATGTTGCGCCAGGCGCAACGGGATGGGGGCGGCATGGCACTCAAGGAACCCGTGGGGGAGTCGCTGGTGCCACCGCCGGCCGGCAAGGACGGGCACTTCCCGCTCGACAAGGTGACCTTCGGCGTCGCGGCGGGGCTCGCCATCGCGTTCCTCCTCTGGGGGACGATCGACTCGACCGGGATGGGCGAGACCACCGGCACGATCCTCGGGGAGCTGACGTCGCTGTTCGGCTGGCTCTTCATCCTGGTCAGCGCCGGCTTCCTGCTGTTCTCGGCCTACCTCGCCATCACGCGCTACGGCAACATCAGGCTCGGGCCGGACGACTCCAAGCCCGAGTTCTCGACGTTCTCCTGGGTCTCGATGATGTTCGCCACCGGCATGGGCATCGGCCTGATGTTCTGGGGGGTCGCCGAGCCGCTCACCTACCTCACCGCCACCGACGCATCCAGCATCCCGCCGGGTCGCGGCGACCCGTCCACGCCCGACAGTGCGCGCGTCGCGATGGAGTACGCGTTCTTCCACTGGGGCTTCCACCCCTGGTCGATGTACGCCGTCATCGGTCTCGCGATCGGCTACTTCGCCTACCGCAAGGGCACCGGCAACCTGGTCTCCGGCGCCTTCGGCCCGCTCCTGGGCGAGCGCGCGACCCAGGGCCCCGGCAAGGCGATCGACGTCATCGCGATCTTCGCCACGCTCTTCGGCTCCGCGACCTCGCTCGGCCTCGGCGCGCTGCAGATCACCGGCGGCCTCGACGACGTCTTCGGCAGCGGGCAGTCGAGGTGGCTCACGGTCGCCGTGATCGCGGTGCTCACCCTCTGCTTCGTCCTCTCGGCCGTCACCGGCGTCGAGAAGGGGATCCGGCTGCTGTCCAACGCCAACGCGATCGCCGCCGTGCTGCTCGTCTTCTTCCTGTTCGTGGTCGGCCCGACGGTCTTCATCCTCAGCACGTTCACCGAGTCGCTGGGCGGCTACCTCACGCACCTGCCCACGATGGCGTTCCGCACGGGCGCGTTCGGCGGCTCCGAGTTCCTCAGCGCCTGGACGATCTTCTACTGGGCCTGGTGGATCTCCTGGACGCCCTTCGTCGGCATGTTCATCGCGCGCATCTCCAAGGGCCGCACGATCCGCCAGTTCGTGATCTACGTGATCGTGGTGCCCAGCCTGGTGTCGTTCGTGTGGTTCTCGATCATGGCCGGGTCCGCCTTCGACCTGCAGCTCTCCGACGCCAGGGACTTCACCGACGACCTCGCGGCCGGCAGCGAGGGGGCGCTCTTCGCGATGCTGCGCGAGTACCCGCTGGCGAGCGTCACCGTGGTGCTCGCCATCTTCCTGGTGGCGATCTTCTTCATCACCGGCGCCGACTCCGCCTCGATCGTGATGGGCATGCTGAGCCAGCACGGCAAGGAGGAGCCGATGCGCTGGCTGATCATCTTCTGGGGTGTCGCGCAGGGCGCTGTGGCGGCCGTGCTGCTGTTCTCCGGAGGTCTGGGGGCCCTGCAGACGCTGGTGATCATCGTCGCGGGCCCGTTCATGCTGGTGATCTGCGCGATGTGCGTCTCGCTCATGAAGTCGCTGCGCGCGGAGCCGTACGAGTCGACGCTCCCGTCGCGGGTGCGCAAGGCCGTGCTCCACGCCCAGAGGTACGACACGGTCGAGAACCACTCGGTCGCCCTCGCCGCCCTCGGCGCCGACCCCGACGACGTCAGCCCGCAGCCCGAGGAGGACACGAGGACCTGACGGGTCCCGACCCCGCCCGCCGCCCCGGCGCACCCTTGACAGTGCGCGGGGGCGGCGGCGTACATTTCGTGAGTCGCACAAGACGCAACGCGTTGCATGATACGCAACGCACCGACCGAGCCGTCCCGCACAGGAGCCCGCCATGGCAGATGTCCCCCCGACCGCCGGCGTCGTCGTGATCGGAGCCGGCATCGTCGGCAACAGCCTGGTGCACCACCTCACCCGGCTCGGGTGGAAGGACGTGGTGCAGATCGACAAGGGCGCGCTGCCCAACCCGGGCGGCTCCACCGGCCACGCGTCCAATTTCATCTTCACCGTCGACCACTCCCGCGAGATCACCGACCTCACCCTCGACTCGGTCGCGCAGTACCAGGAGATGGGTGTGTTCACCCGGTCCGGCGGATTCGAGATCGCCCGCACCGAGGAGCGGATGGAGGAGCTGCGGCGCCGCATGTCGAGCGCGCGTGCGTGGGGCATCGACGCCGAGCTGGTCAGCCCGGCGTTCGTCAAGGAGCGGGTCCCCTTCATCGAGGAGGACCAGTTCATCGGGGCGTTCTGGACCCCGGGCGTCGGCGTCGTGGACTCCCTGCGCGCCGGCACGATCATGCGCGAGCGCGCGCTCGCCACGGGTGAGCTGACCGTCGTGCCGACGGTGGAGGTCGTCGGCCTCGACACCGCGGACGGTCCGCGTGGGCGCCGCATCACCCGGGTCCGTACGACGGGCGGCGACATCGAGGCCTCCACCGTCGTCATCGCCGCCGGCGTGTGGAGCCCCAAGCTCGGCGACATGGCCGGCGTCAGCATCCCGCTCACCCCGGCCGTGCACCAGATGATCAGCGTCGGGCCGTGCCCGCAGCTGGCCGAGCAGGAGGGTGAGATCTCCTTCCCGATCATCCGCGACATGGACACCTTCTGCTACGAGCGCCAGCACGGCGCCGACATGGAGGTCGGCTCCTACGCCCACCGCGCGATCCTCCACGAGCCCGAGGACATCCCCTCCATCGAGCAGGCCAAGCTCTCCCCGACCGAGATGCCCTTCACCTCCGACGACTTCGACCCCCAGCTCGAGCAGGCCTACGAGCTGATGCCCGAGCTGCTCGGTGCCGAGGGCGCGGAGATGCGCTACGCCATCAACGGCCTGCTCTCCCTGACCTGCGACGGCAACCCGATCCTGGGCGAGAGCGAGGTCGCCGGGCTCTGGACGGCCGCGGCGGTCTGGATCAAGGAGGGCCCGGGCGTCGGCCGCGCCGTGGCCGAGTGGATGACCGACGGCCACTCCGAGATCGACCTGCACCACAGCGACATCGCGCGCTTCCACGAGCACCAGAAGCGGCGCGAGCACACCCGGCTGCGCACGACCGAGTCGTTCATCAAGACCTACGGCATCGTGCACCCGGGCGAGCAGTACGAGTCCGACCGCGACCAGCGCCTCTCCCCGATGCACGACTCCCAGCAGAAGCTCGGCGCCGTCTTCTTCGAGACCGCGGGGTGGGAGCGCCCGTTCTGGTACGAGTCCAACGCCGGCCTGCTCGACCAGTACGGCGACGCGGTGATGCCGCGCGAGCACGAGTGGGACTCGCGGTGGTGGAGCCCGATCATCAACGCCGAGCACCTCCGGATGCGCGAGGCCGCGGCCGTCATCGACCTCTCCGCGTTCTGCGTCTTCGACATCGAGGGCCCCGAGGCGCTCGACGTCGTGCAGACGACGTGCGTCGCGCAGTGCGACGTCCCGGTCGGCAAGGTGGTCTACACGCCGGTCCTCGACGCCAAGGGCGGCTTCCGCTCCGACCTGACGGTGATGCGGCTCGGTGCGGACCACTTCCGCGTGGTCACCGGCGGGGCGCACGGCATGGCCGACCGCGCCTGGTTCGCACGACACCTGCCGGAGACCGGCACCACCACGCTGACCGACCGCACCGACGACGTCTCCACCATCGGCATCTGGGGGCCGCGCGCCCGCGACATCCTGTCCTCCCTGACCTCCGACGACGTCTCGGACGAGGGATTCGGGTTCCTGACCTGCCGCGAGATCACGGTCGCAGCACCAGGGCAGGACATCACCGTCCTCGCCTCACGCATCTCCTACGTCGGCGAGCTCGGCTGGGAGCTCTACGTGCCGATGGCCCGGGCCGCCGAGCTCTGGGAGGCGCTGCTCGAGGCCGGTGCGCCGCACGGCGCGGTCCCGGCCGGCATCGGCGTCTACGGCACGACCGGCCGCCTCGAGAAGGGCTACCGGGCGTACGGCGCCGAGCTCGACTCCGAGCGGACCGTCGTCGAGGCCGGCATGCAGCGACCCAAGGTGAAGGCAGCCGACTTCGTCGGCAAGGAGGCCTACCTCGCGCAGCGCGAGGCCGAGCCCCTGTCGGTGCTCTGCACGCTCACCGTCGACGACCACACCTCGGCGTCCGGCACGAAGCGCTACATGCTCGGCGGGGAGCCGATCCTGACCCGCGACGGCGGCACCCTCACCGACGGCCACGGCCACCACCCCTACGTCACCAGCGCCGGGTCGGCGCCCTCGCTCGGCAGGCACGTCCTGATGGCCTACCTCCCGCCCGAGGAGGCCGTGGTCGGCAACGGGCTCGCCGTGTCCTACATGGAGGAGCTCTTCCCCGTCACCGTCGGCTCCGTCGACGCGACCCCGCTCCTCGACCCGACCAACGAGCGGATCCGATGACCGTGCATCCCCTGGTCTGCGTCAAGCGCGTCGTCGACTCCTCCAGCGAGGTCGTCCTCACCGAGGACGGCCAGGGCGTCGACGGCCGCTTCGCCGGCTTCACCACCAGCGCCCACGAGGAGTGCGCCGTCGAGCTCGCCGTGCGGATCGCCGCCGGGGACACGAGCTCGGAGGAGGGGGGCGGTGCGACGGTCCTGACCCTCGGCGACGCGGACGCCGTCGAGCAGCTCCGGTCCGCCCTCGCCGTGGGGTGCACCGCGGCGACGCACGTGCTCGCCGACCCCCAGGCGTACGGGCCCGCCGACGTGGCGCGCGAGATCGCCGCGGTGGTGCGCGACCACGCCGCCGCCGGCACACCGCACGACCTGGTGCTGCTCGGCAACGACGCGGCCGACAGCGGCGACTTCCAGGTCGGGATCCGGCTCGCGTACGAGCTGGGCTGGCCGGTCGTCAACGGCGTCAGCACGGTGTCGGTGGTCGACGGGGTGGTGACCGCGAGCGGCTCCGGACCTGACGGCCACGAGACGTTCCGGCTGCCCCTGCCTGCGGTCGTCACCGTCCTCGAGGGTGGCGTCGAGCCGCGCTACCCCACCGTGCCGGGGCGGATGAAGGCCAAGAAGGTCCAGATCGAGGAGCGGGAGCCGGCGACCGAGCCGGTCGGGACGTCCCGCGTACGCCTCGTGCTCCCGCCGCCGTCGCCGTCCACGGTGCAGGTGCTGGGGGAGGGTCCCGGCGCCGCGCCCGCCGTGGTCGACCTGTTCGAGCAGCTGGGGGTGCTGGCGCGATGATCCTGGTGCTGGTGGAGGTCTCGCCCGCCGGCGAGGTCGTCGAGACCTCGCGGGAGGCCGTCACGTTCGCCCGCGACCTCGCCGCAGCCGGCGGCGGCGTACCGATCGACGCGGTGCTCGTCGGCACGCCCGACGACGCCCTCGTCGGGGTGCTCGCGGCGCACGGCGTGCGGCGCGTCCACGCCCTCACCGGTCCGGTGTACGACTCCTTCTCCGGGGCCGCCTGGGCGGCCGGCCTGCTCGAGGTGCGCGAGCGGGCCGGGGCGGTCGTCGTGACGGCCGCGGGTACGCCCCGGGGCAACGAGGTGCTCGCCCACGTCGCCGCCCGGGCCTCGGTGCCGATGGCGGCCAACGTGGTCTCCTTCGGCGGCCTGTCGCCCTTCACCGTCACCCGCCAGGTGGTCGGCGGCGCCGCGCTCGAGGAGATGCGGCTCGCGCAGCGCCCCGCGGTGTTCACCGTCGCCGGTCACGCCGTGGCGGCCGTCCCGGCCGGCGTCCCGGGCGCCGGCGAGCTGGTGGTCGAGACCCCGGCGGTCGCCGACGCCGACCTCCTCGCGCGGGTGGTCTCGACGGACGAGCCGGAGCCGGACCTCTCCGGTGCCCTCACCTCGGCGAAGGTCGTCGTCGGTGCCGGGCGCGGTGCCGGGTCGGCCGACGGGTTCGACGACCTCCTGGAGCTCGCGGACCTGCTCGACGCCTCGCTCGGCGTCTCCCGTGTGGTGACCTCCCTCGGCTGGCGTCCCCACCACGAGCAGGTCGGCCAGACCGGCAGCCGGATCTCGCCCGACCTCTACATCCCCTGCGGCATCAGCGGTGCCATCCAGCACTGGGCCGGCTGCAGCAGCGCCAAGACGATCCTCGCCATCAACACCGACCCGGAAGCGCCGATGGTCACCAAGGCGACCCACGCCGTCATCGGCGACCTGCACGAGATCGTCCCGGCGGTCAACGCCGAGATCCGCCGACGCCGCGGCTGAGGGCGCGCTGGGTCCGCGCATGCCGGCCCCCCTCACGTCCGTGCCGGAGCTCACCCCAGTCAGCCGTTGGTCAGCTCGCACTGATGCCCGAGCGGTGCCGTGCACAAGCGGTCCGTGAGGCCAACGTCAGCGAAGGCACGCTGTGTGTCCTCCATCCCCTGGTTGAAGTGCTGCCAGCCGTGCTGGTGAGCGACGACGACATGCTGGGCGTCGAGGATCTCAGCCGCGGCCACGGCTCGCTCCGAGGTCAGGCTGAGGGGCCGGCCATCGAACTTGGCGGGAACGGAGGCGGCCCCGGCGAACAGGACGGCACAGTCGATGGGACCGAGACGGTCACGGATCTCGCGGACCACGGTCAACGATGCGTTGTCCCCGCTGATGTAGGTCGTCGGGGCGTCCGGCACCTCGACGACAAACCCGATGACCTCGCAGTTGACGAACCCGTCGTCGTCGACCTCGGCGTCGGCTGGGCCGTGGCGGGCCGGAACCGCCGTGATGGTCGTTCCGTTCACGTCCCAGGATCCCCAGCTGCTCCTACCCCGAGCAGGGGCCCCGAGCCGACGAGCGGCGGTGGTGGGGGCCAGCACGAGCGGGGTCGACAGTGCGAAGTCTCGACCTGAGCGGTCGAAGTTGTCCGGGTGCAGGTCGTGACTGAGCAGGACGGCGTCGACCTCTCCCACGGCGTCGGTGCCCGCGGCGGGGCCGTGCGTCTTGACCAGGTAGCCGTAGTCGCCTGGCGGGTCGAACGTGGGGTCACTGAGGAAACGGCGACCTGCCACGTCGAGGACGGTGGTGGGTCCACCGATCACGGTGACGGCGAATTGCCTGCGATCCGGGGTCAGGCGGACACCTGCAGAAGTCGCGCAGCTCCACATGGTGCGGGATCCTTTCGTTCGGGCGGGGCGACAGTCGGCGCGCATGGGGCCGGCTCACTCAGATGTGCTCGAGCTCGAGGTGCCGCCGATCTCGCGCGACGAATCCTCCGACCAGGAGGAAGACGCCGCCGACGGCCGTGATGACCACAGGGGTGTAGTCGTAGTCCATGAATCTGCCCATGCCGACCATGTAGTAGGCGTAGAAGGCCGGGACGAGGCTTGGCAGGCTGTACGCGACGCCGTACCCCGATGCCCGCACGTTCGTCGGGAAGAGCTCCATGAGGAACGCCGTGATCATCGCCCAGATGGTGAGGCCCGGCACGATCGCGAGGATCGAGAACAGGATCATCGCGACGTTGTCGCTGTTGGCGACAGCCAACCCCATCGCGGTTGAGGCAACCACCGTGCAGGCCAGGCCGATGACCATGATCACCTGGCGGCGTCCGAACCGTTGACCTGCCCATCCCACGGCGGGGAACATCGCCGCGCCGAGTGCCGCGGAGATGAGGATGACGGTGTTGATTCGGGTGTCGGTCACACCAAGAGCCCGGAAGTGTCCGGCGAAGACGCCGATCGTGCCGTTGAGGGTGAGCCAAGCGCCTGTGCCGACGAGGAACGCGATGCCGAAGGACTTCGCGTTGCTCCCGGAGAACAGCGTCTTCAGCGGGTTGCCGGTGTTCTTCGGCATCTTGGTCCAGATCTCCGACTCCGGAACCGAGGTGAGGTAGTAGAAGAACAGCGAAGAGCAGAAGATGAATCCCACGACGAACGGAATGCGCCAGCCCCACACGGCGTAGGCGGAGTCAGGGCCTCCGGCCGGAAAGATCGACAAGGTGATCAGGGTGACCACGGTGATGAAGCCGAGCGCGAGGGGATAGCCCATGTTGATCAGCGACCCGGCGACACCGCGCTTGCTGCGGGCCGTGTACTCCATGGCCAAGGGGTTGGCGGCGGTGTACTCGCCTCCGAGGAAGATGCCGTCGAGAAGGCGGAGCGCGATGAGCAGCACGAGCGCCCAGATACCGATGCTCGCGTAGCCGGGAAGCACCGCCATGAGGCCGGTGCACACAGCGGAACCGGCAGCGGCGATCAGGGTCGTCCTGCGGCGTCCCATCTTGTCGCCCAGAGGCCCGAAGATGAGGGAACCGAGGGGACGTCCGATGATCGATGCGACGAAGATCATCGCGCCGAACACGGCCATGTCGACGGTGCTGGAGCCGGCTGCGGAGAAGTAGACGATCGCCGGAGCGAGGACGATGACGGGCAGGTAGACGTCGTACATGTCGACGAAGAACCCGAACATGGCTGCACCGAGCGCCTTGCGCCCCTTGGCCCGAAACTCCGGGGTGCCCTCGGCCGGCGGTGGGGGCGTGGACGCCTCGATGCCCGAGACGGCTGTACGCGTGGTCTCAGACATGAGCCTCATCCTTCGTCGATGTGGCCCGAGGTGTGTGGCTGTCATCGGTGCTGCTCATCGGGACGTGACGGGTCTTGTCCACGCCGAACGAGAAGACGTCCATCCGCTGGTAGGTGCCCGTGACGTCGTGTGCCTGCTTGGGCACGATTCGATCGCGGGTGTTGATGTCGGCGTAGAGAATGGATTCCTCGCCGACGAGTGGTCCGGCCAGGTACTGACCGGATGGGCCGAGGATCATCGACGCCGTGGATTTCGACGTGAGCAGCTTGACGATGCTCTCGTCGCCCCTTGCGACCAGGTCCACTGCATGGTCGTCGAGGGCGGTGGAGGCGACGACGTTGAACACCTTGCCCTCGAAGGAGTGCGCCGCGCTGCGGAGACGGATGCTCTCGGCGAGGTCGTACTCCTCACGGCTGTCGCTACGGTCGAACGGCCACGCCGGGGGGTAGGCAGCGATGTGGACCTCTTCGCCTTGCGCCATCAAGGCGTACCGGGCCAACGGATTGGTGTTCTCGCCACAGAGCAGCACGCCCAGCTTGGTTCCGGCAACGTCGACGGGTTCCAGGTCGTGGCCGTCGCCGTGAGACCACACCAACCGTTCGGCCCACGTGGCCACGAGCTTCCTACGATGGTTCAGCAAGGCCCCGTCGGGCCCGAAGATCACGTTGGCGTTCCACACGGTGCCGACGCTGACCGAGCTGACCTCGTTGATGCCGACCGACAGGGTGACCTGGTGCTCGCGGGCGATCGACGCCAGTCGGTCCACCTCGGGGCCCGGGACTTCGATCGCCGACTCCACCAGCCGCATCTGGAAGTCATGCTGGTCGACAGGTGCCAGCACGTTGGCCCAGATCGGGAAGCCAGAGATGAACGATTCGCCGAACGCGATCACCTGGGCGCCCTCGGACGCTGCCTCCCGGACCAGCTGCTCGAGCTTGGAGATGGTGGCGTCAGTGTCGAACAGCACCGGAGCCGCCTGCACGGCCGCAACCCTCAATGACACGAATCGATTGACTGATGTTGATGAAGCCATGGCTTCTCCTTCTCGGACGGCCCACGCGAGGCTGGTATGTCGACGAATCTCGACAACAACTGATAGATTCGTCGGTGGTTGCCGGACCTTAGGAACGCCTTCGCTGCGAGGTCAAGCGTTGACTTCCTCGTGACGCCGGGCGTGTATGTCGTTCAATCTCGACAATAGGAGCGGAGCATGTGGCAGGAACTGGTCGACGCCGGCTTGGATCCCAAGGAAGCCCGGTTCTACCTCGCCGTCCTGGACATGGAGCGGTGCACCGTCGCCGAAGCAGCGGATCGGGCTGAGGTCAGCCGTACGAACGCCTACGACATCACCAAGCGGCTGGTGCATCGGCGCCTGGTGAGCGTGACCGAGACCGGACCTACTGGAAAGCCGGCCGGACGAGCGCGGGCGGTGCTCACCGCAAGCGACCCCGGCCACCTGCTCGACGAGCTGGCAGCTCGCAAGGTGCTTCTCGACGACCTGGTGCCCAAGCTTCGCGCCATGCGGGGCAAGGGCGGGTGTCGGCCTCGCGTGCGCTACCTCGAGGGTGCCAGCGGGATCAGGAGCGCCCTTTTCGAGACCCTGGAGTGGACCTCTCCGTTGCGCGGGATCCTGTCCATGAAGGACCTGTGGTCGGTCCCCGGCAAGGATGCGATGGAGGAGTACATCCAGGGTCGACGTGATCGCGAGCTCTGGTTGCACGTGGTGCGCTCGGCTCAGCGCGACTTCGTTCACGGCTGGCCCAGCAGCGCAGCCGACTATCGACAGTCCAGGTATGCGCCACCGGAGTACGTCTTCACGATGACCACGATCATCGGTGAGGACGAAGTGGCGGTGATGTCCTCACGCCGGGAGAACTTCGCGATGATGATCGAGAGCGCCGAGTACGCCCAGATGCAGGCCAACCTCTTCGAGGTTCTCTGGTCGGTCAGCAGCACGACGCCGAGTCCCTGATCCCTCCGGAGCCCGGTCCCCGGCACGCTCCGACCGTCGGTGCGGGCAGGCACTCCTGACCGTGGAACCGGAAAGCCCGGGCGCCGGGTTCCCCCGAGCTCGTGGTCGCCCGGAGGAGCCTTCCCATGCGAAGTCGCCCGTCGCGGAGGGGGCTCGGGCGGGCCCGACGGGACCTCGCTGCCCTGGTGGTTGGCGCCGAACGTGCGGCGCTGACCAGCACGTCCGCCGCCCCTGACCCGTCCGCAGCCGGACCCTCCCAGGGGTGGTGACGAGCGTCTCGTGACGCCCGTAACCTCTCGCGACCTCTCGCGTTGTCTACCCAGTAGTAGCGCGGGACGGCCACGAGCCCGCTCGGGCCAGGACCAGACGGCAGGAGGGTGCACATGGGTGTCGAGATCCAGGTCGACGACCTCACGAAGTCCTTCGGCAAGCAGCTCATCTGGGGAGACGTGACGCTGACCGTCCCCGCGGGCGAGATCTGCGTGATGCTCGGTCCGTCCGGCACCGGCAAGTCGGTCTTCCTCAAGACCCTGATCGGCCTGCTCAAGCCCGACAAGGGCTCGATCGTCATCGAGGGCACCGACATCGCCAGCTGCTCCGAGCGCGAGCTCTACGAGATCCGCAAGCTCTTCGGCGTGCTGTTCCAGGACGGCGCCATGTTCGGCTCGATGAACCTCTACGACAACGTCGCCTTCCCGCTGCGCGAGCACACCAGGAAGTCCGAGTCCGAGGTCCGTGACATCGTCATGGAGAAGATGGACCTCGTCGGCCTGCTCGGCGCCGAGGACAAGCTCCCGGGCGAGATCTCCGGCGGCATGCGCAAGCGGGCCGGCCTCGCCCGCGCGCTCGTGCTCGACCCCGAGATCGTGCTCTTCGACGAGCCCGACTCCGGTCTCGACCCCGTGCGCACCGCGTTCCTCAACCAGCTCATCGTCGACCTCAACGCCCAGATCGACGCCACCTTCCTGATCGTCACGCACGACATCAACACCGCGCGTACGGTCCCCGACAACATCGGGCTGCTCTACCACCGCCACCTCGCGATGTTCGGCCCGCGCGAGCAGCTGCTCAGCTCCGAGGAGCCCGTCGTGCGCCAGTTCCTCAACGCCCAGCGCGTCGGGCCCATCGGCATGTCCGAGGAGAAGGACGCCGACGAGCTCGCAGCCGAGGCCGGCCAGGAGCTGCCACCGCTGCCCCCGATCCCGCTGCAGCTCGACCCGTCCAACGGCATCCCGCGGCGCAGCCAGCGACCGGCGGGGGAGTGGTGCCGCGAGAACGGCGTCACCCCGCCGCCCGGGTCCTTCGAGTCCAGCAACGCCGGCCTGGCCCCGGGGGTCTGACGGGCCGTGTCCACGTCACTCTCCTCACGCGCGCTCGCGCCCATCGGGGTCGCGGGCAACCTCTTCGCGTTCGCGCTGGACGTGTTCCGCGGGCTCTTCCGGCGGCCCTTCCAGCTGCGCGAGTTCATCCAGCAGTCGTGGTTCATCGCGTCCGTCACGATCATCCCGACGGCCCTGGTGGCCATCCCGTTCGGGGCCGTGATCGCGCTCCAGGTGGGCGGGCTGATCAAGCAGTTCGGCGCCCAGTCCTTCACCGGGTCCGCCTCGGTGCTGGCGGTGATCCAGCAGGCCGCGCCGATCGGCACGGCGCTGCTGATCGCGGGAGCGGGCGGGTCGGCGATCGCCGCCGACCTCGGTGCCCGCAAGATCCGCGAGGAGCTCGACGCCATGATGGTGCTCGGGATCGACCCCATCCAGCGCCTGGTGGTCCCCCGCGTCCTCGCCTGCATGCTCGTGGCGTTCTTCCTCAACGGCATGGTCAGCGTGGTCGGCGTGACCGGCGGCTACGTCTTCAACGTCATCCTCCAGGACGGCACCCCGGGGGCCTACCTCGCCAGCTTCACCGCGCTGGCCCAGCTGCCCGACCTCTGGATCGGCCTCATCAAGGCGCTGGTCTTCGGCCTGATCGCCGCGATCGTCGCGTCCTACAAGGGCATGAACGCCAAGGGCGGCCCCAAGGGCGTCGGCGACGCCGTCAACGAGTCCGTCGTCATCACGTTCCTGCTGCTCTTCGTGGCCAACTTCGTCCTCAGCATGATCTACCTGCAGGTCGTGCCCCCGAAGGGCGGATGACGATGGCCCTCAAGGACGTCTACGCCAAGCCGCTCGCCTCCCTCGACGACCTCGGCGGTCAGCTCGCCTTCCACCTCAAGGTGCTGCGGTCGGTGCCGCGCTCGGTGACGCGCTACCCCCGAGAGATCATGCGGATCCTCGCCGAGGTCACGCTCGGCTCCGGTGCCCTCGCAGTCATCGGCGGCACGGTCGGCGTGATCATCGGGATGACCTTCTTCACCGGCGCGCAGGTGGGCCTGTCGGGGTACGCCGCGCTCAACCAGCTCGGCACCGCGGCCTTCTCCGGGTTCGTCTCCGCCTACTTCAACACCCGCGAGATCGCCCCGCTGGTCGCCGGCATCGCGCTCGCCGCCACCGTCGGGTGCGGCTTCACCGCCCAGCTCGGCGCGATGCGCATCTCCGAGGAGGTCGACGCCCTCGAGGTGATGGCCATCCCGTCGATGCCGTTCCTCGTCGCCACCCGCGTGGTCGGCGGCCTGATCGCCATCATCCCGCTCTACGTCGTCGGGCTGCTGTCGTCCTACTTCGCCAGCCGGCTCGTGGTGACCCAGATCTACGGGCAGTCCGCCGGCACCTACGACCACTACTTCAACGCGTTCCTGCCGCCGGGCGACGTGCTGTGGTCCTTCGGCAAGGTCCTCGTCTTCGCCGTCACCGTGATCCTCATCCACTGCTACCACGGCTACAACGCCTCCGGCGGTCCCGCCGGCGTCGGCGTCGCCGTCGGGCGTGCGGTCCGCACCAGCATCGTCGCGATCAACGTGCTCGACCTGCTGCTGTCGATGGCGATCTGGGGCGCGTCCACCACCGTCAGGCTGGCGGGGTGA
>Ga0172375_10008754_pt1 | contig 13522 bp, 11 predicted proteins | sample LakKiv1m_FD_114537 | JGI IMG/M metagenome (GOLD analysis project Ga0172375, IMG submission 114537) | Freshwater microbial communities from Kabuno Bay, South-Kivu, Congo - kab_092012_11.1m | ecosystem: Environmental > Aquatic > Freshwater > Lake | place: Democratic Republic of the Congo...
ACGATCATCAATCCGAAGCTCGACCGGCAGGAGCAGGAGATCAACCTGAAGTTCTTTGCCCCGGCCCACGGTTTCTATGCCATGCTGATCGGGTACGGGTTTGCGCTTCTGTTCAGCGGAGCCCTGTGGCTCTGGCCGCGCCTGCCTCAGGTCCTTGTCCGCGTCGCCTGCGTGGCGCTGCTGGCGCTTCCCATGGTCACCTACCAGCGCAACCGGGCCCTGTGCGGGCTCCGGGGCTACGATTTCGGCTACAAGTTCGGCTATCTCATGTTCGAGCCCGGGGGCGGCTATCCGCCCATGGAGAAAGACGCGGTGCTCTACGGGGGCACGGATCCGGGCCGGTTTGTGCCCACCTACATGATTTTCTGCGAGAGTCGCGTGGCGCCGAAGGATCGTTTCTTCGATAAGACGTTCGACCGCTCCGACGTGTATATCATTACGCAGAACGCCCTGGCCGACAACACCTACATGTGCTACATCCGCGACCACTACGATGTCTCCCGACCGTCGAATACAGGCTTCCTTCAGAAGCTGCTTCACCGCGACCACACGTATCCGGTCGAGCCCATCCATATTCCGAACCAGGACGCTCTCAGTATGGCGTTCCGCGAGTACGTGGAGGGTGTCGAGGCCGGGCGCATCCCGCGAACGGCGGATCTGAAGTTCGATAACGGGCGGATGGTCGTGCAGGGCGCGCAGGGAGTGATGGTGATCAACGGCATCCTGGCGAAATGGATCTTCGACCAGAACAAGGACAAGCATGCCTTCTATGTCGAGGAGAGCTACGTCATTCCCTGGATGTATCCCTACCTCCGCCCGAGCGGCGTCATCATGAAGATCGAGAAGGAGCCCCTGCCGTCGCCGCAGGAGGATCCGAAACTGTGGCAGGAGATCGTGACCCGCGACCGGGCCTACTGGGGCAAGCTCACGGCGGAATTCCTGGCGCGCGATGATTTTACCCGCGCCAACGGGAACGGCGACGCGAGGAAATCGTTTTCCAAGCTGCGTTCCGCGATTGCCGGGGTGTACGCGTTCCGCTGCATGGTGCCCGAGGCCGAAGAAGCCTATCTACAGGCGTGCAAGCTCTGTCCGGAAAGCCCGGAAGCGAATTTCCGGCTGTCCGATCTGTATGTACAGCTGCGTCGATTCGCGGATGCCCGTCGCTTGATGGAAGACTATCTCAAGCTGGACGAATACAACGACGGGGCCAAGGGGATACTGAACGGGATCAAGACGGCCGAACGCGACGATGCCCGCCGGCAGGAGCTCGAGCAGCAGATGGGACGAGGCACGATGGATATCCGCTCGGCCATCGAACTGATCGCCATCTATCAGCGGTTCAATATGGAGGCGCAGTTCGCCAACATGGCGGGTAACATCATGGCCAGCAGCAATATGCCTCCCGAGGTGTACGGAACACTGGGCCAGATTTGTGTCAACGGCAAGAAATGGGACCTGGGCGCGGCCGCCATGAAGCGCTATCTGGAGAAGCAGCCCTGCGACTACCGGGCGTGGGTCGAGCTGGGTGTTGCGGAGATGGGGAGCGGCCGGATCACCGAAGCCATCTCGGCGCTCACCCGCGCCGTGGCTGTGGGAGGGGACCAGGTCCGGGAAATCCTCCGGCAGGATACGCGGTTTGTCCCGCTCCGATCGAGGCCCGATTTCAGGGCGCTGGCCATTCCGGCCGCCCCTCCGAACGGGATGCTGAACCCGGCGCTTTCGCCGCTTCTCAGGCCGTAGGCCTACCGAACCCGCAAGGTCAGGATGCCGTGCCTGTGAAGGCGGGTGCGGAACACTCTCGCCGTCACGGGCTTCCCGCAAGGCACTTCGAGCAGATTCGTTTTTGTGATCTCCCGCGCCTGGGCAGAACTCAGCGTTACCGTGGTTCCCTTGCCGCCGGCCTCCTGTACGCGAAGAATCCAGCCGGACCCATCCTCGGCCGGCTTCCAGGCGGTGACCACCACATCGCCCGCCACCTTGAACGGCAAGTCGATCGGCGCCGGGCTGTTGTACTCGTAGCCGACTCGCGTGAGGTCGCCCTCGGTGAGCCCGTTCGAGTACGGGAAGAGGGAGTACTCGAACGTGTGCCGTCCCGGGTCCCGCATGCCGTCGGTGTCCCAGAACTCGTAGCTGGCGGGCTCGACGAGACAGAACGCCCACTCGGGCGATCGGACGAGCGACAGGTCGAGGCGGGTCGGCATCCAGCGATAGCAGGGCAGGCCTTTGTTGAGGAGCGCGATGCCTGCCTTTCGGTCGACGGTCTTCCTCAGCCAGTGCAGCGTGGGGAATTCCATTCCATGTGTTTCCCAGGCCTGGTAGGCGAGCTTCGAGGGATCGTAGGTTCGATCGATAAACCCGAACGGCACTTCGTAGGTGGCCGTCGGATCCTTCGATGCCACGGGAACCACGACGCGCAGACGCCGGCTTCCGGTGTCCCAGTTGACCTGGGTCACGAAGTCCAGTCGCCGTTGGTCCGGGGAGACCACCGCCGTGACCGTCCACTCCAGCTTCTTGATCTTCGGGTCACCGCCGGTATACCGGCCAGTCCAGCGGATCGCGCGATCCGACGCCTGCACCGAGGTGTGGTAGTCGCCCAGTCCGAAGGCGGAGAAATCGTCCCAGCCGTGCGACCCGGGAGGAGCGATGCGGCGGCCCCAGGGATCGCCGTAGTCGGGCTCCACAACGAGTTCGGCGATCCGGTATGGCCGCCGGGTGTTGTTCCATCGGGGCTGTTCGACTTCGAACAGGTTCCGGCCGCCGCACAGGATCGAGAGAATGCCGGCGCGGTCGAACGTGACGGTGAGCCGACCCAGTTGGCGCCGGGCCGTGGGCGTTCGGACGTTCTTCAAGGCGCCGGTGTCCGGTCGCTGGGGCTTCAGCGGCAGGTGCCGGCGGGCGATCGTCCCGGCGCGGTCGAGCATGTCGTGTAGTTCCCGGTTGGCGCTGTCAATGTGCGTGCCGGTGATGGCGTCGTGGAACTGGTTGAACGCCACGAGCTGCCAGGCTTCGGCCATGTCCTTCGGCGGCGGAACCGCCTTCCCTTTTCGCCACGCCTTGTTGGCGAGGGCCGCCTCAGCGGCCACGAGGTGATAGGTGATGGCGCGCGTACGCTGCTTGAGCTGGATGCGGCTGACCATGCAGCCCGGCATGGCGGGATTGAGGTCGACCGTCGGCTTGCCGTCGCGTTTGGGGAGCGCGGCCCGGAGCGTGGGCAGGTATCGGCGGTAGATGTCCGACGGATTCGCGAAACGGATCCGGGCCCTGCCGCGATACTTCCGATTCAGTTCCTCGAGGAGATCCGCCACCTTCGGGTCGGCCAGGAGTTCTTCCGTGAGTATCCGGACGGCCACCCACTTGTCCTTGCGGGCCACGGCGTCGGCAATGGTCTTGCGGAGGCCGGGGATATCGAAGCCGTTGACAAACAGGAGGCCGGTGTTTCGACAGGCGCCGCAGCCCTTGCCCCGGCACTTCGGACAGGGGGCGTGCTTGGCGAAAGCGCCCGTGAAGCAGGCGGGATGTTGATCGGGGCAGAATATCTTCGTTCCGTCGATTCCGACCCAGACGGGCTCCGGGCAGGAGCGGTAGCTGACCACACAGGCCGCGTCGGCGCCGACCCCCTTGAGAACCTGGGGATAGTTCGGGCTGTTGCCGAAGGCGTCTTCGAGCCATCCCAGCTTCAGCGCGGCGTGATCCTCGCCGACGAAACTCCGGTAGAACGGCTCCGCCACGAGGAAATTGCGAACGAGCCCTTCGGCGGCCGGCAATACGGTGTCCTGCACCACTTCGCCGGCTCGCATCACGTCGAGCGTTCCGGCCTTGGCCTCGGCCTGGAGCCGGGCTTTCTTCCCCGGGTTCCGTTCGAGGTATTTCCGCCAGACGGCCACCTGGCCCTCGCTGAACGGATAGCCGCGCCCGGCCAGCTTTAGCCACGAGTTGATGCAGTGTGCCTCCACCTCCGCATAGCTGCGAACGGTGGTCTTGTTGTAGACAGCGGGCCGGTCGAAACAGCGGCGCCAGGTGGGATCAAAATGGTTATGGGGAAACAACAGGATGTCTTTGGCCACGGAAGCGTCCTTTCTTTAGTCGAATGCCGGGGAAGATAGGGCGAGCGCTTCGAAAAGCAAGTGCGGAAGACTTCAGCGGTGGTACGGCTTCAACTCGCAGATGGACAAGCGGGGTCTTTTCGGGCAAAAGACAGGCCGTTATTCGAATCGATATGGAGGGCTCCCGTGAATCTATCGAAGAAAGACAAAGGCATCCTTCGCGATCTGGCAAAGAAAGTGGCGGTGATCGGCAACGACCCCGTCCAAAAACAGAAAGCGGCGTGGTGGACCCGGCATAACGACCTGCAGCCAGGGCGGCCGCTGGTGCTGATCTTCCCCGAGGGCGCGTGGCGCGAGATGCTGACGGACCAGGACATGACCACCGAGAGCCCTGAGGCCCGGGGGTGGGAATGGGATCTTCGCGCGCGAATCTACAGCTGGGACCATCTGAGAGACGACAATGTGATTGAGCCGGTCATGGCTTGTTACGCGGTGATGCATGATACGGGCTACGGTGTAGAACCGAAACGCACGCGCTCGACGCAGCTCGCCGGCACCGATCACTTCGATCCGGTCATCAAGACCGAGGAGGATATCGAAAAGATCAAGATCCCGGAGGTAACGGTGGACCGGGAGGCCTCAGACCGCTGGTTCGGAGAGGTGAACGAGTTGTTTGGCGACATCCTGACCGTGGAGCGACGCGCCTGGGCGTACACGTCATTCCAGACGATGGACGAATTCGCGCAGTGGCGGGGGCTGGATCAGATGCTCTATGACCTGGCGGATCGGCCGGAATGGATCCACCGGGTCATGGAGAAGCTGTACGAGGGCATGGTGGCGCGGCACGAGGCGGTTATGAAGTCCGGTCTGGTGACGCTGAACAACCGCAACCATTACACTGGATCGGGCGGCACGGGGTACACAGCCCAGCTTCCACAGAAGGGCTTCGATGGCAGTCATGTGCGCGCGAAAGACCTGTGGGGGATGGCCACCACGCAGATGTTCTCCGAAGTGTCGCCGGAGATGCATGAGGAGTTTGCCCTCCGGTATGAACGGCGATACCTGGCGCGGTTCGGCCTCAACTGCTACGGTTGCTGCGAGCCGCTGCACAACAAGCTCGATATCGTCAAAACCATTCCCCATCTCCGCCGCATCTCGATCAGTCCGTGGGCGGATATCCGGAAGAGCGCGGAAGGACTGGGAAACCAGTACGTCTTTTCATGGAAACCCAATCCGGCGGTGATGGCGGGAGAGACGTGGAATCCGGGAACCGTTCGCCAGGGGCTACGCGAGACCCTCGAGGCCACGCGCGGCTGCGTGGTGGAGATGATCATGAAGGATACCCATACGTGCCGGAGCGAGCCCCAACGCATGTGGGACTGGGTGAAGATCGCCCTGGAAGTGGCCGAGGAGTTCGCGTAGCTCGAGTGCCGGCGTGTTGGCTTATGGGTTGCCGTTGGAGCGTGTTCGGGATAGGCTATGAACCGCAGCCGCAGGTAAGACGAAAGGAGACTTCTATGGGAATTATCCGGAGAAAGAGCTGGCTTATCGCCGGTTCGTTGTGGGTTGCTCTGCTGGCCGTATCGCTGGTTCCGATGATGACCGGGTGCGAGGCGAACGGCTACTCGGATCACAACCCTCCGGCCGGGCAGGGGAGCCTGGTCGTCGATAATCACACGGCGGACGACATCGCCATCTTCCTGAACGGAGAGAACCGAGGCCACGTGAACAACTCGTCTGACCGGATACTGGATCTGGAGCCCGGCGTCTATCGGCTTGTGCTGACGGACGAGGAGGGTGGAGACCGGAGTTACGCGGCTGATGTGGATGTTCTGGAAGGGCGTCTGACGATTCTCGAGGTGTGGACCGCAAGCGATCCGCATGCCTACGATGTCACCACCCGGTTCGAAGACTGAGTTGGCAGACGCGCGGCGGCATCGCAAAGACAACCTAGTGCTTCCTGACCTCGTCGATCAGCTCATCGATCCGGCGCGTCAACGTGGAGATCTGGATTTGCAGCCCCAGGATAACCACGAGGAAGAAGATAATGCCAAGCGTGGCAAACCCCACCATGATATCAGTCTCGATCATGACTTGCTTCCTTTCCTTACGCCCGGCCCCGACGCCGGCTCGTCTCACCGCATGCTGTACACCCTCTATCCAGGGCTTGGTCCTGCCCGGTTAGTCCGTGAAAATCTTGAACGAGAGATTCCGGAACCCTTCCGCCTTCAGATGGTTGACGACCTCGTCAAAGGTCTCGGCGGTAACGTCCCGGTGAATATGAAGCACGATGGGCGTGGTCTCGTTGATGGTTCGGCTCACCAGTTCCTGCCGCAAGTTGGCCTGGTCAACGCGTTGGTCGTCGATCTTCAGCACATTGTCTTTGCCGAGAACGAGATTTCGGCTGTAATAGTCGAATTTCAGGGGGTGTACCGTCGAACAGCCCATGAAGGTCAACGTGGCGAGAAAGAGTAGAATCCCCATCGGTAGTTTGCTCATCAGTTCTGCCCTCATTGTTAAGTCTCTATAATACATTCAGGCCTTTCAGAAAACAACAGCTATCTGGCGGAATCTTCGGCACGCGCCCGGGATGGAGCGGGACTTGTATTATCGAATGGCGTGGGGTAGTGTTTCGGCCGGCAGAAGCGAGGGACAAACAGAAGATGAATCTAGTCCTCATATCCGGGTCCGGGGAAGGTAAGCGCTATCCCATCGAGACCGCGGCCACGATTGGCCGGGACCCATCCAACGACATCGTGCTCAAGGATCCCTCTGTGTCGCTGGTCCATTGCCAGGTTTACCTCGAAAATAACCGCGCGTTTGTCAAGGACCTGGGCTCTACGAACGGCATCAGCCTGAACGGCGAACGTCTCATCAGCGCGGAGCTCCGGGACGGTGACGGACTGGTCGTGGGGAAGAGCAAGATCCGGGTGGAACTGGCCTCGGACGAATGGGCGGACGAAGAGCGGGACATCTCCACCATGCCCACCGTGATGGAGCGGGGCCGGGAGGAGCCGACGGAGACGATGCCCGCGAAGGGCCGGAAGGAACTCTCGGGGAATATCTTTGGCTCCGTCACCTACTACCTCAAGCGGAAGATCGCCGACGGCGGCATGGGATCGGTGTACGAGGCGGAGCAGTTCGGCGCGGAAGGGTTCATCAAGAAGGTGGCCATCAAGACGATTCTGCCGGACTTCGTGCAGAAGGAGCAGTTCGTGTCTTCGTTCGTGGGTGAGGCGAAACTGGTGGCGAACTTGGTGCACCAGAACATCGTTCAGATCCATCAGCTCGGGCGGCATGAGGACGGCTACTACATTGCCATGGAGTACATTGACGGCATCAACCTCACGGATTTCCTGTCCCGGCACCGGAAGCTGAAGAAGCCGGTTCCCGTCGACATCGCCACGTTCATTGTGAGCCGGATATGCCGGGGCCTGGCGTATGCCCATAACAAGAAGGACGAGAGCGGGAGACCCCTGGGACTGGTCCATCGGGACGTATCGCCGAACAACATCATGATCACCCGCGAAGGCGAAGTGAAGCTCACGGATTTCGGCGTGGCCAAGGCCGCCCAGTTCATGGAGGACGACGGACAGTACCTCGTCGGAAGCGTGGAATACATGTCGCCGGAACAGGCCAATTGCGATCCGGTCGACGGGCGCAGCGATCTGTTCTCGCTGGGACTGCTCTACTATGAGCTTCTTTCGGGCATCCGTGTTTTTATCTGCAAGGGCGATGACGACGTGGATGCCACCGTCGAGCGGGTCAAGGCCGCGGCCATTCCCGATGTCCTGGACTTCAGGCCGGACCTGCCGTCGCCGGTGGTCGACAGTCTCAAGAAGTGCCTCAAGAAAGACGCAGACGATCGGTTTCAGACGGCGCGTGAACTGGCCGATGCCCTGGAACAGCAGATGTACTCCAAGGGGTACGGCCCGACGATCGTTACGCTGGCGGAGTACATCGAGGACATGAACTCCGCCTTGGACGCCAAGGCTGGAAAGGCATAGGAATACCCGCATGGCGGCCGCCAAGCAATTCATCAAGCCGGGCGATCTTCTGAAGGACGCTTTTCTCCTGGCCCGGCGAATCTACGACTCCGGCTACCGGCCGGAGGTCCTTCTGGTCCTGTGGCGGGGCGGGACGCCCGTCGGCATCGTGGTCCACGAGTTTCTGCTCTTCAAGGGGATCCGCACTTACCACACGGCCGTGAAGGCCGAGTCGTATGGCGGGATCGAGAAGCGCATCGAGCCGCGAATCGAGAACCTGCAGGCCGTCCTCCGGGCCATTCCCCGCGACAGCCGTGTGCTGGTGGTCGACGACATTTTCGACACCGGTTGTACGTTGAAGAGGGTGAGCGAACTGCTGGCGAAGAAGACGAGCAACATCAGGATCGCCACGCTGTACTACAAACCGGGCAGTAACAGAACCACACTCGTTCCGGACTTCTATCTTCGGAAGACAAGGAAATGGATCGTGTTCCCGCACGAACTCATGGATCTTTCGCCGCGCGAGATGGGACGGAAAGGCGCCTGGCTGCGGAAGCTCGTTCTGGAGAAGGAGCCATGATGCGCGTTGTGCTCGAACGTTGCCGCGGTGGCGGGATCCTGTATCTGGGATTCCTCCTGCTGGCCGCCCCGGTCCAGGCGCAGACGTCATCCGCTCCCGTCGAAGTGGACGTCCAGGACGTGCGCCTCTATGCCGGGTGGGCGCCCGGCGGGCCGGACTCCTTCTCGGCGGCGCTCAGCGGCGTGCCCGGCGTCCTGGTGAACAGCCAGGGCGGGAACGGCGTGCAGAGCGATTTGAGCATTCGCGGGAGCAGTTTCAGCGGGGCGGGGCTGTCGGTCGGCGGGCTGGCGTTGGCCAATCCGCAGACCGAGCACTTCAACGCCGAATTGCCGTTGCCCTCCATGCTCTTCGCGCCGCCCCGTGTTCTCGCGGGTCTGGACGAGGTGCTCGCGTCGTCGGGGCACCTGGTTGGCAGCGTGGACCTCGAGTTCCGCCCCATGAGCGAATACGGTCGCTTGAGCGAGGGGACAGGGGAGGATCAGCGGAACTGGCAGGAGTTGTTCTATAATCACGTGGTGAACGGGGCGGACAATGCGACGCTCGGAATCAGCGCTTTCGGCGGCAGGGAGCAGGCCGACGGCGTGGACTACGAGGACAACAACCTGGACCGCTGGAATGGCGGGGCGCATCTGCAGTTCGTGGGCCCTGCCCGGCAACTGGATGCCATTGTGGCACATCAGGAGAAGGAGTTTGGCGCACGGGGCTATTACGGGGTTTCACCGGACTGGTATGCCGACGAGAAACTCGATGACACCCTGATGCTGGCAACTGGCCGGTGGGGAAACCCGGAGGAGGAGTATGTCCGGGCCACGGCGCTTTGGCGCTCCAGCCGGGACGACTATCGCCTGTTCATGGATCCGCTCTATGAGAACGAGCACGAGTCGCGGACGACAACCGCGACGGCCGAAGGACGGCAAGGCGTGGGCGGGCCGGTCTCTGTCAATTGGCGGGTGAACGGCGAGGCGGAGGCGCTGGACAGCGTCAGGCTGGGCGATCACAACCGCGAACGGGGTGACCTGCTGTTGCTGCCGGAATGGGCACTGGGACGAGCTAGGATCTATGCCGGCGCGAAGGAGTGCGTGTTCTCGCGCGAATCGTCCGATCTTTTGCCCCAGGCGGGCGTCCGGGTTGCCGTGTCGGATACGCATTCGGTGTTCGCTTCGTATACCGAAAGCGTGCGGCAGCCGTCGTACACCGAACTCAACTACGAGTCCCCCGGCAGTCTCGGTAACTCCGGTCTCCAGCGTCAGGAGGCGCAGAACGTCGAAGCCGGCTGGCGCTGGACTCCGGCTCCCGACCGCTGGTGCCGGGTGGCCCTGTTCGGAACGCGGAGCGAGCACACCGTCGACTGGGTGAAGGAACTGGCCACCTCGCCGCGCTGGGTGGCGACCGATCTCGGCACGGTGGATGCCGGCGGATTCGAGTTTGCCGGCCAGTACCGGGTATCGGATCGGTTTGATGTCCAATCGGATTACACGTGGCTGGCAAAGCACCACGACGGCGACTACTACGCCGGGCGTTACGTGCTCGATTACCCGACCCACCTGGTTCACGTCACCGGCGAATGGCGGGTGACCTCGGCAATCCGCGCCCTCTTCACGCAGTCGTTCCGATGGCAGGCATCCGAAGGCGATCGGCAGGAAGGCGACGTCGGCAAGGAAGCCCGGCTCGCCGTCCAGTGTTGCCCGCCGAAGTGCGATGGGCTGGAGATCACGCTGGCCTGCGACAACGTGGGGGACGATGATACGAGGGTGTTTCCTGATCTGCCCGTTCCCGGCCGGCGCGTGTCGCTCTCCATTGCCTGGGCGTGGAAGTAGCTACGGCTTCGCCAGCGCTTTCTCGACGGCGTCCTGTACGGCTTGTACCTTGAAAGGCTTCCGGATATAGGCCGAACACCCCAGATCGAGACATTGCTGCACGGTGGCTTCCGATCCATAGGCCGACACCACGATGACGGGCTTGGTGGGCTGCGTGTCGTGGGCCAGTTTCAAGATCTGCATGCCGTCGACCGGGGCCATGCGGATGTCGGTGATAATCAGGTCGTAGTCGCCGGCCTTGACCATGTCGAGCGCTTTCGAGCTGTCGCTGACGGTGATGATCTCGTGCCCTTCGGAACGCATCACGACGCTCATGGACTGGAGCACCGCCACTTCGTCGTCAATCAACAATATCTTGGCCATGGGGGGAAGGTAGACCATTCGAGGGCAGGTCGACAAGCTCTGAAATTCGTCGTTCTATTCCCGCGCCTTGCAGACGACCGTGGCGGACGAAACACCGGGAAGGCCGAAGGACAGGCGGATTTCCTTCTCGCTGGACAAGTCCCGCAGGAAGTCCGGATGAAATGTGGCCGTGACAAACAGGTCGGTTTGATTGGGCCGCTGCTGGATCTGGAATGTGACGCCCGGCTGGCTCGGCTGTACGATCGAGCCCGGAGTCAGGGGCCCCCCGCCGGCGCCCAGGAGCCGGAGCCGGAACTCCCGGGGAATCGCCGTGCCGGACAGCGGCAGGTCGAATGTGCCCGGCACCGCGACCAGTTCGACACCGGCTTTGCCCGCCAGATGGATCCTGACCGGCGGATGGTTCGAGGGCGTCAGCACGGGGATTGAGACGGTGCACTGGAAGTCGCCGGATGCCGTGACCGGCGGCAGTCGGACCTCGAGCCGGTACAGATCGCCGGCCCGATCGTTCAGCGGTGCCATCGTGGCCTCCGCAGGGCGCGTGCCCTCGGCGATGGGCTCGCCCAGGGTCACCCCGGCACGCGTGGCTTGCAGATCGAACGTGCGCAACAGCGACTGGCCCGTAGCGATCCGGCCGACGAAGAGATAGGGCGATGGCTTGATTTCCATGAGCGGAACGGCGGTCCCGGAGATTCCCAGCGGCAGGACGGGATGGCGCGGGTCGTTGCTTTCCACGAAGGTGGTCTTACGGTAGGAGCCCAGGATGGAGTCCGGCAGGATCGCCACCTCGACGGTGGTCTGTTCGCCGGGTTTCAGTTCTGATTTCGGGCACTGCGTCGTCGCACAACCGCAGGCGTTTCGCACACGGATGATCTTGAGCGGGACGTTGCCGGCGTTGCGGATCTTGTACGTGGCGATCTTCCTTTGTTCGGCCGGGTACTGACCGAAATCGACGGTGGCCGGTCCGGCCACCTCGATTCGCGCCGCCCGCTCCCCCGTGCAGCCCGACAGGACAAGCAGAAGGATTGTCGCCAAGTTCAGAAACGACTTCATGAGCAGATAGTAGCGGCAAAGAGGCACAAGAGGCACAAAAAAGTGTGTGGACTCGCATGAATGAAGTGACCTTCTCGCGAACGCATGCGAAAGCCCAAATGTTGTCATTCCGAGTCCCGACTCTCCGAGAGGTCGGGACGAGGAATCTCTCTCTTGGGCGAAAACCGAGAGATCCTTCCCCGCCGGTGGCGGGTCAGGATGACAAGCGCTACTACGTATCCACGCGAGCGACAAAAAAAGAATTCATTTTCTTTTGACAGGCGCGCGAGGTCTGCTAGGTTTTCGCCGGTTCTTTTGAAATTTGGGTTCGTGGGAAGAGTACGGAAGTCCGTGCGAATCGGACGCGGTCGCGCCGCTGTAACCGGATACGAGACCTCAATAGCCACCTGTGCGGAAGTGCGGGGAAGGAGAGGCAGTAGGATCAAGCCGGGAGCCAGAAGACGTTTCCTCTCACGCTCGTCAGAACAAACGGTTTGAAAACCGTATTGCTCCTTCGCAGGAAAGGAGGATGAGGCGTAAGTCCGCGTCTTGAAACCTTCAGATTCCTTTCCGGGAGCCTGGAGTTTTTTTTATGTCTGAAGGCAGAAGGTTTCAGGTTTCAGGTGTCAGGGTTCGGGAAAGAAAGAACGACGTGATGCTCGTTTTTGGCGGGGCTCGGAGCGGGAAAAGCTCGCTTGCCGGCCGCCTTGCCGAAACCCGGTTCAAGCATCCCCTCTATCTCGCCACGGCCGAGGGGCTCGATGCCGAAATGGCCGAGCGCATCAGGCTCCATCGGAAGGCCCGAAGCGCCCGGTGGCTCTGCGTCGAAGAGCCGCTCGATATCGCCCGCGTCATCGCCCATCCGCCGAAAGGCTGCGACGGCATCCTGCTCGACTGCCTTACCCTCTGGCTCAGCAATATCCTGCACAAGGAAGGGGAAAAGGCCCCCGCGTCGCGCAAACGTCAACTCACTGCCGCGCTGAAGGCGACCCCGGTGCCCGTGATTCTCGTCAGCAACGAAGTCGGAATGGGAATCGTTCCGGAACACGAACTGGGGCGGAAGTTCAGGGATCTGGCGGGCTGGCTCAATCAGGACGTGGCGGCGGTGGCGGATACCGTCGTGTTCGCGGTGGCGGGCCTCCCGATGGTGCTCAAAGGAAGAATAGATGGGCCGCGAAAAGGCGCAGAAGGCGCAAAAAGGATACGGCAATGACCGATAGAATGCAGACAGCGATCAAGACGATCAAACCGGTATCGAAGCAATGGATGACGAAGGCGTACAAGCGGCTCGACAACCTGACCAAGCCGCGGCGGAGCCTGGGTTACCTGGAAGAGCTGGCCGCGCGCTATGTGGCGATCCGCGAGGAAGAGAAGCCGACGGTCGGCAAGAAGCAGGTTTTTGTTTTCGTGGGCGACCACAAGGTCGTTGAGGAAGGCATCAGCGCCTATCCGGCAGAGGTCACCGGGCTCATGGTGAAGAACTTCACTTTTGGCGGGGCGGCCATCAATGCCTTGGCCCGGCGCGCCGGCGCGAAGGTGGAAGTGATCGATGTCGGCATGGCGATCGATCCCGGTAAACAGCGCGGCCTGGTAACGCGCAACGTCAAGCGGGGCGCGGATAACATCGCCCGGGGCCCCGCCATGACCATCGAGGAGTGCGCGCAAGCCATTGAAGTCGGCATTGAACGGGCTGAACTGGCGGCC
>Ga0172375_10008755_pt1 | contig 13520 bp, 19 predicted proteins | sample LakKiv1m_FD_114537 | JGI IMG/M metagenome (GOLD analysis project Ga0172375, IMG submission 114537) | Freshwater microbial communities from Kabuno Bay, South-Kivu, Congo - kab_092012_11.1m | ecosystem: Environmental > Aquatic > Freshwater > Lake | place: Democratic Republic of the Congo...
GTTGGCAACATTTATACATGTATTTCCGTTCGTAAAAAACATAAGTTCTGCAACTAATGATAGAAATATATCAAAAGATTTAAACATAAGCTTCGCAAATTGCAACAATGCATCTCTTGATTCAGCTATACTAATTATTAGAAAATCTGAAACGCCGTCAATAACTTCCGGTAATAAATCTGGATGTTACATATTAAACGTTGGAGATTGTCAATATCTAGAAACCGTTGAAAGATATATCATGGGCGCAATGGCTCAGATAAATAACGTGTCTATACAACAATAATGGAACTTCAGCTTTTGCTTTCTATAATACTTTCGTTCTTGCCGTTTGTTGAATTAAGAGCTGGACTGCCAGTTGTTTTAGATTATTGCCTGAAAAATTCTCTGACTATATGGCCATATTTCGCATTGATTGTTTTTGTAAATTGCTTGATTATACCATTCGTATTTTTCTTTATGGATTTCTTACACGTTCATTTTATGAAGATTAATTTTTATAGAAAATTTATGGATAAATATATAGAAAGAATAAAAATTAAAGGCCAGAAGTTCGAAAAGAAGGAAGGATTTTTATTATATTTTTTATTATGTATATTCGTTGCAGTTCCTCTACCCGGAACTGGTGCGTGGACTGGAACTATTTTAGCCTGGCTATCTGGATTTAATAGAAAAGCGAGCTTCGTTGCAATTTCCGTCGGTGTTTTACTGTCTGGAATAATTATTTTGGCCTTATTTTTTGGGTTGATTAACTTGTTTTAGAATAAATTTCACGTCTGAATAGACTGGAATTGATTTTATCTTAAATAATTTTACAGCACTAAACCAGATTAAAATAACAAAGACTATAGAAATAAAGTACCAAAAGAACATATGAACTGACTCAAAATATATTCCGCCAGAAATTAAGGTCATTATTATTATTCTTATTATGTTAAAAACTAAGAATACTGCGAAGCAATATAATATTACTAGAATTCTTTTCTTGATTCGTAAATCTGGAGTAGACATAACGAGAATAAATAGTAAATAATAAGCTGCTCCGGCAACACATGCATTGACTATATTCACTGCGATAGTGTTAAACATGATTAAATTCAACGAATAAAACGAACTGACTTCTCCAATCAAACTCAGTAAAAAACTTACTGGCCAAAATGTAAGCGGATAAAATATCTTATAAAAAACAAAAAGATTTCCCAATCCAGCGAACAAAATTAAGACATATCTTAACAATAATCCATAAATCTTTTTCATTAAAACCTAAAGAAATTAACAATTAAAAACTTAATCTTTTCTACTTAATATCAATCTGATCACAAAAACAATTATGATCAATACTACTAAGATAGCTATACCCAATATGAGATATGCTCCTACCTTGCCAAATTGATTGAATAATCCAGAGAACAATCCTGTTTTTTCTGAAATCTTAACAGTTATTGGTTGGTCTATTGATTTTCCATTGTATATTACATTAATATTGAATGTCTGTTGCCCTGACTGTGTTGGTGTTAATGTGATATAGGCCTTTCCAGTTGCTTGCTTAGAAATACTCAATGTGGTTGGCTCTACTCCAACTAACTCTGCCCAAGATTCGAATTCTTCTGGCATAACTATTGCGCTCATTGATTGGTTTGCATTATTCTTAACGTCTACTTCTATAACCAAATCTTTTCCAACAAGCGCTGTTGAATTAAGTTTAGCTGTGATTGTTGGTTTTGTTGGATCATTGCAATTACCAACTACATTTAATGAATATACGTAATCGTCTTCTGAGTCAGATTGACTATCGTATGAATTGTCATCGTCATCATATTCGAATTCTGTTGAAAGATATAACCTATATAATTTTTCTACTGCATTTGGTGAAATCGTAAATGAGAAACTAACATCTGTTTCGTCACCGCTATCCATATTGTCTATTTCTCTGAATAAATTTAATCCCAAATCCTTATTATATAATATTACTTTAACTCTGTCTTGGTCATTACTACCCGTATTGGAAATCGTTGCTGTTATTTCTATATTATCGCCGCAAGACACTGGTGTTGTGCTAGTTGTTACACTAGACACTAATACATAATCGTCTTCTTGGTCAACTGCTATTTTCGTATCTCCCTCTAAAACAATACACTGTGCTTTTTCCTGGCTTGTCCTATATGCCTTTACGAACATTCTGTAATCCCCAGAATCCACATCAGTACTTAGTTTGAATTCAAAATCCATATCAATATCATCTCCGGAATCAAGATTATTAATTTCTTGTTTTAAAGAATCCGTATCGTCTACAAATTTATTAGAAACATCTTTTCCGGTTTCATCAAAGAAATATAACTGAACCTTATAATCTTCATTGTCCTTATCCCCGTTATTGTTGAAAGTTACTCTTACCGTTATATCGTCCAACGCTTTCCAATTCCAATCGTCATCTAATCCAGATTTATCTTCAATATCTGAAAGAGATAAAAGATTAGTGCCATTTATTCCGTATGTGCACATTCTTGTAACATTTACGTTGCCAGAAGTTGTTGATGCTGGTGTCTGTTGAACATTAACGCTAAATAATTGAGCAACACCATTAATTGATATACTACCAGCAATTGAACCAGTTGAAGCAGAATCAAAATTTACTCTCTTAACGACAAAAAGAGTAGATTCATTTGCAACAGTAACATTTGAAAGATCCGCGAAACCAGAACTCAATCCGATTACGCTTCCAGAAAATGAAACATTTTGTTCTACTGTGTCTGTATTATTTAATGTAAAACTAATATTAAAGTATCCTTGACTGTTATTTACTAAAGTTGGATAGGAAATAGTTGAAGATGTAACTGCAGCACTAGCTAAACTAACAGCGAATAAAATCATTGCAAAAAATGCAATCATGAATTTCATTTGTTTAACCATGTTGTAATTTTGGAGTTACAACGCTTTATAAACTTTTTGGTTTTTTACGAATTTTAGTTCATGAGAAATATTTATATACGAGCTCGACATGTAACTGACATGATAAAGTCCAGGGAGAATCTTGTAGGTGCGTATGCATTTCTAGTTGGAGTCATATTTGCAATACTCATGGGAATATCTCAAAAACTTTTCAACACTACATATAGTAACTTCCCTTACGCATTTCTTGTAATTCTAGGCATAATAATAGGCTTCCTTAATATAGGCGATCGAGATTCTATGACTTTCTTAATTGCATCCCTATCTTTAGTTATAGTTAGTGGATTCGGTCAATCTGCTTTAATCTACGTATCTAATATACCAATCCTTTCATCTTTAACAGCTATACTTGCGTCCTTACTTGTAATGTTCGTGCCGGCTACTATTATAGTAGCATTAAAAGTAGTATTTAATCTGGCGAGAGTCTAGAAATAATTCTTATAAAAAAAGTTAGATAAATTTAACCGCAAAAATAAAATCGGTTTAAAAAATAATAATAATTAAAAAATAGATTATTTGTGAAAATTAATAACCAAATTTCTCAATCTCATCCTTTGGGGCTGCTGGAGCTACGTCCATAACGCCCTTCTGGATCTTCGCAAAGGAAGGTGTGGCAATTATACAATTGTCCCCGAAACCTGCGATTGAACCTTCAATTGCTTCAACTGTTTTCTTAATCTTTGAAACAACTCTTTTTAGTTCAATAACATCCTTCGCCTTCAATGATTTGATGTCAATTACTACAATAGAGTAACCTTCTCTCAAAGCATTCAAGATTGGATTGATGTCTTCATAGGTCTTTAGAACGAAAGTCTTCACCATGACTTTGGAGTCACTTGCTTTGGAACCTGTATCGATTTCTATGAAATCGGAAGTTTCCTCACCTTCGCTTTTCTTCAATCTCTTGAAAAAGTTCATCACCATGATCTAAATTTGACATATTGGGTATTTAAATATTGTTGTAATAGAATACTGATTATTCCCTCGTGGGTATTATTTTATTCAACGTGAAATTTTCTGCTCAAATTTTACATTTCATAAAAAGCACGGAAAATTAGAGATAAAACTACTTTATTCAACGTGAAATTTTCGCCATTATCTTCTTTCGAAGATCTTCTATTCTGTCGGAGAATTCTTTTTCTTGATTTTCTATATTTTTCATTCTTAATTGCAATATTTCTTTCTTGTGAGATAGTTCGGTTGAAAGCTTTTCTTTTGTTGACTTAATCACTACCTGTCCACCGACGATCTTAAATAAATCGCCGTCTGCTTTTTCCACTTCTTTAAGTGCTAAATCTGTTTCATTTATTTCCATATTAAATAATTGTTTTTGTTGCATTAATTGCTCAAAATTTTGTTCTAGAATTTGTATTTCTTGAATAGACGCTCTTGTTTCTTCGTCGAATTGATTCATTGGATTTTGATTATGGTTTTCACATTCGCAATTTTCTCCACAATCTTCATCACATTCACACTCTTCATTATCGCATTTATGAGAATCGTTCGCCATTACTCTGCTTTTACCGTCTTAATTTTTGTTCTTGGCTTATAGAATATTCTTGAACCACAGTATGGACAAGCAAACCTTTTGTCTAATTCTGTTGTTTTGATTTTCTTTTCACACTGAAAACATTTGTATATCGCCATGTTAAAATTGAGTTATTTACACTTATATATTTAATCCTATAAGTGGTATGTGCCTCCTGCAAATTTTTTTCCGCATCTTAAACAATTCCAAACGCCCTTAGCCTCTCTCTTTGCTCTTCCATTACAGAATGGGCAAACCTGTTTGATTCTTTGTTTTCTTTCTACTGCTACAAGCCTTTCTTTTGGCTTTCCATAGCCTGCGCCGAAACGTCCGGCTGAACCGATTTTTTTTGTTTTTACTCCCATGTTTTTATTTTGACTTTGTTTTTTTGATGGGGCTACTCGGGATCGAACCGAGGTCACGAAGTCCCAAACCTCGTAGGCTACCATTACCCCATAACCCCATTAGTCCTTTAATGAAAGGTCGTTTTATAAATATTAACTTATTTTTTAGCAGCTGGTTTTGCTTCTGCTGTTTTTGCGCCCGCCGCTGGAGCTGCTGTCGTTGCTGCTGCGCCTTCAGCTGGTTTTGCTGTTGCTGCTGCAGCCTTTGCTGCTTCTTCAGCTGCCTTTGCTTCTTCTTCAGCTTTCTTAGCAGCCTGTTGTTTACTTTGAACTTCTGTGAAAAATGCTTTAAGTTGTTTTAATTTTTCTGGGCTTGCTTCTGTTTTTTGTGCTTTAATTTCTTTATCATATTTTCCGTCTTCAATTTCTTGTAAAACTTCTTTTGGATCTTTAGATTCGATTAAAACTCCCATTGCCATTGCGCTTCCGATAACGGATCTTAATGCTCCCAAAAAATCATTTGCTAACATACCAGATTGTTTTTGTTTTGTAACTGAGATTAATTGTTCTATTGCCAAATTTCCCACTTGAGCCTTTTTTCTTTCTCCGGAGCCCAATTCTATTCCCATTTCTTTTTTCAATAAAGCTGAAACAGATGGAGATAAAACAGTAACTGTAAATGTCTTTTTCTTTGCGTCTACGTCTAAACTTACTGGCACTTGCATTCCCTTAAAAGATGCAGTTGCTGCATTAACGTCGGAAAGAACTTTGCCCATATTGATTCCCATTGGACCCAACTGCTGAGCGATTGCTGGACCTGGCTTCATTGCGCCACCATCAACAAGCAATTTTATTGTTACCATGTTTTGATTTCGAAGCAGTCGTTTTTAAAACTAACTGTTTTGAGTCTCCGCATTTTCTTCAGAGCCTTGACCATCTTCTCTTCTAATAACTCTTAAGTTGTCTAATTTAACTGTAACTGGTATTGGAACTATTGCGCCAAGCAACGAAACAACTGCTTCGCCCTTAGTTTTATCAACTCTAAGAACTTTAGCCTTTTCATTTTTGAAAGATTCAGAAATGATTTCAACGACGTCGTTCTTTTCAATTTTTACATCTGAAGCTCTTGGCTCTATCATTTTTTTAATTTCTTCGTAAGAAATTTGTTTTGGAATAATTCCTTTAATATATGGTAAATTGAAAACCGCTTCTTCTGCGTTTTCCTTGTCTGGTGATTCTAAAATAATATATCCCCTTAATCCGTTTGGTCTTACAATAGAATAAATATTGATTCCTTTTTTGTTTACTTTTTCTGCAATTAGTTCAATAGCCTTTGCTTCTTTGTTTGTAGTAACCTTAACAATAAAAATCAAAGAATCTGTTTCAAACTTCACTTCTTCTGGTTGCTCTTCTTTGACTTCTTCTACAACGACTGGTTTTTGTTTAACCTTAATTTGTGGTAAAGATTCTACAACTGCCTCTGTCTTGCCCTTTCCATCGTCGAGATAATCAAATTCTTCTGTATCTAGATTCATTTTAGTACGACTACGTTCTTAAAAAATAAGAAGTAGATATTTATATTTATTTTGAGGGGTTTTTAAAACTTACTATTATTTGAATAGTCCGCCTAATGCGATTTTTATAATCAAAGAAAATAAAAAACCCATTGCTCCGATAACCAACAATCCTATTGCGGTGACTTTTGAAATAAGCTTAAACTCTTGTGTTGTTGGTTTTTTTAACAATCTCCAAACTCTTTTATATTGCTGAAAATGAGAGTCTAACCAAAGTTTGAATTTCTTTGTTTTGCTTATGCTTGACTTTTGTTCTTCCATTATCTGATTAAGAAATATGTATTTTTAAATTGTGCTATTTATTTATCTTCGTCTTCAGCTTTCGCATTATCGTCAATGAATTCTATTTCCAATTCCTCTTCCATAGACTCTTTTCTTTGTTGTTCTACTGGTCTTCTTTCGCCAGAAATTTGCGCCGACTTTACACCTGTAATAATTAGCATGACCTTGATCGACCCCTCTAAATCTTTAGAAATTTGCGCTCCGGAAATTATTCTTGCCTCAGGAGAAAGCTTATCACCAATTACTCCGACAACTGTTTTGTATTCTTCTAATGTTAAATCGTTTCCACCCAAAACGTTAATTAGTGCGCCGGATGCGTTAGAAATATCTACGTCTAGTAATGGATTATTTAGAGCATGTTCAACCGCTTCTTCGGCTCTATTGGAAGAATCTGATTCTCCCATTCCTATTAATGAAACTCCTCCACCAGACATGACTGCTCGAATGTCAGCGAAATCCAAATTGACCAAACCAGAACGAGTTACTAATTCTGTTATTCCCTTTACTGCGTTTGTTAGAATTTCATCTGCAACTTTAAATGCGGTTGGTAAGGGTAGGTCTGGTGCTAATTCCAGTAATTTGTCGTTTGGAATTACTATTAAAGTATCTACCAATGATTCCATCCTTTCTAGTCCATCCATCGCGTTTTCAATTCTTTTTCGTCCTTCGACTGTAAATGGAAGAGTTACGACTCCAATGGTCAATGCGCCTTGTTTTTTTGCAATTTCTGCAACTACTGGAGCTGCACCAGTTCCTGTTCCCCCTCCAAGACCACAAGTAATGAAAACCATGTCACAATTCTCCAAAGACTTCTTTATTTCTGATGCCTGTTCTTTTGCGGCTTCTGCGCCAACTCTAGGATTCGAACCAGCACCAAGTCCTCTAGAAATTTCTTTTCCGATTAATATTTTGTGATCTGAATTCGTGTATAACAAATCTTGGGCGTCTGTATTAATTGCGATGATTTCTCCGCCTTTTATGCCAACCTCACGCATTCTAGAAATAGTATTATTACCGGCACCGCCAACGCCAATAACCTTGATTCTGGCAGCTTGCTTTTTTATGATTTCCTCTAGTTCTTTATCTATTTGATCTCGAGGATTAAAATTCTCATCACCTAATATTCCCATATTTTTTTCATATATTCAGGATTTATAAGTATTTATGTTGAGAAGTGAACAAATGTATAAACTTTAGTTTTCTTTCTTTTCTTCTTTCTTTTCAATTATTTCGGACTTAACCTTCATCCCAAGAATATCTTCAAATGGTTTAGCCATCATTTCTATAAATTTCGCCAATGGTGCTTCGACCTTGAAAACGACGTCTTTATCTTTTACTGTGAAATCGAATCTCTTTCTAAAGAAAAAATCTTGCAATGCATTAACTTTTTCATTTTGATCTTCTACTTTTCTTAATATTTTATATTTGTACGAAACTATTTTTCCAGACAATGGATTGTTGAAATCTACTAAAACTCTTCCGCCAGAAACAGAAATTACTTTTACAATCATACCATCAAGAGATAGTTGCATTCCTTTTTGTGGCATAATTCTTTGATCGATAAATATCTTTAATGGGATCATCTTGACCATAGCAGGATTTCTTTTCCCGAACGCTTCTTCTGGCTTGATTTCTGTTTCGTATTCTTGGCCCACTTCTTTATTTTCTAAAGCAATATCTAGTCCACGAATTGCCATACTCTTGCCAACACAGACAATATATGGTTTTGCTTCAAAATTAAGTTTATTTTTTTCAATTTCTGCTTTAGAATTTGTGTCAAAAATTTCTTTCGTATCTTTTACTCTGCCGACGAATTCTATTTCAACAAAATCATTTTTTGCGATTTTGACCATGAAAAATGCTAATAAGGAAGATTTATAAATGCTCTGATTTTTTGCAAGGTATGGTATTAAAGATTGTAGATGCAACTGAGCTAAAGGTCGGAAGTTTCGCATTATTTGATGGAGAAACTTGTGTTATCAAGAGTGTTGATGTTTCTAAAACTGGAAAACATGGAGCACACAAATGTAGATTTGATGCTGTAGGTGTTGTTAGTGGAAAGAAGAAGTGCTTGATGATGCCAGGAACTGATAGGGTTGAGATTCCTATGATCGACAAAAGAAGGGCTCAGGTTCTTTCTGTCTCATCTAATGAAGTTAGTGTTATGGACTCTGATAGTTTTGAAAATTTTGAATTACCAATACCAGAAGAATTTGCTGGACAAATAACTGATGGAATGAATATAGAATATTGGGACATGGAAGGGGTTAAAATAATTAAGAGGATAGGAATATAAGATGGCAACAAAAATCCCAGCAGCACAAAATAGACTTTTCAAAAATATATTTATTTGTAAAAGATGTAGTCAGAAGATGAAACTTGAACCTTTGAAAATTTTATCTGGAAAAGTTTCGTGCAGAAAATGCAAGGGAAAAGATTTTAGAACAATAAGAAAGAAGTAATTAATCTAAAATAAAAAGAGTTCTGATAATTTAAAAATGAAAAAAATAGTCATAGTCGAAAATGATAGGGAATCTAGGGAACATGTAGCTTTTAATCCTGGGAATGAAGGCTATGAAACATTAGTTTATGAAACAGCCAAAAGAGCTTTTGAAGACATTAAGAATGGATTGGAATATGATTTATTAATTACTGATTTATCATTCAGCGATAGGGGTGTAACGCCTGCTGTTCACTATTCTGGCGAAGATATTATATCTATATCCAGTACGCTTCATCCGGAAATTCCAGTAATCTATGTGTCCGGATATCCAACTACAATTCCTGGGGCAGCAAGACTAAAAAAACCTTTTGATCCAAACGACCTTTTGGATTTAGTAAAAAATCTTTTACAATCTGAATAGCAATGGAAAATCCAAATGAAAGCGCAATTGATTTTTTAAAGAGAATGCATGCAGAAGTCGGAGATAATTATCATTATCGTGGAAAAAAGTACGTAGATTTATGTGCAGCAATTGCCTATGTTATGGGTAAAAAACTTTTACGAGAAGGACATCGGCCCACTATTGAAAGAATAGCCCTTACTCCCGAAGATTGGACTACGGATAGAAGACTTGTCCCTGTACGCTTCGATGGTAGAGTAAAGTGGACCGATCATCTTATTTGTGTGTGCAATCAGCATGTTTGGGATCCTATATTGGGAGAAACTGAGCCGGTAAAGACCTATCCAGTGAGATTATTTGGTGAGCATTTTGAACTTCAACCATTCCGTACAACAGAACAAATTCGACAATATGGAAACGAAAGAATTCTTTTAGATTTTTCTTAAAAATAAAATACACAAATAAATAATTATAATAACACTACTATGACTTTCATTAACTTTAAAAGAGGTATTGTTGTTTATATTATATGGAAAAAGTGATGATTTGTGATTTAATATTTCTGACGATATTTTGTATTGCTGTATTTTGGTTTTTGTATTCCAGAAAAAAGAATCTCCAAAGAGAAGGCTGGATGTATATGTATAGAACTAAGTGGGGACTAGAAGAGATAGAAAAGTTTAGTAAAAAGTATTCGAAATTTTTACACGCCATGAAATATCCGATTATTTTTGTCGGATTTGTGCTTATGGGAATTATGATTTACTTGCTTTGTCAAACTGTTTACATATATATTTCATTTCCACAAATTTCGCAGATCATTAAAGCTCCTCCTATAATGCCACTGATTCCATATTTTCCACAAATATTTGGCGTAGAAAGCCTTATGCCTCCGTTTTACTTTACATATTTCTTAGTTGCCTTATTAATCGTAGCCGTAGTTCATGAATTTTCACATGGAATTTATATGAGATTGTTTAAAACAAAAATAAAGTCGACTGGATTTGCTTTCTTGGGACCGATACTTGGCGCATTCGTTGAACAAGATGATAAAGATTTCCAAAAGAAAAAGAACTTTGAACAAATGGTAGTATTGGGCGCTGGTGTTTTTGCAAATATTTTATTTGCACTTATTTTCTTTTTATTACTTGTTTTATTTTTTCATGCGTCATACTACCCGTCTGGATACGTTTTTGATGAATTTGCATATAGCCCCGTAAATATTAGCGAGATTTCTGGAGTTGGGAGTACCATTAATGGATTAACGGAAATAATCGTTGGAAATAAAACTTATCTATATACTGGAAATTCTTCTAGTTTTTACGTTGGTCTAAATAATACAGACGCGAAATACGTTTTATTATATGAAGATGCTCCTGCAATTAGAAATAATCTATCTGGCGTAATTGTTGGCATAGATAATAATAAGATTAAATCTAGAGATGACGTTTCGTTTTATTTGCAAGACAAAAGGCCTGGAGATTTGGTTTTAATTACCACTCTGATCAATGGAATTGAAAACAATTATAATATTACACTTACTCAAAACCCCGTTAATTCTAGTCGTGGGTTTGTTGGCATTGTAAGCACTCCTAAACAATCTAGTGGAATTATAGGAAGAATTGTTTCTAAGTTCACGTCTTTTAGAGATAGTTCTACATATTACGAGTCTAGATATGCAAGGGATTTCGCTTATTATATCTACAACTTATTATGGTGGATTATGATGATTAATTTATTTGTCGGATTATTTAATATGCTTCCATTGGGAATTCTAGACGGCGGAAGATTTTTTTATCTTGGAATTCTGTCTATTGTGAAAAATAAGGGCTTTGCAGAAAAATCTTTCAAATGGGCCACAAGATTAATTGCGCTAATATTTTTATCAATGGTTATTGCTTGGATAATTTCTATTTTTTGATTTAGGCAAATAAAACCTCTTAGATAGATTTATAATATTTTATTTTTATTTTATTTTATGAAAAAAATCGATATTCGTCGCGATTTAAAACGGCAGAAATATGGTCTCGTCGGAGAACACAGTGCCGTTCAGGTTTGTCATTGGGCAAAAAATTCTCTTCGTGGAAAAAGTGGTTGTTGGAAAGAAAAATTTTACGGGATCAAATCGCACAAATGTTGCCAGGCTAGTGTTTCTTTATTCAATTGTGAGAATAAGTGTGTGCACTGCTGGAGAAACACAGAATACTCCATCCCAAACGAAGTTGAAAATCCAGAAGACCCGGAAAAAATCATTAACGGATTAATTGAAGAACGGAAAAAATTACTTATGGGATTTGGTGGAAATAAGAAAACGCTAAAAAAAAAATTCCAAGACGCGTTAATGCCTTCGCTATTTACGTTTTCTTTAACGGGCGAAGCTACTTTATATCCTAGACTTGGTGAAATGATTAAATTATTGAGAGAGAAAAATATAATAACGTTTTTGGTTACGAATGGACAAAATCCTGAAGCTATTTTAAAATTAGAAGAGGAGAACAATTTACCGACGCAATTAACAGTTTCTACTAATGCTCCGAATGAAGAACTTTTTAGAAAGTGGCATAACTCGGCCAAAAAAGATGCATGGAAAAAATTCAACGAAACATTGAAAGTTATTGCGAATTTAAAGGGAAAATGTAGAAGATGCGTTAGACTCACACTTGTCCGTCCTGGAAAAGAGGGATATTCTGCATTAAATGGATTAACAAACATGACGGATGAATTGGTTCCTCAATACGTAGAAATGATAAATAAAGCACAACCAGATTTTGTTCATGTTAAAGGATATACTTCTATCGGACACGCACGAGCAAGAATGGGATATGATAAAATGCCGTGGTTTAAAGACGTGAAAGAATATGCGAAGAAAATATTGAAAGAGTTACGAAAAGCTGATGTTATAAGCAACTCTTCGAGTTCCGTATCGCCTAACGGCGAATGGAAAATTCTTGGATTGGAAGAAAGAAGTTGTGTTGTTGTTATTGGCAAGAGCAAGAAAAACATGAAGATAAAGAAGGCGTAAATTTCTGTCGAGTTAAAAAGATTTAAATAGTGGCTTATTCATAATAGTTACTATATACTTACCAATTGGTGAGTAATCGGTGAATAAATGGTGATATGTGTAAAGATATGCAAAGGACGTTTTTCGATTGGTTTCGAGCTTTTAGCTCGAACGAAAAAATCCGTTAACGGTTGCTATTCACTCTGCTCAAAAACGCAACCTTGCCATTTTTTCTCAAATAAATTTTCGAAAAATATGTCAAAATGGGAGAAATAAAAATAAGCGTATCTGACAAGCTGGATGGAATTTTGCAAAAAATGGCAGACAACCTTGGCATTAAAAAAGCTGAGCTTGTAAAAAATTTTGTAGTTAAAGAGCTTATGAATTTGGAGGACAAGAAGAGGTGACTATATGAAAAAATATTTTACTATACTAATTGGAATTTTATTTCTAATTAGTTTGGGGAGTGCGTTGCCTGCGAATGTTTTTGAAAATGCGACGGGAAAGTTTGTTTATGATTGTACAGATTTGAACGAGGCTGGAGTTTATATTTTGAATCAGAGCGTTTCTAGCGAGGGAACGTGTTTCAATATCACTGCAGACAATGTAACACTTAATGGGAATGGAAAGACGGTAACAGGAATAGGCGGAGATGTTCAAGGAAATGGCATTTATGCAAGTGGAAGGAAGAATATAACTATAAAGAATTTCGCGAATATAACAGGGTTTGACTATGGTTCTGGAAATGGTTTTGCGGGGATTTATTTTACAAATACAAATAATTCTTATATAGAGAATGTTAGTGTTTCAAGCAACAACTACGGTATTGCCTTAGGCTCCAGCTCAAACAACACATTCACAAACACAATCACAAACTACAACTCCCAATACGGTATTTCCTTATACTCCAGCTCAAACAACACATTCACAGACACAACCGCAAACGACAACGGAGATGCAGGTATTTACTTAACCTCCAGCTCAAACAACCAATTCACA
>Ga0172375_10008757_pt1 | contig 13519 bp, 13 predicted proteins | sample LakKiv1m_FD_114537 | JGI IMG/M metagenome (GOLD analysis project Ga0172375, IMG submission 114537) | Freshwater microbial communities from Kabuno Bay, South-Kivu, Congo - kab_092012_11.1m | ecosystem: Environmental > Aquatic > Freshwater > Lake | place: Democratic Republic of the Congo...
CGCGGTGGTCCTTGTGCCGGGTGCTCACTTGTCGCTCTCCTTCGCGTCGGCGCGGGTCAGGCCGGCGGCCTCGGCGTCCTCGGCGGACTTGAACCAGAAGTCGCCGCCGGAGACGTCGTAGCCGGCGTCGCCCTCGACGAGGTAGCTGCCGGACTCCAGGCCCTGGACCTCGTGGCCCTTGGGGTTCTTGCCGCTCTTGAGCGGGGCCTTCGCGCCGGCCGGGAGGGCGGGCTCGTCGGCGGCCTGCTCGACAGCGGGCTGCTCGACCGTCTCGGCCTTGGCGGCCGGGGCGGCGGTGCCACCGACGAAGACGTCGTAGGCGCCCTTGGTGAAGACCACGTCGTCAGCGGCCAGCACGTCGTAGGTGTTGAGCTGGTCGACCGCCACGATGTGGACCTCGGGCGCGTTGCGCAGCGAGAGCCAGGTGATCGCGTCGGTCCGCTCGAGCACCACGAGGTAGCCCACGCGGTCGGTCAGCGAGGTCAGCGACGCCAGCGCAGCCTTGGTGGAGGGCTTGTCGCCCGACACCAGGGACTCGACCACGTGGACGCGGTCGTTGCGGGCCCGGTCGGAGAGGGCACCGCGCAGGGCGGCGGCCTTCATCTTCTTGGGCGTGCGCTGGTCGTAGCTGCGCGGCTGCGGGCCGTGGACGGTGCCACCGCCGGCGAACTGCGGGGCGCGGGTCGAACCCTGGCGGGCGCGGCCGGTGCCCTTCTGCTTGTAGGGCTTGCGACCACCGCCGCGGACCTCGCCGCGGGTCTTGGTGGCGTGGGTGCCCTGGCGCGCAGCGGCCTGCTGGGCCACGACGACCTGGTGGATCAGGGGGATGTTGACCTCGACGTCGAAGATCTCGGCGGGGAGGTCGACCTTGACGGTCTTGACAGCCATGCTCAGGCCTCCTGCGTCTTCTTGGCGGCCGAGCGGAGGACGACGAGCCCGTTCTTGGGGCCGGGAACGGCACCCTTGACCAGGATCAGGCCCTTCTCGGCGTCGACGGCGTGCACCGTCAGGTTCTGGGTGGTGACCGTGTCGTTGCCCATGCGGCCCGACATGCGGGTGCCCTTGAACACGCGACCGGGGGTGGCGCAGGCGCCGATGGAGCCCGGCTTGCGGTGGTTGCGGTGGGCACCGTGCGAGGCGGAGACGCCGGAGAAGCCGTGACGCTTCATCGTTCCGGCGAAGCCCTTGCCCTTGCTGGTGCCGGTGACGTCGATCTCCTCGCCGGCGGCGAAGGTGTCGACACCGATCTCCTGGCCCACGGTGTAGGAGGCAGCGTCAGCGGTGCGGATCTCGGCCACGTGGCGACGCGGCGTCACGCCGGCCTTGGTGAAGTGACCGGCCTCGGGCGAGTTGATCTTGCGGGCCTCGATCTCGCCGAAGCCGACCTGGATGGCGTTGTAGCCGTCCACCTCGGGCTGGCGGACCTGGGTCACGACGTTGGTCGCGGCCGCGATCACGGTGACGGGGACGACCTTGTTGTTCTCGTCCCAGAGCTGGGTCATGCCGAGCTTGGTGCCCAGCAGCCCCTTCACGTTGCGTTCGAAAGTCTTAGCCATGTCGTCGCCTCAGAGCTTGATCTCGATGTCGACACCGGCAGGCAGGTCGAGACGCATCAGCGAGTCGACGGTCTTCGGCGTCGGGTCGATGATGTCGATCAGGCGCTTGTGCGTGCGCATCTCGAAGTGCTCGCGGGAGTCCTTGTACTTGTGGGGCGAACGGATGACGCAGTACACGTTCTTCTCGGTCGGCAGCGGCACAGGGCCGGCGACCTTCGCACCCGTACGGGTGACGGTGTCCACGATCTTCCGCGCCGAGGTGTCGATCACCTCGTGGTCATAGGCCTTGAGCCTGATGCGGATCTTCTGTCCCGCCATAGGTCCGTGTCCTCTTCGATCTCGTACGCCTGGTCTGGTTTCGGCTCCCGGCCCCTGGTGGGCGAGCGCCGCCTGTCTCTCCTCCACCCTCCGACCCCCGCGGTCGGGCGTGTCGCGCTTCTTGCTTCGTGACACGGCCCGAAAAGGAGGTGGTGATGCTCTGGGTGGCACCCGACGGTTGTCGGATCTGGTCGGGTCTCCGATCACCACGTGATCCGGTGCGGTGCACGCAGGACGACTGGTTCGATCAAGGAGACGCGATTCAGAAGTCAAGGTGTGCCGCTCCCCGGCGACCCGCCGGAGCAACCGGAACATCTTGGCAGACTCCGCGCACCCACGCCAAATCGGAACGACGGCGGCGCCCGTCGACACCTCCCCCACGTGCGTCGGCACCTCCCCACGTGCCGGTGGACCCTTGCCCGGCCTCGGCGGCCGACCTACCGTCGAGGGATGGCCGGCCTGGTCGCGCTCGTCGTCTGCACGGTGGTGCTGGGAGCTGCGCTCGCCCTGGCGCTGCGCCAGGGCGAGCCGGGCCGGTCGGTGCGCCGGGTCCGCGCACACCTCGCTCCTCCCCCGCCCGCACCGTCCGTGCCGCCCATCGAGGACCTCGCCGCGGCGCTGCGCCGGGTGCGGCGGGACGTGCTCACCACCGCGCCGGGCACCCCGATGGCCCGGCGGCGCGGGACCGTGGCGGCGTACGACGACCTGCTCGGGCAAGCGGCACGCGCGCTCGACGTCCCGGACCTGCTGGTCGACCTGCGCGAGGGCACCGACCGCGAGGCCGAACGGCTGCGCCTCGAGCACCTGCTGCGTCAGGCGGGACTGACCCTGGAGTGAGGACCGGGCCCCGCCGTGCGCCGCCGGTCCCCCGACGTCACGCGCGACGGTGGTAGCAGAAGTCGGCGATGTCGCGACCCACGTCGAGGCCCTTGCGCTCGAACCGGGTGAGGGGTCGCTCGGCCCACCGATCGACGCGGCCGCCCTCGAGCGTCGGCTCAGCGTCCAGGACCTCCTGCATCTGGTCGGCGTAGTCGGCCCAGTCGGTGGCCAGGCGCCACGCCCCGCCCGGCACCAGGCGCGAGGACGCGAGCGCGGCGTTGGCCGGGTTGACCAGTCGGCGCTTGCGGTGCTTGGTCTTGCGCCACGGGTCCGGGAAGAACGTCCAGATCTCGGCGAGGCTGCCCGGGGCGACGAGGTGCTCGAGCGACCAGACCGCGTCGACGGAGCAGAACCGGACGTTGTCGGCCCCCGCCTCCGCCACGCGCCACAGCGAGTCGGCGACTCCCGGGCGCCACACCTCCAGCGCGAGGACGTTGTGGTCCGGGCGGGCTGCGGCGAGGACGGCGGTGGCCTCACCGATGCCGGGACCGATCTCGAGGATCAGCGGGGCATCGCGCCCGAACCAGTCGGTCAGCGAGAAGTCGGGCCGGTCGACCGCCTCGTCGGGGATCACCCAGTCCGCGTGGTGCGCGGCCCACGACTCTGCCTGCCGGGGCGTGAACCGGCTGCCGCGCCGGGAGTAGGTCAGGACCTCGCGCATGCGCCGCCCGTCCTCGGTCAGCTTGAGGTGGGGGCGTGCGGGGCGTAGGTCGTTCACCCCGCCATCCTCCCCGCTCCCCCCGGGCTCACGCACATCGTCGACCCGGCACTTCGTGCCCGTCACGCGCATCGACCGGGCAGCTCGTGCCCGTGTTGCGGCACGAAGTGCCCGGTCGGCGATCAGGACGGGCACGAAGTGCCCGGTCGGCTAGAGGTGGGCGAGGGCTCCCGTCAGCACCGAGCGCAGCCGCTGCTCGATGTCGTCGAACTCGGGCTGGCCGATGATCAGCGGCGGCGCGAGCTGGATGACCGGGTCGCCGCGGTCGTCGGCACGGCAGTAGAGGCCGGCCTCCCACAGCGCGCCGGAGAGGTAGCCCCGCAGCAGCCGCTCGGACTCGGCGTCGTCGAAGGTCTCCTTCGTCTCGCGGTCCTTCACCAGCTCGATGCCGTAGAAGTAGCCGTGGCCGCGCACGTCGCCGACGATCGGGATGTCGAGCAGCTTCTCGAGGGTGGCGCGGAAGGCCGGGGCGTTCTGCTGGACGTGGTCGGTGAGGCCCTCGCGCTCGAAGATGTCGAGGTTGGCCAGCGCCACGGCCGAGGACACGGGGTGGCCACCGAAGGTGTAGCCGTGGGCGTACGCGGTGGTGCCGGTCCTGAAGGGCTCGAAGAGCCGGTCGCTGGCGATCATCGCGCCGATCGGCGAGTAGCCGGACGTCATGCCCTTGGCGCAGGTGATGATGTCGGGCTGGTAGCCGAACTCGGCGGCGCCGAACATCTCGCCCACCCGGCCGAAGGCGCAGATGACCTCGTCGGAGACGAGCAGCACGTCGTGCTCGTCGCAGATCTCGCGGACCCGCTCGAAGTAGCCCGGCGGCGGCGGGAAGCAGCCACCGGCGTTCTGCACCGGCTCGAGGAAGACAGCAGCGACCGTGTCGGGGCCCTCGAACTCGATGGCCTCGGCGATCCGGTCCGCGGCCCAGCGGCCGAACGCCTTCTCGTCGTCGCCGACGAACGCGGGGCGGCGGTAGAAGTTGGTGTTGGGCACCTTGTGGGCACCCGGGACCAGCGGCTCGAACATCTCCTTCAGCGGTGGGATGCCGGTGATCGACAGCGCACCCTGCGGCGTGCCGTGGTAGGCCACGGCACGGGAGATGACCTTGTGCTTGTTGGGCTTGCCGGTGAGCTTGTAGTACTGCTTGGCGAGCTTCCACGCGGACTCGACGGCCTCGCCGCCGCCGGTGGTGAAGAAGACCCGGTTGAGGTCGCCGGGGGCCATCGCCGCGATGCGGTCGGCGAGCTCGACGGCGCGCGGGTGCGCGAAGGACCACAGCGGGAAGAAGGCCAGGTCCTTGGCCTGCTTCGCCGCGGCCTCGGCCAGCTCCTCCCGGCCGTGGCCGACCTGGACGACGAACAGCCCGGCCAGGCCGTCGATGTACTCGCGGCCGTGGCTGTCCCAGATCCTGTGGCCCTCGCCCTTGACGATGAGCGGCATCTCGCCGCCCTTCTCGTAGGTCGAGTGGCGCGTGAAGTGCAGCCACAGGTGGTCGCGGCCGGCGGCCTGGTAGTCGAAGGACTCGTCGACGGAGGATCGGTTGCTCATCGGGTACCCCAGTTGTAGTGCTGCTTGTTGAGCTTGAGGTAGACGAAGGTCTCCGAGGAGACCACGCCCTCGAGCTCGCGAACCTGACGGATGACGTCGAGCAGGTGCGGGTCGTCCTCGCACACGACCTCGACGAGGAGGTCGAAGCTGCCGGCGGTGGTGACGACGTAGTCGACCTCGGGCACCTCGGCGAGCCGGTCGCCGACCTTCATGGGGTCACCCTCGGTGCGGACACCGATCATCGCCTGACGGGTGAATCCCACCTGGGTCGGGTCGGTCACCGCGACGACCTGCATGACCTCGGAGTCGAGGAGCTTCTGCACCCGCGCCCGAGCAGCGGCCTCGGACAGGCCGACAGCCTTCGCGATCGCGGCGTAGGAGATCCGGCCGTCCTCCTGCAGCAGCTCGATGATGCGCTTGGCAGTCGCATCGAGCTTGACAGGTCCGTCACTCATGCACGTCCTCGCTTCGCTCGCTCATGGCAGACATGGTGGACGGCCGGCACGCCGGTTTGCAAGTCACCTGACACGGAATCCGCGTTTCAAGCCCATTAATTCTGCGATTCCCGCACATTATTTTGGCGGAGGCTATGGAGATTGGCCCCCGTCCCGTCCTACTCTCCCTTCACCGCACCCGACCGGGAGGACATCCGTGACCAGCCCACGCACGTTGCGCAACTTCATCGGCGGCACCTTCGTCGACACCGATGCCGGAGCGATGAGCGACGTCGTCGACCCCAGCACGGGCCAGGTCGTGGCCCGGGCGCCGATCAGCGGCACCGAGGAGGTCGACGCCGCCTACGCGGCCGCCGCCACGGCGTTCGCCGAGTGGGGACGTACGACGCCGAGCGAGCGGCAGCAGGCGCTGCTCGGGATCGCCGGTGCGATCGAGGAGCACGCCGAGGAGCTGATCGCGCTCGAGTCGGCGAACACCGGGAAGATCAAGGCGCTCACCGCGAGCGAGGAGATCCCCCCGATGGTCGACCAGCTCCGCTTCTTCGCCGGCGCGGCCCGCGTCCTCGAGGGCAAGGCGGCCGGCGAGTACATGGCCGGTCACACCTCCTGGGTCCGGCGCGAGCCGATCGGCGTGGTCGGCCAGGTGACGCCGTGGAACTACCCGCTGCTCATGGCGGTGTGGAAGATCGGCCCGGCCCTCGCGGCCGGCAACACGGTCGTCCTCAAGCCGAGTGACACCACCCCGGAGAGCACCCTGCGGCTGGCCGAGCTGGCGTCGCAGTTCCTGCCGGCCGGCACCCTCAACGTCATCACCGGCGACCGGGAGACCGGCAGGCGACTCGTGGAGCACGAGACGCCTGCCCTCGTCGCCATCACCGGGTCCGTGCGCGCCGGTGCCGAGGTCGCGGCGAGTGCCGCGCCACACGTCAAGCGCGTGCACCTCGAGCTCGGCGGCAAGGCGCCCGTGGTGGTCTTCGACGACGCGGACATCGAGGCGGCGGTCGAGGGCATCGCCATCGCCGGCTACTTCAACGCCGGCCAGGACTGCACCGCCGCGACGCGGGTGCTCGCGGCGCCCGGCATCCACGACGACTTCGTCGCCGCCCTCGCCGACTACGCCCGCACCTCGGCGCCGGTCGGGCTCCCGGACGACGCGGACGCGCTCTTCGGGCCCGTCAACAATGCCACCCAGCTCGCCCGGGTGAGCGGCTTCATCGAGGACCTGCCCTCGCACGCGACCGTGTCGGCCGGGGGCAACCGGCGTACGGACCTCGGCGACGGCTACTTCCTCGAGCCGACCGTCCTGTCGGGCCTGCGGCAGGACGACGACGCGATCCAGAACGAGATCTTCGGTCCCGTGATCACCGTCCAGCGCTTCGGCGACGAGGCCGAGGCCGTGCGCTGGGCCAACGGCGTGGACTACGGCCTCGCGTCCTCGGTGTGGACCAAGGACTTCGGGCGCGCGATGCGGATGTCGCGGGCACTCGACTTCGGCTGCGTGTGGATCAACACGCACATCCCGCTGGTGGCCGAGATGCCGCACGGCGGCTACAAGAAGTCCGGCTACGGCAAGGACCTGTCGATGTACGGCTTCGAGGACTACACCCGCATCAAGCACGTCATGGCCAACATCGAGAGCTGACAGCACCCACATCCAGAGCGACTCGGGGGCCGAGCGGAGGACCTGAACACATGACACCCATCCCGCGCCGATCACGGCGCCACCTGTCGGCACCGGCCGCGGCGCTGACCCAGGCCGCCTCCGGTGGCCTGAGCCGTCGCGCGCTGCTCGGCACCGGGCTCGCCGCCGGTGCGGGCGTGGCGCTGACGGGGTGTGCCCCTCCCCCGCCGCCCGCGGGTGGCGCACTGTCCAGCCTCGACCTGCCGACGGACGTCTCGGACACCGAGAAGGTCCTCAAGTGGTCCAACTGGACGGCCTACCTCGACATGAACGGCAAGGAGACGAAGTCCCCGACGCTCGAGGCGTTCATGGAGCAGACCGGGATCGAGGTCACCTACAGCGAGGACATCGACGACAACGACTCCTACTACGCCAAGGTGGCACCCCAGCTGCGGGCCGACCAGAGCATCGACCGCGACATCTTCACCCTCACCGACTGGATGGCGGGCCGCGTGATCCGCGACCAGCTCTGCCAGCCGCTGCAGCTGATCCAGATGCCGAACGTGGTGAGCAACCTGCTCCAGCCGCTGAAGGACGTGTCCTTCGACCCCGGCCGCAACTTCTCGGTCACGTGGCAGAGCGGCTTCGCCGGCATCGGCTACAACCGGGACAAGGTCGGCCGCGAGCTCCGCACCATCGACGACCTCTGGGCCGAGGACCTCAAGGGCCGGATCGTCGTCCTCTCGGAGTACCGCGACACCGCCGGGCTCGTGATGCAGTCGCAGGGCGTCGACATCGAGAGCGACTGGGGACGCGCGGAGTTCGAGGCGGCGCTGGACCTCATCGAGCAGAAGATCGACGAGGGCTACATCCGCAAGGTGAAGGGCAACTCCTACATGGAGGACCTCACCAGCGGCAACGCCGTCGCCGGCATCACCTGGAGCGGCGACATCTTCGTGCTGGCCTACGACACCGAGGACCCCGCCTGGACCTTCACCATCCCCGAGTCCGGCGGCACCCTGTGGTCGGACAACATGATGGTGCCGATCACGTCCACGCACCGCAGCAACGCCCAGAAGCTGATGGACTACTACTACGACCCGGCCGTCGCCGCCCAGGTCGCCGCGTGGGTCAACTACGTCTGTCCCGTGGAGGGCGCCCAGGCTGAGATGGAGAAGATCGACCCCGAGCTCGCCGAGAGCCCGTGGATCTTCCCGACCGCCGACTTCATCTCGGAGCGCAACATCCAGCAGTTCCGCGCGCTCGATGCCGACGAGGAGATCGCGTACGCCGACCTGTGGTCCACGAAGGTGATGGGGAACTGACATGGCCGGATTCCGCGAGGCGCGCGGCGACCTCCAGCTCGAGAGCGTGACCAAGTCCTTCGGCGACTTCGTCGCCGTCGACGGCATCGACCTGGTCGTCCCGAGGGGCTCCTTCTTCGCGCTGCTCGGGCCGTCGGGCTGCGGCAAGACGACCACGCTCCGGATGGTCGCCGGGCTCGAGCAGCCCTCCGCCGGCCGCGTGAAGATCGGTGACACCGACCTCACCGGCTCCCGGCCCTACGAGCGTCCGGTCAACACGGTGTTCCAGTCCTACGCGCTCTTCCCGCACCTGACGATCCGCGACAACGTCGCGTTCGGCCCGAAGCGCCGCAAGGACGCAGACGCCGCCCAGCGGGCGTCCGAGGCCCTCGAGCTGGTGCAGATGACCCAGTTCGCGGGCCGCAAGCCCGCACAGCTCTCCGGCGGCCAGCAGCAGCGGGTGGCCCTGGCGCGCGCGCTGGTCAACCACCCCGAGGTGCTGCTCCTCGACGAGCCGCTCGGCGCCCTCGACCTCAAGCTGCGCCGCGAGATGCAGGTCGAGCTCAAGCGGATCCAGACCGAGGTCGGGCTCACGTTCATCCACGTCACCCACGACCAGGAGGAGGCCATGACGATGGCCGACACGGTCGCGGTGATGAACAGGGGCCGCATCGAGCAGCTCGGCCCGCCGGCCGAGCTCTACGACCTGCCGCGCACCCGCTTCGTGGCGAACTTCCTCGGCCAGGCCAACACCGGCGTCGGCACCATCGAGGGCATCGACGGCGACCACCTCGTCGCCGACGTGCTCGGCACCAAGGTGCGGATCCTCCAGGACCGCTCGCAGGTTCACGAGGGCCAGGTGCTGTTCGGCGTACGCCCCGAGAAGGTGACGGTGTCGCGCAAGCAGCCCGACGGCGTCGGCAACGACGTCAAGGGCGTCGTGCGCGACGTCTCCTTCCTCGGGGTCGCGACGAGCTACCTGGTCGACATGCCGAGCGGGACGACCTGGAGCTGCTACGAGCAGAACCTCGACGTCGAGCCGCTCGACCTCCGTCCCGGGGACGAGGTCTGGCTGACCTGGAACCCCGGCCACGCCTTCGGCGTCCCTGCGGACCCCGCATGAGCTCCCTCGCCCCGGTCTCCCAGGTGGCGGGGGACCCCGCGGTCCACCCCACGCCACCGGCCCCCGAGACGCAGAAGCGGAGCTGGACGGCGTACCTCCTGCTGCTCCCGGGCGTGCTGTGGCTCGGGGTCTTCTTCATCCTGCCGCTGGTGCAGCTGGCCTCGGTGAGCCTGCAGAGCCGCTACCCCGGGTTCCCGGGCTACTACTACCGCGACCTCAACTTCGAGAACTACGTCGCCGCGCTGACCGACTACGCGCCCCACTTCGCACGCTCCTTCCTCTACGCCGGGATGGCGACGCTCCTCGCGTTCGTGATCGCCTACCCGCTCGCGTACGCGATGGCGTTCAAGGCGGGCAGGTGGCGCAACCTGATGATGATCTGCGTCATCGCGCCGTTCTTCACCTCCTTCATCCTGCGCACCTTCGCGTGGTCGCAGATCCTGGCCGACGAGGGCTGGGTGGTCGGGGTGCTCAGCTTCTTCAACCTGCTGCCAGGCGGGAGCATCATCAACACCCCGATCGCGGTCGTCGCTGGACTGACCTACAACTTCCTGCCCTTCATGGTGCTGCCGATCTATGCCTCCCTCGAGCGCGCCGACCCGCGGGTGATCGAGGCCGGTGGCGACCTGTACGCCAACGGGTTCACCACCTTCCGCACGGTGACGCTGCCGATGTCGATGCCCGGCGTGCTCGCGGGGACGCTGCTGACCTTCATCCCCGCGGCCGGCGACTTCGTCAACATGGAGCTGCTCGGTCCCCAGCGCGGGAAGATGGTCGGCAACGTCATCAACGACCAGTTCCTCGCGATCCCGGGCGGCTACCCCGTCGCCGCGGCACTGTCGTTCACCCTGATGGCCGCGATCTTGGCGATGGTCTTCCTCTACGTGCGCCGCTTCGGCACCGAGGAGCTGGTGTGACATGGCCACGATGACCCCGACGTCCCCGTCCTCCTCCGCCTACCGGCCCTCGGCCGCCAAGCGGGCGCAGCTGTGGCTGGCCAACCACTTCGCCATGCTGTCCGCGATCCTGGTGCTGCTCTACCTGTTCCTGCCGGTCGCCTACACGTTCGCCTTCTCGTTCAACGACCACGGCAAGACCAACATCGTGTGGCAGGGCTTCACCTGGGAGCACTGGCAGGACCCGTGCGGCGTCACCGGCGCCTGCGAGTCGCTGGTCACCTCGCTCCAGGTCGGCGCGATCTCCACCCTGGTGGCCACGGTCCTCGGCACGATGATGGCCCTGGCGATGGTGCGCTACCGGTTCCGCGGCAAGCAGGCCAGCAACGTGCTGATCTTCGTGCCGATGGCCACGCCCGAGATCGTGATGGGTGCCGCACTGCTGACGATCTTCGTGCAGGGCTTCTCCAACATCGGCATCGACCTCGGCTTCGGCACGATCGTGTTCTCCCACATCATGTTCTGCCTGAGCTTCGTGGTCGTGACGGTCCGAGCGCGCATCCAGTCGCTCGACCCGCGCATCGAGGAGGCCGCGCAGGACCTGTACGCCAGCCCGATGCAGACCTTCTGGAAGGTCACCTTCCCGCTGATCCTCCCCGGCATCCTCGGCGCGGCGATGCTCGCGTTCTCGCTGTCGTTCGACGACTTCATCATCACCAACTTCGTCTCCGGCAACGAGAACACGTTCCCCAAGTTCGTCTACGTCGCCTCGCGCCGAGGCATCCCTGCCGAGGCCAACGTCATCGGCTTCTCGATGTTCGTCATCGCCGTCCTGCTCGTCGTCGGCGCGCAGGTCGTGAGTTCGATGCGGGCCTCGAAGTACAAGAGCTGACCCCTTCAGTCCAAGGAGAGAACGTGTCCTCACCCATGCGCGTCCTGATGGTCGGGGCGGGCGGCGTCGGCGACGCCGCCGCCCGGATCGCCGTCGAGCGCGACTACTTCGAGGCGTGGGTCGTCGCCGACTACGACCTCGACCGGGCCGAGCGCACCGTCGCCGCAGCGCGCGGGCGGCGTACGGGCGAGGAGCGCTTCTCCGCCGCCCGCGTCGACGCCTCCGATACCGACGCGGTGGCCGCGCTGGCCCGCGAGGTCCGGGCCACGCACGTGTTCAACGCGGTCGACCCGAGGTTCGTGATGCCGATCTTCACCGGCGCGCTCGCCGCCGACGCCGACTACCTCGACATGGCGATGAGCCTGTCGGTCCGCCACCCCGAGATGCCGTACGAGAAGGTCGGCGTCAAGCTCGGCGACGAGCAGTTCGCGATGGCCGGCGAGTGGGAGTCGGCGGGCAGGCTCGCCCTGCTCGGCATCGGCGTCGAGCCGGGCCTGTCCGACGTCTTCGCGCGGTACGCCGCAGACGAGCTCTTCGACCACATCGACGAGCTCGGCACCCGCGACGGCGCCAACCTGGTCATCCGCGACGACGACGGCAACGAGGTGTTCGCGCCCGGGTTCTCGATGTGGACGATCATCGAGGAGTGCCTCAACCCGCCCGTGGTGTGGGAGCGCGAACGGGGCGGGGGTGACCTGGAGGCGGGGTTCTTCACGCTGCCGCCGTTCTCCGAGCCGGAGGTGTTCGACTTCCCCGAGGGCATCGGCCCGGTCGAGTGCGTGCACGTCGAGCACGAGGAGGTGCTCCTGATGCCGCGCTGGGTCGAGGCGGACCGGGTGAGCTTCAAGTACGGCCTCGGCGAGGAGATGATCGCGATCCTGCGCACCCTCCACACGCTCGGCCTGGACTCGACCGAGCCGGTCACCGTCAAGGGCGTCGAGGTCGCGCCTCGCGACGTCGTGGCCGCCTGCCTGCCCGACCCCGCGACGATCGGCCCGCGGATGGAGGGCAAGACGTGTGCCGGCCTGTGGGTCACCGGCACCGGCAAGGACGGCGCGCCCCGCTCGACGTACCTCTACCACGTCGTCGACAACGCCGACTCGATGCGCGACTACGGCGCGCAGTGCGTGGTCTGGCAGACGGCGATCAACCCCGTCGTCGCGCTGGAGCTGCTCGCCGACGGCACCTGGTCGGGCACCGGCGTGCTCGGCCCCGAGGCGCTGCCGCCCGGGCCGTTCCTCGACCTGCTGGCCGCACCGAAGCCCGAGGGGTACGGATCCCCGTGGGGAATGGAGGAGAAGACATGAGCCTGTCGCAGGAACGCATCCTGGCCACCGAGATCCCCGGGCCGCGCTCGCGCGAGCTCCAGGCCCGCAAGGCCGCGAGCGTGTCCGCCGGCGTCGGCACGACGCTCCCCGTCTACGTCGAGCAGGCCGGCGGCGGCATCCTTCGCGACGTCGACGGCAACCAGCTCATCGACTTCGGCTCGGGGATCGCGGTGACGACCGTCGGCAACGCCGCGCCGCGGGTGGTGGAGGCGGTGCAGCGGCAGGTCGCCGACTTCACCCACACCTGCTTCATGGTCACGCCCTACGAGGAGTACGTCGCGGTCTGCGAGAAGCTCGCCGAGCTGACGCCCGGCAGCCACGAGAAGCGCTCGGCGTTGTTCAACTCCGGCGCCGAGGCCGTGGAGAACGCGGTCAAGGTCGCTCGGCACCACACCGGCCGGGACGCGGTCGTCGTCTTCGAGCACGCCTACCACGGGCGGACCAACCTGACGATGGCGCTGACCGCGAAGAACATGCCCTACAAGCACCGGTTCGGGCCCTTCGCCGGGGAGGTCTACCGGGCCCCGATGGCCTACCCCTACCGCTGGCCCGGCGGCGCGGAGGCGTGCGCCGAGGAGGCGTTCGAGGCGTTCGTGACGACCGTCCACACGCAGGTCGGCGAGGACAACTGCGCGGCGGTGCTGATCGAGCCGATCCAGGGCGAGGGCGGCTTCATCGTGCCCCCGCCGGGGTGGCTGGCCCGCGTCGCGGAGTGGTGCCGCGAGCAGGGCGTACGCTGTCTTTACTTTCTGGCAGATAGCGACCACGCTGAGACGGTCCATCTGGCAGAAGAGCATCGATTCGATTTGACCGATGTGCGGGTCACCTTCGAGCGAGCCGTTTCCAGCGCGGATCGTCCGAGCGGAGGCGCCTCGGCTGTACGACCG
>Ga0172375_10008758_pt1 | contig 13519 bp, 12 predicted proteins | sample LakKiv1m_FD_114537 | JGI IMG/M metagenome (GOLD analysis project Ga0172375, IMG submission 114537) | Freshwater microbial communities from Kabuno Bay, South-Kivu, Congo - kab_092012_11.1m | ecosystem: Environmental > Aquatic > Freshwater > Lake | place: Democratic Republic of the Congo...
AACATTATTAGTATTTTCAATTATAGCAACTGCATTTGCCGGCGCTTATATTGATTACTTTCACGCAAGAAGCGATAGTGAAGACATTATTCTTGAGTGGAAAACAGGAGAGGAATCTAATCTCAAAAACTTCGTCATTGAAAGAAAAACCCCCCAAAGCAGTTATATTGATCTCGCAACCATCGAACCCAAAGGCTCAAATTCATTTTATTCTTTTACTGACGAAACAGCTTATCGCACAAACGATTTAGTTTTTGTTTATCGGCTTAAAATCGTGGACAACAACAATCAGGTTTCCTATTCTGCTGAAGTTTCTGTTTCACACAGCATATCGGGTGTAAAGAGAACATGGGGCAGTATCAAAGCCATGTTTAGATGATTTTTCGATCTCGCATTTCCTTTCTAAAATTTAACACAATTTTTTTCAATTCATTTAGCTTCTCATTTCTATTACAATTTATCACTGCAGTTATTTTTACTTCTCTCGTTGCTTCATCAATTAGCTGTTCAAGCTCCGTCAAATTCACCGGTGCAGATGAAGTAGTTGAAGCCGAAAAGTTTAAGGAAATAAATGTGCTGCTTTCGGATGAGCAAAATAAAATCAGCTATACAGTTTTGTCCGATCTATCAATCGAAGATGATGAAAGAATCATTGCCCTTATCAGCAAAGGGAATGTTTTCTCTCTCTCTAAAAACGAAGAAAAGTTGTTGCTTGAAATAAATGGAATGAAGTTTAGTTCTCACAAATTTATTTTTTCATCGCGGGATAATTCTAATCAAGTAAACCTAGGGGGAAAAGTTTATCATGGAAAAATTAAATTCACTCCCAGTAAGGGTAAGATAAATATTATCAATATAATTTCGCTTGAAGACTATGTCAAAGGAGTCCTGCCGAAAGAAATGCCAACCGGAAATGGTTATGAAAATTTTGAAGCATTAAAAGCAGTTGCTATCTGCATTCGTACTTATGCAATACAAAAAATTTATAATTCAAAAAATGAATTTGATATTTATACAGATGAGCGCGATCAGGTTTATGGGAGTGCGGACTCGGAGACTCAAATTTCCAATCTTGCGGTTGATGAAACCCAAAATATGATTCTGACATATAAAGATGAAACAGCACAAATATTCTATCATTCAACTTGTGGTGGAGAAACTGAAGCAGCATCTAATGTTTTTCAAGTGCAGGGCTTTACTTATATGGACGGGGTAAAAGATGGTAGTCCTTCTAATTGCAGAATCTCGCCAAGGTTTGAGTGGATAGAAAATTATTCCAAGGAAAGTTTTATCGAAAGAATTGTCACTGCAGGTCTTTTGGCGGATTCAAATTATACTGTTAAAGATGTAAAAATATTAAGTCGATTTCCTTCGGGCAGAGTAAACGAATTACAATTAGAATTACATGATTTAAATTTATTAGAAAAGCGTGTTAGCTTATTCGGTAATTCAATTAGAAGCGTAATCAGAAATTCAGATAATTCAGCAATTCTGCGGAGTACTTTGTTTGAAATAGAAACATCGGAAGATAGCATTAAAATATCAGGCAGGGGAAATGGTCACGGAGTTGGATTATGTCAGTGGGGAGCTATCTATCAGTCACAGAATAAAAAAGATTATAAAGCTATCCTCGATTTTTATTTTCCGGGAACAGAAGTAACGCAATTAAAATGAAACATAATTCGCTTCCAATAATACTTGCCTCAGCTTCGCCGCGAAGAAAAAAACTACTCGAACAGATAAATCTAAAATTCAAAACTCTTTCGGTTGATCTTGACGAGAAGCAGTTTCCAAATGAAAAACCGTTTCACATGGTAAAAAGATTAGCGGAAGAAAAACTTAATTTGGCTCTTCAAATAATAGAAACTGGAATTATAATTACTGCTGATACAATAGTTGTGCTTGATGGAAAAATTATTGGTAAGCCAAAGGATAAAATAGATGCGGTAAAAATTCTTAAGAAACTGAGTGGAAGAAAGCATACAGTCTATACAGGTTTTGCAGTGTTCAGTACATCAACAAATAAAAAAATATGCAGTTACGAAAAAACATTTGTTCAATTTCGTAATCTTACTAATGAAGAAATTTCTCTTTATGTTGAAAGCGGCAGTCCGATGGATAAAGCCGGCGCATACGGAATACAGGATGACTTTGGTGCTGTTTTCATCGAAGCAATTAACGGCTGTTATTATAATGTCGTTGGTCTTCCGCTTTCGAGAGTCTATCATGCCCTTAAAGAGGTAGGGGCTTGATAAAGAAGATTAAACAGAGGCTTTTATTTTCTTTAGCACTCGGTGGTATATTCTATCTGGCTTTTACAATTTATGCTGACTTCGATTTGCTTGTAATGACATTCGGCAAATTTTCTTTGTGGCTGCTGCCCGTCTTACTATTACTTTCATTTCTAAACTATCTATTTCGATTTACCAAGTGGCATTATTATTTAAGTTTGTTAAAAATAAAAATTGAGCGGAAAGATTCACTTTCAATTTTTCTTTCCGGTTTAATTATGAGCGTTACACCGGGTAAAATGGGCGAACTGCTAAAGGCGTATCTTGTTAAAGAAGTAAACGGAACAAGTGTAGCTGTAACCGGACCTATCATTTTATTTGAGAGAATAACCGATTTTGTTTCTTTATTAATTATAGCACTGACAGGTGCCTATTTTTTTGATTATGGAAGGAATATAGTTTTAGTTGTTGCTCTTTTTTTCCTGGTTGCTTTAATCATACTGAGCAATAAGCAGTTAGCATTGCCTTTAATCAGAATTTTTGAAAAAATATCTTTCTTAAAAAAATACTTTTTATCAATTCACACGGCTTACGAAAGTTCATTTAAGCTGGTGCAGATAAAACCATTGATAATCTCTACTTTTATCAGCCTTATTTCCTGGTCCTTTGAATGTTTGGGATATTTTTTGATTCTGTTTAATTTTGATGTGCAAATTAATTTCTTCTGGGCATTTTTTAGTTATGCTTTTGCTACCGTCGTTGGTGCAATTTCGATGCTGCCCGGAGGATTAGGTGTTACAGAAGGCTCATTGACATTTCTGGCAATGAAAATAGGTGCTTCAAAAGAGATAGCTGTTGCTTCAACGTTTATCATTAGAATTGCAACTTTGTGGTTTGCAGTTCTTGTTGGTGTTGTAAGTGTTTCATTTTATCAAAAAAGATTTGGCTCTATAAATTTCGAATTACAAAATAAAAACAAAGGGAATTCTCATGGCAAAGAAGTTTAAGAAAATAATTATTCCTTCCTCGGGCGAAAAAATTACCGTAATTAATGATAAACTTATCGTACCCGATAATCCGATCCTTGCATTTATCGAAGGTGATGGTATCGGACCGGATATCTGGAAAGCTGCAAAAATGGTTCTCGATTCTGCAGTTGAGAAAGCCTATGGCGGTAAAAAGAAAATTTCGTGGATGGAAGTTTACGCAGGTGAAAAAGCTGTAAAAGTTTACGGTAAAAATCAGTGGCTTCCTGATGAGACTGTGGAAGCTATTAAAGAATATGTAGTTGCAATTAAAGGTCCGCTTACAACTCCAATTGGCGGTGGTATCAGAAGCTTAAATGTTGCATTAAGGATTTTACTTGATTTATTCGCTTGCGTTCGACCGGTCAAATATTACAAAGGCGTTCCAAGCCCTATGAAAAGACCCCAAGATGTGGACATCGTTCTCTTTAGAGAAAACACTGAAGATGTTTACTGCGGTATTGAATTCAAATCAGGTACAGACGAGGCTAACAAACTGATTAATTACATCAATAAAAACTTTGATAAAAACATCAGACCGCTCTCCGGTGTGGGAATAAAACCAATCAGTGAATTTGGAAGTGCACGGCTTGTAAGAAAAGCCATTGAGTTTGCACGCGATCACAAACGAAAAAGCGTAACGCTCGTACATAAAGGTAATATAATGAAATTTACCGAAGGTGCATTCAAAGATTGGGGATACAAAGTAGCCACAACTGAATTTAGAGATTTAATTGTTACCGAGGATGAGCTTTATTCAAAACATAATGGTAAAATGCCTGAAAATAAAATTTTAATTAAAGATAGAATAGCTGACAGTATGTTCCAGCAAATGCTTCTTCGCCCTTCTGAGTATGATGTTGTTGCAACACCAAATTTGAATGGTGATTTCCTTTCAGATGCCTCAGCTGCACAGGTGGGTGGATTAGGAATAGCACCAGGAGCCAATATGAGTTATTCAACTGCAATATTCGAGGCTACGCATGGTACAGCTCCCAAATATGCAGGGATGGATAAAGTAAATCCCGGTTCCGTAATTCTCTCGGGTGTTATGATGCTCGAATATCTCGGCTGGAATAAAGCTGCCAGAATGATTGAAAAATCTATGCAGAAAACTATTAAGTCAAAAATCGTTACTTATGACTTCGCTCGTCAGATGAAGGGAGCTAAGGAAGTAAAATCTTCAGAGTTTGGGGCTGAAATAGTTAAAAATCTTTGAACTAAAATTTGATTTTATTTAGGGATTATCATTGATTCTATGATGTATAAAACTTAAATTGAGTTGAACAAATAAATATCGAAAAGGAGATTCTATATGTCACAAGAAAATGGATTAAAGAAAGGACTATTGATCGGATTTTTAGCCGGTGGAATAGTCGGTTCAGTATTGGCTTTATTGTATGCTCCGAAAAGCGGCAGAGAATTGCGCAGCGACATCAAAGCAAAAGCCGATGATTATCTTGACGAAGCAGAAAAATATGTTAATGATGCTCGTGAAAAAGCAAAAGACATGATCAACGAAGGTAAAAAGAGATCAGAGAAGATCATTGTTGATGCAAAATCAAAATCAGAAGATCTTTTAAAAGATGCTGAAAAGATTTTTAAAGACGCAAAACTAAAAGCAAGTCAGCTTGTTTCAACTGGCAAAGGAGTTGTTGAACAAGAAACTGATAAAATTAAAACTGCTGTAAGAGCCGGAATGGATGCTTACAGAGAAACAAAAGAATCGTAATAAATTATGGAAGCCACATCTGTCTTCTTAATTTTGTTATTGATTTCTGCTTCGATGTTATGCATTGCTCTGATTGTTTACATAGGAAGAATTGCTAAATCAATTAATAAAATTGAAAAGAAAATTTCAGATTTAACAACTGAACTTAATCCTCTGATTAATTCTGCCAGAGATTTGAGCGATAAATTGTCAACGCTAACAGATGAAATAAATTCTCAGATTTACATCTCCAAAAAGGTTGTTGATAATGTAAAAGACAGTGTGGATAAAATAATTTCATTTGAAGAAAACATTAGGCGGGGTTTGGAAGAGCCTGTAATGGGTCTGCTGAAAAACCTCTCCGCTATTTTTAATGGGGTCAACTCTTTTTGGTCAACATACAAAAATCAACATTAATTTTTCTTACCTATAAATTAGGAGGATAATCCTTTGAACAATTTTTTACCTGATTCCATAAGGAACATAGCTTTAATAGGGCATGGCGGAAGCGGCAAAACGTCTCTCTCCGAGCTGATCTTATTCACAGCCGGAGAGATAAATAGAATAGGAAATATCACAGACGGAAATACCGTTTCTGATTTTACCCAAAACGAAATTGAAAAACAGATATCTATTTCCGCCTCATTACTTCATCTCGAATGGAACAATACAAAACTTAATATTATTGATACACCTGGTTATGCAGACTTTATCGGCGATGTAAAAACTGCTATGCGCGTTTGCGACACTACTGTAATGCTGCTCAAATCAGCCGAGGGGGTGGAAGTCGGATCTGAAGTTACAGGTAAATTCGTTAATGAGTTTGCCCTGCCTTCCGCAGTTATAATAAATAAAATTGATAATGAGCACTCAAATTTCAAGAGAACGGTTCAACAGGCTAAAGAGCGATTATCTTCCGGCAGCATAGTTATTTCTTTCCCTGCAAACGAAGGGGTAAATTTTAAAACTGTGATTGACGTATTAAATATGAAAGCATATACTTACGGAGAAGCAGGAAGCAAAAAAGTATCCGAATCCGAAATTCCCGCTGAACTTAAATCTACCGCTGAAACTTATCGGACTGAGTTAATAGAAAAAGTAGCTGAATCATCGGAAGAATTAATGAATAAATATTTCGAAGCGGGGGCATTAACTGAACAAGAAATTGATGAGGGAATTCGCCAATCAATATTAAAACGGAGTCTTACGCCTGTTTTTGCAATGTCTGCAGCTAAAGCTGTTGGGATAAATTTATTCTTAGATTTTGCGGCTAAGTATTTTCCATCGCCTGCTGCAAGAGGTGGTGAGGAAGCAGTACTTGGTTCAGAAAAAAGAAAAGTATTAATCAAACCTGATCCAACCGGTGAGCCAGTAGTATTCATTTTTAAAATAATTGCAGAACAACATGTTGGTGAACTTTCTTTATTTAGAGTTTATTCAGGTACAATTAAAGCTGGAATGGACTTAGTAAATGAAGCAAATAACAAAATTGAACGACTTACTCAGCTATCGATGCTGAATGGAAGAACACGCAAGGAAGTAACTCAGCTTTCTGCTGGTGATTTTGGTGCGGTTGTTAAGTTAAAAGACACACACACAAACAATACACTTGCATCAAAGAATTTTGCTGTTACTCTCCATCCAATTGAATTTCCTGAAGCAGTAATTAGGGGTGCGATTGTTCCTAAAGCAAAGGGGGATGAAGATAAAATTGCTTCCGGTTTACATACTTTGCACGAAGAGGATCCATCGTTCAATGTTAAGTACGATCCTGAAATAGCACAGACAATTATCTTTGGGCAGGGTGAATTACAATTAGCATTAGCAGTAAAAAGATTAAAGGAGCGGTACAACGTTGAAGTTGATCTTGTTGAACCTAAAATCCCTTATCGCGAGGCTATTAAAGGATCTGCCAATGATGTTGAATATAAGCACAAGAAACAATCCGGTGGACGCGGTCAGTATGGGCATGTACATTTTAAGATTGAACCATTACCTCGCGGTACAGGGTTTGAATTTGTAAATGGAATTGTCGGTGGTGTAGTTCCAGGAAGATTTATTCCTGCAGTCGAAAAAGGTATTATTGAAGTGATGGAGAAGGGGGTTCTATCGGGTAATAAAGTTGTTGACGTAAAAGTCACTTTGTTCGATGGAACTTTCCATACTGTAGATTCGGATGAAATGTCTTTTAAGATAGCAGCTTCAATGGGCTTCCGTAAAGGATTCGAAATGTCGAAACCTTGTTTACTTGAGCCTATTTATGATATTGAGGTTACAGTTCCCGAAGAATTTATGGGGGATGTAATGGGTGATATCTCAAGCCGTCGTGGAAAAATTTCGGGTATGGATTCCGATGGCCACTTCCAGATTATTAAAGCGAAAGTTCCTTTGGCAGAACTTTATAAATATTCTTCTCAATTAAGAAGCCTTACTCAAGGACGAGGAGTTCACAAACGTAAATTCTCTCATTATGAAGATGTTCCAAAAGAGATTGAGCAAAAGGTTATTGAAGAGTATAAAAAATCTAGAGAAGAAGACAAATGATTATCTTATTAAGGCGGAGTTAATTCCGCCTTATTATTTCTAAAGAATCAAAATGAAAAAACTTTGGTCACCCTGGCGTTCGCAGTATATTGATTCATTCAAGCATCAGAAAGGAAAAGAGGATTGTGTCTTCTGCAATGTAAAAAACGCTGATGTCAATTCCACTTCAAATTTAATAATTAATCGCGGTGCCTTCACTTTTACAATTCTTAATCTTTACCCTTATAATAATGGGCATTTGATGATCTTACCATTACGCCACACAGATGATTTTTTGTCCCTCACCATCGAGGAATCTAATGAAATATTTGAAAAACTGAAACTTGCTAAGTCTGCTTTGGAAAAGGTTCTTAAGCCTCAAGGATTTAATATCGGAGCAAACATCGGAAAGGCTGCAGGTGCTGGAATAGAAGAGCATATCCATTTCCACATCGTTCCAAGATGGAATGGAGATACTAATTTTATGCCTATTTTTGGTGAAGTAAAAATAATCTCGCAGGATTTAATCCAGACAAAAAAAAATCTTCTTGAAGCTTATAATAGTTTGATTTGAGATGATCATTCTTTTTCATTTCATTTATTCGTAATAATGATTATGATGAATTCAAAAATGTTTTTAATAATTCTCATCTTGTTGCCGCTTGTTCTCTCCTGCAATGAAAATAAGAATCAGCTTTCGAATCAAAAAGGCTTAGTTGTCAAAGACGGGCTATTTTATACTGACTCAATATCTAAAACACCATACACTGGGAAGTACGTTTCAGAGTACAAAAACAAAAAAATTGAATTCGAATTGAAGGATGGTGTAAAAGAAGGTTTATTCAAATTATATTTTGAAAATGGCAAATTAGAGATTGAAGGCAGCCTTGCAAAAAATAAAAATAATGGTGAGTGGAAATATTATTACTCCGAAGGAATGCTTCAATCAAAAGGGAATTTCAAAAACGATACTCTAATTGGAAAATGGTTTTGGTTTCATCAGAACGGGCAAATTTCTGAAAGTGGTTTTTTTAGAAATGGTCTGAGGGAAGGGGAGTGGCAATCTCTTGATACAAACGGAGTAATTCAATTTACAAGGATTTATAATAATGGAATTGAAATAGATTCAATTAAGCATTAATTCGAATGGGTGAAATAAAATTAGGAACATGCAGTTGGAAATATAATTCCTGGCGAGGTTTAGTCTATCCAGAAAAAAAACAGATCAATTACTTAGAAGAATATTCAAAGCAGTTTAACACTGTCGAAATTGATCAATGGTTTTGGTCACTCTTCCCAAACGATAAAGTTCTTCTTCCGGATAATAATTTAGTAGCAGAGTACAATAAAAGTGTAGAAGAAGATTTTAGATTTACTATTAAGCTGCCGAATGCTATCAGCCTAACTCACCACTATCAAAAAAGTAAAACCGAACCTCTGCTTTCAAATAAATATTTTTTATCCGCTGAACTTTTTAATAGAACTGTTGAGATCTTATCTGTTTTTGAAAACAAACTTGGATGTTTGATGCTTCAGTTTGAATATTTGAATAAGTCTAAAATGCCGGATCAGAATACATTTATGACTCGACTAAAAAGATTTGCTGATGAGATCGACACAAAAAATTTTTCGGTTGCAATTGAGATCAGAAATCCAAATTATCTTAATGAAAAATATTTTGATGCTATTAATGAAATTGGATTTTACCATGTTTTTCTCGAAGGATACTACATGCCTTCAACTTTATTGACTTATGAAAAATTTCAAAAGTATGTAAAAGGAATTTGTGTTTTCAGACTGCACGGACCGGACAGAAAAGAAATAGAAACAATCAGCAATGAGCAATGGGATAAAATTTACATCAATCGTGACGATAATATAAAAAAGTTAACTGAATTATTTAGCGAGATAAGAAAAAGAGATATGGATTTATATGTAAATGTCAATAATCACTTTGAAGGTTCGGCACCGCTGACAATAAAAAAAATAAAAGAATTACTTTAGAAGAATAGAAATAACATTGCGAAATGACTCATTAAATATTATTTTTGTGCAATTAAAAAGCGGGCTCATAGCACATCCGTTAGCTAACGGAGGTTAGAGCATCAAAGAAAAATTAGACAAAGTAAAAACGGGCTCATAGCTCAGTTGGTTAGAGCATCTGACTCATAATCAGAGGGTCGGTGGTTCAAGTCCATCTGGGCCCACGAAAAAACCTCGGAACTAAAATCTGCCGGGGTTTTTTTATGTTTTGTTTTTCATTCTGTACCCAACGCTGGATTTGATTAATATAAATCCACGATTTGAGTAATCAACTTCTATTTTTTTTCTAAGCTGCCGGATAAAGACGCGCAGGTACAGAAAATTTTCAATTGCGCTTGGTCCCTAAATTTCTTTTAATATATAACGATGAGTTAAAACCTTATCGGATTTAACGGAAGATAAAGACGATGTTAAAAGAAGAGGGGTGGTTGTAAAGATTTTATAAAGACAGGGTTCAATGATAAATTAAATTGAAGATAAATATTTGTAAAAGAAAAAGGGCGAGTTAGAAACCCGCCCTTGAACATTGAAGTATATTGGAATGAGAATAAGATCAACAGCAACAATTCTGGTCTATGCGCTGCTCAAACAAAAAAAATTATTTTTTAAGATTGAGAGCCATTACATTAGCGCCGATCAACCTGCCTTGTCTGACACCAACTGCAATTGCTGGGACATAATGAATCCCACCATACAATCGGGATATAGCGGCCTCATCTGCAAAATCAAAGAAGGAGTCAAATGATCTCGGAGTAAATCCGCGATAATCATGGGTATGGTCAGTAAATGCATAATGATAACCAAAAATTTCGGACAAAACGAGAGAGCTTGCCCCGGACTGAATAGAATGACCGGAAACATATTCAGGAAATGGGGGAGTGTTCAGTATTGGTAGCCATCCCGGTGCAATAAAACTTTGGATAAATGTTACAGGTCTCAGATAATTATAAACATATTTATCGTACCAACCTGCGACAAATGCCTCTGATACTGCAATACCCACCGATAGATAAGTAAATGCCGCTTTATCAAGAGTGTAATTTTCATTTTTGATCACCTGAGTTGCGATTGAAACAGAGTGTCCAGGAGGAGTAAAAGTAGCACCAGGATCATCGCTCCAGAACAGAGCAATCTCTGTTTGTTCAGGAGTTAAGTTCTGTACCGTGTTATATACTTCCAACGCTTCTCTGTAAAATTGGGATGACGGATCCTCTGAATAAGGAGTTGGAGGTCCTGGTAAAGTTGGTACAATATCGTCAATTATGAAAGGTCTGTTGTTTCCCCAATATGGTTGAAGCGCCGGCTGATATAGGGGGGGTGTTGGAACCCATAATCCTGGTCCAACAGGTGGAGTGTATGCAGGAAAGTTATGTAAATATCCTTCATGTCCGCCATCAGTTTTGGAATACTCGAAAACTGCATTAGCTACTTCAATTCCATATTCACGTGATTTATCATAATTATGCTGGCTGATAGTAGGAGCAATAAGGCTGTTGTAATAATTTTCAAGTGAATCTAACGCTGCCATATTTGTGGGGGTGGCAGTCGGAAAGAATAACCTCATAATTTGTGATAAGGCGGCATTAGACACTAGTTCCCATTGCATTTTAAAAATTGCATTAGGTCCAGGAACTGGCATCGGCGGCATACCATTCAATTTGCCTTCAAGTGAATTATATTTACTACTCATTCCAGGATAGATTGCCTGATAGAGCGTAATAGCTGTATAAGCGAATGCTCTGGAAGCTACTGGAGGTGTATAACCACCTGTTGCTTGCACAAATTTACATTCGAGATTGAAGTAATCTGTGGCAACTGCGTTAGAATATATTTTCGCAGGTTTGTCAAGAACACTTGAATCCACTTCATTTACGGGTTGTACAACATCTTCTTTCTGACACCCAAACTGGGTTAAGAGAATAGTTGTAAAGAATAAAACAAGAACAGAAAAATTGAGAATACGTCTCATGTTAAATCCCTCTCAAGATTTGTTTAAGAAAATAGTTGTTTTAAAATCATCCCCTGCCAGAACTATCCGTAAATCAATACGAATACATAAATTTATTCACCTCCTTCTTTATTTTAATTTAAAAACTTGTAATTTAATCGTTACCATATACTTCTTCGTATAATCAACGCTGAATAAATAAATTTGTAAAATTGTCAATCTAAATGCGGGTCGAGTAAAGCAGTTCTAATTTCTGGGTTGAACATAAACAGCATTTTTTCATATTGCAATAAAAAAGCTATCGATAATATTTATAACTCAATCGTTTAAAACTATTACTTAATAAATTGGATTAGAAGTAGATGACCTGAGTTGTTAAATGTCTTTAAGTAGTATGCTTGAATTACTCTAATTTTAAAAGTAAAAATAAGATAACTTAGCTATCACAATCGAAGCGAACTTGAGTAAAAGACAAAATGATAATTACTAGTCTGAAGGTTTCTCAGTTTCGAGGAGTTCATGCCAATCGAGAACTCCGTTCCGGAGATTAAAAACTTTTGTAAAGCCATTTTCAATCATAAATAAACCAGCATGATAACTCCGGCTGCCGCTGCGGCAGTATAAATAGTAAGATTTATTTTTATCAAGAACCAAAATTTCACTTGCAAATGTTGGAAGGTAAATATCCATCAACTTTGCTTTAGGAATGTGTCCGTTGATGTATTCCATTTTGGTTCGAACATCAATAATGTTTGAATGATTATCATTTTTAATCTGATTAGAAAATTCTTCAGAGTTTAAATTTACTAACATAATTTCCTGATTTATTTTTATTGTTAAACAAATATAGCGTCAACTAATTTTAGCTGAATCTGTCGATAAACAAATTCTAATCCAAGATAAACCATTGCCTGCGCTTAATTTTTCTGATTAAGCTATGATTATTTATATTGGCTTATAAAATTAAAATCTTTTGAATAAAATATATGACAAACAAATATGATATAGCAATTCTTGGAGGCGGTCCTGGCGGTTATGTTGCCGCAATCAGGGCTGCTCAGTTGGGGTTTAAAACCGTTGTAATTGATAAAGAAAACTTAGGCGGAATTTGCTTGAATTGGGGTTGTATCCCTACCAAATCATTATTAAAAAATGCCGAACTTTTTGATAATATGAAAAATCATTCTTCTGATTTTGGAATTAAAGTTAGTGGAATTGAGTTTGATTTTAATAAAATAATTAAACGCAGCAGAGATATATCCGATCGTATTACAAAAAATGTTGAAATGCTTATCAAAAAAAATAAAGTTGACCGCATCCGTGGTTTTGGCAAATTAATTTCTAAAAATCAAATCGAAGTTTTTGATATTACTGGAAAAAAAACTGAATCGGTTACTTCGAATAATATTATAATTGCAACAGGTGCCAGACCGCGGTTGCTTCCCAATATTCCCGTTGATAAAAAAAATATTATCACAAGTACTGAAGCCATGTCACTTGAAAATCTTCCTAAAGATTTAATTGTCGTTGGTGCCGGCGCAATAGGAATCGAGTTTGCTTATTTCTATTCAGTACTTGGTACAAAAGTTACCATCATCGAAATGCTTGATAATATTTTGCCGTTAGAAGATGCAGAAGTATCACAAACATTGGAAAAGAATTTTCGTAAGCGTGGGATTGATATTTTTACTAAAGCTGTAGTAGAAAAAGCAGAGGTTAAAGGCAGCAGGGTTAATGTAAAAGTCAAACTTAATGGTGAATTAAAAGAACTATCTGCCGAGAAAGTGCTAAGCTCCATCGGCGTTACAGGAAATGTGGAAGGATTCGGACTTGAAGAATTAGGCGTTGAACTTTTTAAGAATCACATCAAAGTGAATAAATCTACTTATGAAACTAATGTTCCAGGCATCTATGCTATTGGTGATGTAATTGGACCCCCTTGGCTTGCACACGTTGCTTCGGCAGAAGGCATTTACTGTGTGGAAGGAATAAAAGGGATAAAAAATCCTGAAATTGATTACTCTAATATTCCGGGCTG
>Ga0172375_10008759_pt1 | contig 13519 bp, 2 predicted proteins | sample LakKiv1m_FD_114537 | JGI IMG/M metagenome (GOLD analysis project Ga0172375, IMG submission 114537) | Freshwater microbial communities from Kabuno Bay, South-Kivu, Congo - kab_092012_11.1m | ecosystem: Environmental > Aquatic > Freshwater > Lake | place: Democratic Republic of the Congo...
AGGCCGCTTGAGCCGCACCAGGACCGAGGCCATGCCGCGGGCCGGCAGGTCCACCGAGACTGTGTCGCCCCTGATCTTGGCAGTGGAGGCGGGCAGAGGCCGTTCGAGCAGGTCCACCTCGACCGCCGCCACGATCTCGCCAAAGACCGCCGTGTCGAGGGTCGCCTGGGCCCGCGTTCGGCGACCGGTGGGGTCGAAGAAGCGCAGCACCAGACCCTCCTCCGCCTCGGCCTTCTTGACCGTGCTCAGGATCGCGCTCTGCCCGACAGGGGTGATCAGCCCGGCACTCTCCGGCAGCGGCCCGGGATGGACGTCGGTGCCGACCAGGCGCAGGGCATGGTCGAAGGCGATGGCCTGCCGGATGGCCTCGGCCACGGGCAGCTCGCCGGCGAACGGCAGCAGGGCCAGATGGACCTCATGCCGGCCGATCTCCGGCAGCGGGTCCGGGTCAAAACTGCTGCGGATGAGGGTGAGACGCAGGGTGCTGCCGACCAGGGAGTGCCCATGCTTGCAGTCGTTGACCACCAGGCAGCCCGCCGGGGCTCCGGCCGCGGTGCCGGTCACCGCCGCCCAGCGCAGAGCCGGCACCTCTTCCCCATGCTCCAGGTGCCGACCGATGGCGCCAAAGGGGATCTCGTAGAGGCCCCTGGCCTCGCCCAGGCTGAAGGGGAAGGCGAAGCGCAGCGAGGGTATCCCCGTCTGGGGGGTGCCCCGCTGGAACCAGGTCCCGGCCAGGTGCACGAACAGGCGCGGATCGTTGGCCCTGAGCTCGTAGGTCAGGGTGAATTCCGACTCGTGGAGGCGCAGGCGCACGTCGAGGCTGGCCTTGTGCGGCCCGCGCAGGCGGCGGTGGATCCCCAGGACCTCGGGGACGTCCACGGGCCCTGTGTGGTCCACGGTCCAGGCGGTCATCCCGTGGGGCCGTTCGACGGCGTATTCCAGGGCGGGGGCGGAGGCCGCTGCCGAGATCAGGGTCGTCTGGGTATCCTTGCGCAGCAGCAACCGGATACCGCCGGTGACGGGGTCGACCTCAACGCGGAGCAGGGCATTCTCCAGCCCCTCGGGGCTCCGTTCGTAGAAGGCGTAGCCGCAGTGGTGTCCGCGGCCCAGGTGCCAGGCCCCGTCCGCAACGGCGGGGCCGGCCTCTTCCCGCACCGTGTAGAGCCCGTAGCCGAAGGCCGGCACCTGGACGGGGAAGGCCAGCCGTACGAAGTCATGCCCCCAGTAGCTGCCCGTCTCCAGGGCCTGGGCGGCGACCAGAGCCCCATCAGGGCCGCGGACGCAGAAGGGGATCGCGCCGAGCTCCTGGCGCCGCCAGCCGTAGGCATTGTCCCAGACGGTCGCCTCCACGACCTCGGGGCGGGGCACGGCCGTGGGGTTGAAGGCAATGAAGGGGCGGTGGCCATAGCCAGCGCTCTGCTCGGCCTGGCTCAGGTTGCCATCGGCGCTGCCGAAGCCGACCCCCGAGCCCAGGGCCGTTGGCAGCCGTGACGAGGGCAGATCGGGAGCGCAGAGCGGGCCGGCTGAACGCGTGTCCACCTGGCCGGCAAGTCCGCGCAGGGCCTTGGTCTCCGCCATGGCGGTCATGGCCATGGTCTGCTGGTAGAGCCCGTGGGTGTAGGTGCGGGTATCGTGGACGCCCGAACCGGGAAGGATGTCGTGGAAGTGCGAGAAGAGGGTATCGCGCCAGCCCTGCTCCAGGGCAGCCCCCGGGTAGGCCTTGCCCAAGGCAGCCCAACTGACCGCCGCGGCCACCTCCGCGTCCACCAGGTGTTTCTCGGCGAAGCGGTTGGCGCGCTTGATCAGGGTCTGCGTGGTGTAGCAGCCGGTGAACTCGGAATTCAGCTCGCAGTCCAGCACGGGCAGGCCAGCCCCCTCGGCCGCCAGGCGCTCGAAGAAACCCCGCGCGCTGGAGAACTCGAGGCGCGGGAAGACGGGCCAGGTATTCATCTCGATGGCCCGCAGCAGGTCCCTACGCGTGGGACCGCCCCCATGATCACCGACCCCATAGACGAAGAGCCCGAACCGCAGGCCGGTCTCCTGGGCAAAGCGCACGAGGAACGAGACCATGCCAGGGGCGATAACGCCGTTGTAGCCCATCTCCATGTCGTTCTTGACGAGCACCTGGGAGCCGTCCGGGGCACGCCAGTGGAAGGCGCGGGGCCGCGGGACGCCGCTGGAGCCGGGCCGATGCAGGTAGAGGTAACGGACCCCTCCCCGGACCAGGTAGCTCGGGACCGTATGCGCGTGGCCGAAGGTGTCCGGCGACCAGTCGATGGGCACGTCCTCGGGGCTCAGGCCAAAAAGCGCGTGCAGGTAGCGCCGGGTGTAGAGCAGGTGGCGACAGAGGGCCTCGCCGCCGACGATGTTCTTCTCGTTCTCGACCCAGTGGCTGGCCGTCACTTCCCAGCGCCCCTGGCGCACACGCTCGGCAATGCGCTGGAGCATCTCCGGGTGGTGCTGCTGGATGATGGCGTAGACGCTCGCCTGGCTCTGGCTGAAGCGGAAATCGGGGAACTCGTCCATGAGCCGCAGCACGGTCGAGAAGCTGTCGTTGGTGACCGCCACCGTCTCCGGCCACGACCACATCCAGTTCATGTCGATGTGGGCATGGCCGACGCAGTGGATGGTGTAGGTCTTGGCAACCTTGGCGATGGGCGCCATGGCCTTCTCGGCGCCGGCCACGGCCGCCTCGAGGGCCTGACGGCCCGACCCGGCGGCCGCGGCCACCAGGTCCGCGGCCCGGGCCATCAGCGGCCGCCAACGGGCCGCCTGCCGCGGCTGGAGTTCGCAGAGCGACTCCGCGAACCCCAGCTCAGCCTGCAGGCGTTCAGCCAGGTGCTGGGCGTGGGCGCTCTGGCTTGTCAGGGCCTGCCGGAGGTGGTCCATGTGCGTGCTCATGGTCGTGATCCCATTGCCACGCCCTGGGCTTACGGCCCACAAGCGCGGGGTGGCGCCAGCCGTCGGCCTGGTCTGCGGCCTCATGCGGCGTGCGATGTCCCAGGAACGTAGCCCGTCGACACCCCGGCGGCCAGAGGCCCGTTGCCGTCCACCGCATGCAGACGAGCGCAGGAGTGCCCGCGGGCCTGGTAACCCCATGCCCGTGTCGGGTTACAGAATCCTGTGCGTGCCCCTTGAAAGCGCAGGGCCCTGCGCGTAGGGTAGGTTGATAGTGTTTGCGTGGCGCGGACGTTGGGCAGTGTCGAGAGAGAGGTCCTCCGCGTTGGCAGCAAGAGGGGAGTCGAGACTCAGTCCTGTCAGGGGTGCCGCGTGCCCGCAAACGGGCGCGACCGGGTCGCTCCGGCAGGATACTCAGAGGCCTGCGGTGGGTGGCACCGGCGGCTGAACGCGGCCGTCAGGATACGGGGTGGGCCTGGTTCCTTCCCTGCGGTCTGGGGCGCAACCCCCTTGGCCGGGTGCCGATACGGCCGCTCTGACGCCGGGGCCGCGGGACGGCGCGCACAACAGGGAGTCGTGGACCATGAAGCACGATACGGGACCGTGGGCGAGGCGGTGGGCGACACTGGCCCTGTTGTTCCCGCTGGCGCTGCTGGCGGCGGACCTGACCCAGACGGTTGCGCTGCAGGCTGGGTGGAACTCCGTCTGGCTTGAGGTGACGCCGGCAGAGGCCACGCCGCAGGCGGTCTTCGGCGGCACGGCGGTGGACGTGGTGGCCGGTTACTACCCGATGGCGACGACGGTGCAGTTCATCAGTGACCCGTCGGAGGCGACCTGGAAAGAGCCGGGCTGGGGCCTGTGGTATGCCCCGTCGCGGGCGGAGTCGGCGCTCAACAACCTGGCGGCGCTGGACGGGGGTCGGGCGTACCTGGTGCACGCGCTCTCGGCCGGTCCGGTGACGGTCCGCGGGGTGCCGGTGTGCAAGCCCTTGCGCTGGACTGCGAACAGCCTGAACTTCGTGGGGCTGCCGGTGGACCCGGCGTCGGCGCCGACCTTTGGGGAGTTCTTTGCCGGTTCCGGGGCGCATGGGTCCGTGCGCGTGTACCGGCTGACCGAGGGTTGCTGGCGGTTGCTGTCGTCGCCGTCGACGACGCCCATCGTGCGGGGGGTGGCCTACTGGATCTACTGCACGGGCCGGTCGGAGTGGCAGGGCCCGCTGGAGGTGGCTGCGGGCGGGGACTCGGGGGTGAGCTTCGGGGCGACGCTGTCCACCAGCGAGTGGCGGTTGACCAACCGCAGCGACGTGCCGGTGACGGCGGTTCTGGAGCGAGTCTGCGGCGATCTGCCTCTGTGCACGGAGCGGTTGGCTGCCGAGGCGCTGGTGTTTCCGCCTCTGAGCGGGGTGCAGAGCCTGGGCCAGATCGCGGCGAGCAGCGCGGTGCTGGTGCGCCTGCAGGTGCGCCGGGAGCAGATGTCCAGCCCCGAGCAGGACGCGCTGTTGAGCGTCCGTGGCGGGGGTTGCCTGAGCCATATCCCGGTGACGGCCTCCCGCGGCACGCCCTGAGAGAGCCTGGGGCGAAGCGACGAGGCGTGGCGAACGGGTCCCGGAACGCGGAGAGACTTCCGATGAACAGGTCCCCCTTCCTCTCCAGGCGCTGCGGCCGTCTGGTGGTTGCCATGGGTCTGCTGGCGAGCGCCGCGGGACTGGTGCCGTTGGCCGCACAGGAGCAGTACGCCCTGCAGTTCCAGGGCCCGGTCGGCCGGGGGGTGTCCCTGACGCTGACCGACGCGGTGTTCGCCAACGTCGCCTTCGGGATCCCCAAGGACGAGATCCGCACTACGGCAGGGGACTTCCTCGCCGCGGGCTTCACCGCGGGGATGGTGGTGCGGGTCAGCGGCTCGGGGCACAACGATGGGCTATACACGCTGGACACGGTGGCGCAGCGCACGCTGATCCTGGACCCGCACGACCAGTTGCTGAGCGAGACCGCGGCCGGGCCGGTGAGCCTGGCGGCCGCCACGGCCCCCTGCGTGCAGGTTCCGGCCAGCCTGCCAGCGGATGCCTGGGCGGCCCTGCGGGCGGTGGCGGCGGTGGACGTGCCGGTGGCCGGCGGGGCCTCCCCCCGCCGGCACCTGAACACCCTCTCGGACCTGGTGTTCAGCGACCTGGGGCTGGGCAACTCCGACGAGATCCTGACGCTGGGCGGAGACTTCTCGACGCTTGGGTTCGTGGCCGGAACGGTGTTCGCGGTGCGTGGCAGTGCGTCCAACGACGGGCTCTATACGGTGGCGGAAGTGAAGGAGGCGGAGCGGGGGTCGGAGCAGTTCAACGTGCTGGTTCTGGAGTCGGGGGCGACGCTGAGCACCGAAGGCGATGCGCTGACGCCGGCGACCGCGGCCCTGCTGCAGAGCGCCCCCGGCTTCACGGTGGAAGCATGGGTGAAGTTCGAGGACTACGCCGCGGGCCAGTTCCCGCCCAAGTGGGAGGCGGTGGTGACCAAGGGTCAGGCCTGGGCCCTGTCGCGGTACTCGAACACCAACCGGGTCACGTTCAGTACCTGGACCGGCAGCGACTACCACGACGTGGTCGGCGTCAGTGACCTGCAGCCCCGGCGCTGGCACCACCTGGCGGGGGTGTACGACGGCACCACCAAGTCGCTGTACGTCGACGGGGTGCTGGCGGCCTCGGCCGCCTGGTCCGGACCGCTGCTGTGCGATGGCCAGGCACTGGAACTGGGCAACGCGCCGGTGCTGGCGGGCGACACGCGGCTGAAGGCGGGACGGGCCCTCAAGGGTGGCCTGGACGGGGTGCGGGTCTGGTCGGTCGTGCGTACGGCCGAACAGCTCAACGCCCTGATGGACCGGCGGCTGCGCGGCAGCGAGGTGGGGCTCATCGGCGAGTGGCGCTTTGACGAGACCCCGGGGGGGCCGGAGGCGCTGTCGGCCCTGGACAGCTCCATGAACGCCAACCACGGCAGCCTCCTGGACCTGGATCCGCGGGTGGCGCGGGTCAACGGCAGCGACTCGCAGGTGCCGCCCGAGCCCCTGGCGGTGGTCCTGGGTGCGGCCCTGGACGGCAACTTCGCCCTGCGCCTCAATGGGGCCGACCAGTACGTGGAGGTGACCAACGAGGTGATCTTCGACTTCACCAGCGGCTTTGCTCTGGAGCTGTGGGTGAACCTGGAGGCCCTGCCGGCTCCCGGGACGGAAGCAGCCCTCATGAGCAAGGGTCCCAGCGCCTATGAGCTGGTGGTCGACGAGGACGGCTACCCGGTCTTCCGCACGGGCGGGACGCTGGCCCATGGACTGCGGGGGACCACTGCCCTGGAGTTGGGCCAGTGGCACCACGTGGCGTGCCTCTGGAACGCGGGGGTCAAGACCCTGATGCTGGATGGGGCCATCGATGCGGAGGCCTATGGCGTGCCCTCGCCCGTAGGACAGAACGACCTCCCGCTGTGCTTCGGGGCCAGACCCCTGACGGCCAGCACCGCGGAGGCGTTCCTGACCGGGCTGATCGACGAACTGCGGGCCTGGGCGTATGCGCGCACCGCCGACCAGATCGCGCAGAGCCTGCACCGGACCCTCACCGGACGGGAACCGGGCCTGGCCGGCTGGTGGCCCCTGGACGAGGGCGAGGGCCCCGTGGCCGCCGACGCCAAGGAGGTGGTGCCCAAGCCGGGCAGCCTGGTGACGCTGCAGTTCGAGCAACTGGCCTTCGCCGGCAACCAGATCAAGCGCTACCCCTCCACCTACATCGAGAACAGCAGCGACCCGGCCATCGACCCGGACGGCGCGGCCGATGACTCCTTCCTGGTCGAAAACAGCCTCGTGGCTACGGACTCGTTCGCGGTCAAGGGCGAGGCCATGGCCGACTACCCCGGCTCGACGGCACTGTACAACGCGGTGCCGAACGCCGACACCATCCTGCGCATGTTCGCCGGGGAGAGGTTCCGCGTCGTGTCCATCGATCTGGGCGACCTGAACAACGAGATCCCGCCGGGCACGCAGGTGACGTTCCGTGCCACGGTCTCGGGTCTGCCCCTGGAACGGACCTTCGAGCTGGACGGCGTGGACACGGTGCCGGAGCTCTTCGAGCTGTTGCGCTTCAACTCCGTCAGCGAGGTGCGCTGGCGCCAGACGTATCCCTACCACCTGTTCGACAACATCATCCTGCAGCGTCTGCGCGACCTGCTGCCGGCCCACCTGAAGGCCGACGCCATCCTGCACAACCTGCCGGACTGGGCCCGCATCGACTCGCCCCTGGAGTTCGATGACCCGGTGCCGCCCCAGTATGCGCTGCGCTTCGACGGCGATGGCGACTGGGTGTCGGTGGAGCCGCCGGCCGGCCAGGACGGCTACTTCGAACGGCACAGCGGCGCCACGCCCCTGCCGTTCACCCTGGAAGTCTGGGTGCGGCCGGCGACGCTGTTCACGGGGTCGGCCCCGAACAGCACGGACCCCTTCCAGACCCTCATCCGGCAGGGGGATACGGGCTGGGGCCTGGCCATCGACGCGGCGGGTTACCTGCGCTACTGGATCGCGGACGACCCGGACTCGTCGCTGGCTTCGGACCGGCCCCTGGATCCGGGCGTCTGGCAGCACGTGGCCCTGGTGGTGGACCCCGCCACCAATACCGTGGCCTTCTTCATCAACGGCGCGGTGGCCGGCGACCACGAGGTGTCCATCGTCAGCCACGACACCGCGAACCACGCCCTGATCTGGGGCCGCAAGGGGGCACTGACCGAGGGCGGTTGGTTCACCGGCGACCTGGATGAGGTCCGGCTCTGGGACTATGCCCGCGACGCGGACGAGATCTTCGCCTTCGCCAACCGCCAGCTCCCCGATGGGATGTCCGGACTGCTGGGCTACTGGCGCCTCAACGATGGCATCGGCGACACCGCCGAGGACAGCTCCGGCAACGGCCTCCTGGCCGACCTCTATGGCACGCTGAGCTCACCGGACATGCCCGAGTGGATCTACGGGCCCCAGCCCCCCAACCGCGATGGCATGTGGGCCCTGCAGTTCGACGGCGTCGATGACTACCTGCAGACTCCCGACAGCCTGAACTTCAACCCCAAGGCCGATGCCATCCGCTCGCTCTCCGGGGCGTTCGCGGGGCTGGGCCTGCGGAACGGCCAGGCGATCACCCTCGCAGAGGCCGGCCCCAACAATGGCGACCTGCTCATCGAGGGGGTCCGTCCGGAACGGCTGCTGGTCCGACCGGCCGCCCCGGCCGCCGACCCGCTGGACGCCCTGAGCCCCGCCGGGACCGAGGCACTGCCGGCCTCCGCCCTGCTGCTGTGGAACCGGCTGCTGCGCGACTCGCTCGTGTTCAAGGACAACGGCCCGGACCCCGACCAGATCGTCTCGCTCTCGGGCAGCTTCACGCCCCTGGGACTGCAGCCCGGGGACCTGATCGTGGTGCGCGAGAACACCGACGGCAACAACGGCGAATACGTGGTGGCCGAGGTCCAGCCCATGACCCTGACCCTGGCGGCCGGCGAGGCCCTCACCGCCGCGGGCGACCCGCCACCCCTGGCCTCGGCCAGGTTGTACCGGGGCCTGCGCCTCACGGACCTGATCTTCCAGGACAACGCCACGGCCCCCGCGGAGCTGACCCTGGAAGCCTGGGTCTACCCCATGGCCGCCACCGCCATCGACGCGGGCCAGCCGGAACGCCGCCGGACGATCCTGATGAAGGAGGTCAACGGCTGGGGGCTGGCCCTGGACGCCAACGGGTCCCCGGTGCTGCTGCTCAACGGCGCGCCGGCGGCGCGGGCCTCGGCCCCGGGGGCGAAGGTCTACGACGAGATCTGGCAGCACGTGGGGGTGACCGTGGACCAGGCCGCCAACGAGGTGGTGTTCTACCACCACGGCGTGGTCACCGAGACCCTGCATCCGGCCGTGGACCTGGGCACCTCGGCATCCGGGCCGCTGTATACCGGCCGCCAGGGCCTGGGCACAACCGGTTCCCCCGCGCGCCATCACTACAAAGGCTACCTCGACGAGCTGCGCGTCTGGACCTACGCCCGCACCCCCGCACAGATGGCCCAGACCGCCATGCGCCAACTGTTCCGCGGCAGCGATGGCCTGGCCTCCTACTGGAACTTCAACCGCTTCGACCCCGAGGCCCTGGACGACTACGACCCCGAGGTGAACTTCCTGGAGGTCTTCGACGAGTCCGGCAACGGCCATACCGCCAGCCTGGACTCCGGCGTCATGAGCGTGCGCGCCTACGTCCCCGGGCTCTATGACCTGTACTGGGATGGCGACTTCTGGGATGACGGCGACGATGGCGACGGCGACCTGGATCTGTCCCGCAGCACCAGCACCCGTGGCCTGTGGGTCGGTAAGGTGGTCCTCAACGCCGTCAACGAGGTCCAGACCGCCTCCTCCACCAGCACCGGCCAGATCACCCCCACGGCCGATACCATGGCGTTCACCATCCTCCTGCACGTCGACAGCACCGGCAGGGTCCGGCTGCTCAAAGACGTCATCGTCCTGCGCCTCACCGGCGCCGCCACCGAGGAGACGCTCCCGGAGGAGGAGGACCTCAGCAGCTCCGACCTGGTCCCCGTGGGGGAGGACGCGGCGGCCGCGCAGGCCTCCCACGTGGCCCTCATCACCGATACCACCTACCTGCCGGACCTCACGCTCGCGGAGGGCAGCGCGCCCAGGCGCATCAGTGCCCCCGCCTACGACTTCGAGGGCAATGAGCTGGCTCTCCAGGGCGGCCTCGGACCCGACCGCGGCGTGACCGGCACCATCCTCCTGCCCCGCCTCCACCCCACCAACCCGTTCCGCCATAAGTACCACCCCGACCACCGCAACACCAACCCCGACAACCCCGACTACGGCTACCAGATCACCCGCCGACTGACCCTCCGCTTCAACCCCACCGACGATGGCCTCGCGGCCCAGGGCGGATACGGCATCCAGACCCTCTCGGGGACCTACCGCGAAACCATCACCGGACTGCACAAGACCCCCCTCATCACCACCGGGACCATCGACCTCCAGCGCATCAGCACCGTCGGGAGGCTCAACCCGTGATCCCCTCGACACAGGCCCTCCACGCCGATGCCGCTCGCTGCCGTTCCCTGCAGCCTCAACAAGGAGCTGCGGCCATGACCGGGATGACCTCCTTCCTCTCTGCCTTCGCTGGCGGGCTGTGGAACCGGGACACTCTCCCAGGCCGGACGGTCAGGCCACCCCCAGGACGCTTCCTGGTGGCCCTGGCGTGCCTGGTCGGCATCGCCGGAGCCCGAGCCGCTACCGTGGCGACCAATGAGGTGACCGATCTCGCCTACACCGAACAGGCCGCGGCGACGGCCATTGCGCCGGCCCTGACCGTGACCGGCGGCACCTTCACCGCCGTCTACGTCCAGGTCACCGCCAACTTCGACAACGGCAAGGACGTGTTGGCTGGCAGCTCCTCCTACACGTGGACCTGGACGGCCGCCAGCGGCCAGCTCACCCTCACCGTCGGGGCCCTCGACGCAGCCGGGATCCAGGCCGCACTGCGCACGGTGACCTTCTACAACGGGGACGATGCCCCCAGCACGCTGCCGCGCACCGTCACCTTCTCCGTCACCGATGGCGGCGGCACGGCCACGGCAACCCGCGTGGTCCAGGTCACGGCCGCGAACGACAACCCGACGCAGAGCGGCCCGGTCACGGTGGCGGATAACGAGGACGACCCGCCCTCGACGATCTCCCTGTACCCCTATCTCGATGACGCTGGTGGCGACTCGGGGCTGACCCTGGCCGTGCAGAGCTACACCAACGCCGCCCTGTTCGAGGTGGCCCCTAGCATCACGGCCCCCGACTCCCTGGTGCTCAACTACGCCGCAGACCAGAATGGGGTATCGGCCGTGGTCGTGCGCGCGACCGACGGTGGGGCCCTGTGGGTCGACCTCACCATCGACGTGACGGTCACCGGGGTCAATGACCCGCCGGTGAATACAGCCCTCCCCGCGGTGACGGCCTCGGTCCTGGCAGACCGGAATGTCCAACTCAGTTCCAGCACGGGGACCTGGAACGACGGCGGCGACGGCCCCCAGCCGTTGACCTATGCCTATCAGTGGCAGCAGTCCACGGACGATGTGACCTATACCGGTATCGCCAGTGCCACCGCCAGTACCTATACCGTGAGCCTCAGCTACTACGGGCGCTATATCCGCTGCCGGGTCACCGCCGATGACCAGGGCACCGCCGGCACCACCCAGGCATCCAGCGCCGGCAGCGCAAGTGTCCGCGATCAGGACAGCGACAAACTGGTCAATGCCATCGAGGGGGGCGGCCTGGTCACGACGGCCCGGAACGACAGCGACTCGGACAACGACCACATCCCCGATGGCCTGGAATATGGCTACGACAGCGATGGCGACGGGTATATCGGACCGAGCGAGTACCTGGACCTCAACGACGATGGCAGCGTCACCGCCGCCGACCTCGACGTGGACGGCGACAGCACCCAGAACGGCCTGGATACCGATAGCGACGGCGATGGCCTCACGGACGAGGCCGAGGACGCCAACAACGATGGCCTCGTCAACGGCGATACGAACCACAACCATGTCTGGAACTCCGGCGAGACCTGGACCGAGACCGACCCCTACGACAGCGATACCGACGGCGACACCCTCACGGACGGGGCTGAGGTAACTGGCGAGAGCCCGAGCGACCCGCTCCTCGTGGACACCGATGGCGATGGCATCGATGACCCCGACGAGCTCAGCTTCGGCTACGATCCGAGCAGCGCGGACACCGACGGCGATGGCCTCGATGACGACGTGGAGGATGCCGACCAGGACGGCGCCATCGCCGGTGACGTCGGCGCCGACCGCGTCTGGGATGGCGACGGCGTCTGGACGGAGACCGACCCCCTCAACGATGACACCGATGGCGATGGCCTGGCCGACGGCGACGAGGATGCCGACAGGGACCGCACCGTGGACTCCGATGAGACGGATCCGCTGGATGCCGACAGCGACGACGATGGTCTCAGCGACGGCACCGAGGTCGATATCGGCTACGACCCGCTGGACGCAGACATGGACGACGATGGGGCCCTGGACGGCGAGGAAGACCCGGACGGGGATGGCCTGATCGCCGGCGACGCGGATGGAGACCGCCTGATGGGGGACGAGGAGGACTGGACGGAGACCGACCCGTTCAATGACGACTGCGATGGCGATGGCATCCTGGATGGCTACGACGGCCGCCTGGTGGGCGGCCTCTACGAGTGGAAGGCCGACCTCGATAGCGATAACCGGATGAACGCCCTCGATAACGATAGCGATGGCGATGGCCTCCTGGACAGCGACGAGGAGTCCGGCATCGACCCGGGCGACGGCAACTCCAACTACCAGGTGGACGTGGACCCCAACGAGGTCGGCGACTGGCTCAACACCAGTGCCTACAACGCGGATACCGACCACGACAGCATGCCTGACGCCTGGGAGCAGAACTACGGCCTCGACCCCCTAGACCCTGGCGATGCCGACCTGGACCTCGACGGGGGCGGCCTGTCCAACTCCAGCGAGTACCGCGATGGCAAGAACCCGACGGATGCGACCGATGATATGCGCCCCATCGAGCAGCCGGAGCGCGTGGCCTATGCCGAGAAGATCGGCATGCCCCAAGGCACCGTGACCCCCAGAGATATCGCCCTCACCAAAATGGAGGGACTCCTCGACGGCGGGGCCGTCTACATGGGCAACTTCCAGCCCAGTGCCGTGTTCGGGACCATCACCCTCACGAGTGGCGACAGCACGACCACCCACAACGCCTTCGTGGCGGTGCGTGATGTCGATCGGAGCTGGGTCTGGGCGGCACGTCTGTATGCACCGGGCGCAGTGACTCTCAATGGCGTCGCGGAGTATGGCGACTACCTCTACATCGCGGGCAGTTTCGACCTTAACAGCTCCTCCTTCACCTACTACAGCCCCGCCGGCGCCGACACCACCCTGGCCACGGGCGGCTACACCGGCGAGCGCGGGTTCGTGCTGAAACTCAACCGCTCCACCGGCACCTTCGCCGCCCGTACCTGCGCCAGCCCCCGTTCCCGCTTCAACGATATTGGCGTGAACTCCGTGGGCGCCTTCATCTGCGGGAAGTACTGGACCAGCGTCATGACCCTCCCCGCGGAGCAGACCGACACCAGCAAGCAGAAGTCCTCCCGCAAGCCCAAGGGCACCGCCGATATCGTCGTCGCCTGCCTGACGGGGACCCTGGACCAGTGCCTGTGGCTGAACAGCGGCGGCGGCGAAGAGAGTGAGGACCGGGACGACGCCACGGCCCTCCTCGTGGACGGCGCCAGCGTCTACGTCACGGGCAAGATCCACGGCTACCGCCTCAGGAATGTGTCCGAGTCGCACAGCGGCGACGCTGGAACCAAGTGTTACAACCCCTACGACCACAACCGCCCCGCGACGTTTGCCGACAGCACGGCCGGCAACGTCTATACCGGGTACGTCTACGACGTTTGGGGCAGCTACGACGAGTGCGACGGCGGCGCCGGGACCGACCCCGACTACCAGTTCATCTACTACAACGCTGACTGGGCCTTCTTCGTCGGTAAGTTCATCGCCGACGGGACCAACGCCGGCCGCCTGAC
>Ga0172375_10008760_pt1 | contig 13519 bp, 11 predicted proteins | sample LakKiv1m_FD_114537 | JGI IMG/M metagenome (GOLD analysis project Ga0172375, IMG submission 114537) | Freshwater microbial communities from Kabuno Bay, South-Kivu, Congo - kab_092012_11.1m | ecosystem: Environmental > Aquatic > Freshwater > Lake | place: Democratic Republic of the Congo...
CTATTAATTATTACAACAACCAAAGAATTCATTTATCCCTTAAAACCTCACCCACCAAATTCAAACAAAATTTCGTATTAAAACATCTCAGAAACAGTGTGTACTAAAAGGGGTACTTGACATTATTTATCTCGCAGTTAAAAAATCTTTGTTTTTCCGAAATCTCATTTTTTCGAGTTATTTTATCTCCAAGTAATCTTATTTTCTCAGTAATATCATTTATTAAAACTTCTTCTTTAGACGGTTGTAGTAGATTGTTTTCTTTTTTCAGCCCTTCTATCAACAAACTCAAATCGTTGGAAACATCTTTTTGTACCTTTTCAATTTCGTCCGCATTAATATCTGTTTCAAATATACTTCCTTCAAAAGATTTACATATGTTGTCTAGGGATAGTTTATATAGAGGTAAGTTTGAACATTCCATGTCAATCTCAATATCCTTAATAGATTGCAGGGAGGTCTGTAATGGGGCGATTGCAACTTTTTCATTCTCAATGGAAGTTTTAACCTGTTCTATCTCTTGCAAGATGTCGCTGTGTGCATTCTTTATTTCCTTTAGCGTTTCCAGCTCCTGTTTAATATGCTCCAATAGCTGGTTTCTTTTCCAGGAGGTATTACATACTGGACACACCGTATCTTCTTCTATCTGGTTGTTTAAAACTAAGTATGCCTTTTCGTATAAACTAATATAATCGATTTTCTCTGTTGACTCCTTTTTCTTATTGAATTCGCCAATATCGTCCGCTAATTTTTTTAACTTTCCAATCAGGTCGCTATCAACCCTGAACGCTTCAATAATCGTTTGGGCCTTTGTAATAATTGCTATTTTAGATTCGTTACCTCCAGTCTTTTTCTTATCTAACTCTTTAATTTTTATAGGGAGATCATTCAAGCTTCTAATTCCTGCTACATTAACTTGTTTAAGGAGATCGTTGCAGAAATTGACCAATGAAGCATCGTCGATATCCATAAGCCCAGTAAGTTTTTTAATTTCATTATTTACATATCCATTCTGTATTATTAGTTCTTGTTCCTTTCCTTTAAGTTTGGGCATTATTTCCAGAGCAAGTTTTTCTTGGAAAGCCAGCTCTTCTTCAAAACCCATCCAATTCGCTAACTTTTGATACTTTTCAACCCCAGTTCGATTGAATACAAAATCTATAATTTCTAGGTAACGTAAATATGGCCTAATCGTGAATTCTTGGTATAACTTAAGAAACTTATTTTCTTGCGATAAAGTAGGCTTCGTAATTCTTTGGTGGTTGAAAGTCTTAGTTAAATCTCCGAAGCTGGGATCGGAAAATTCAATCTCAACAAATGTATTTCCATCTTGTGCTTCCTGATGAGGGTAGGAATGACAACCTGCGTTTTCTCTTTTTAGCCACTCAATTTCATTATTGGGGGATAAAAACCATTCCAGCCCGTCAACAAATGAAGTTTTTCCAGAACTATTTAGGCCATAAACCGCAAGAGAGGTGGGGTTACCTCCATTATTTGTTAAATCCAATCTTTGCTTAGTAAGTATTCCTCGAAAACCACTAAGAGTTATCTTTTTTATTTTTATCATATCTTTTTTCAATAATCGAGATAATTTCTTGAGAAGCATCGTATTTATTTGTTGGTTGTTCTAAGCTTTTAACCAAACAGTCAAGATATTCTGAATCGTGTTTACCAGACGTTTTAATTTGCTCTAAGTAGTTTTTAACATTACCTTTTTTCATATTGAGATTTTGTCGATATTTTTCATAACTTGATCTGTCTCTATCAAAGCAACGATCATTTTTTGATAGTGTTCAATATCTTCGTTTGTAAGAGTTCTATCTTTCCTATCTTTGAGCCATTTTTGTGCGGGTTGATATCCACCTATCCAGAAGTTCCACGCTACTTCCGGCACATTACCAAAATATTGATTGTCGTTTAAATAAACTTTTCCATCCACATACTTAGGCTTCTTTTCAACAGTGTCACTTCCGGCAACAGGGTATGTTGTAATAAATTTGTTTACTTTTGTCGATTCTAGTAAGTGGAGTTCTCGAAGCTCGTGTCCAAGTTCCACCAATTTCTTAAAGGCCTCTTTATCTTTAGGATACGGTACTCTAGGAAAATCTATTTTCAAGAACTCCTTATATTTATTGCGATATTTAGGAGAATGCAAAATCACATAAACATAATCAAAAATGTTTTCGGGAGAAACCTTGCCAACAATACTTTCTATTTTTTCAACAACACTCTCCTTAAGATTAGAAATCTTATCTTCGTTAGCATTATAAATATAAAGGGGGAATGCGTAAGAAGTTTCTTTTGTTTGTAAGGAAATGGCACACATATCACTTAACAATCTAGTTGCAAATATATGCTGGAAGTCAAATGTACTTAGTTGTCTAGTTGAAATTAAACATAAGTTGTCGCGAAACATATTTCCCATAACTTTTTTACTAGCCCCACCTCTCCCAATTTCTATAAGATTGGGCTGGTAGTAAACCCATCTATTATCGAAGGGTCGGTAAAGATATGGTCGTTCGTGATAATTACTATCTTTATTTGATAACAATTTTTCTTTCTCGCGAGCCGTACTCCAATATTTTCCATCCTGGATTTGTAATCGATTATTAATTTCGGCTACATTCTCTGAGTTTCTGATAACTTCTATTTTTTCGATTAAAGAATCTCTAGAAAAATCAACAAGAAGTTTATCTTTATTTGTTTTTATCCCTGTTCCCGAGATAATAAACAATTCATCAATCTTAAACCCATTAGAATAACTCTCTTCTAAAGAAAAGTCTTTTGGTACAAAAAAATAATAAGGTTCGGTACAGACAAGATTTTGCCACTTAATATCTTTTAAATTATTTTTATTCAAAATATCAAATTTATTTAACCTTTCTCCAAAAATATCCGTGTGGTGCACCTTACCTAAACTCTTCTTTTCCCCCTCCTTTTTAACAAAAATGTTAATTGATACACCTTGCTGAATATCAAAAACATTCTCGTCTTTACCTCCGTCAGGAGCAACCTCTTTTTTCTTAGCATTTCCATGAAGGTTAAGAATATATATATCATCAAAAGTTTGGAGCAGATGTTTCCTCATTTGTCGGTGGGTGATACCATCAACAAATGAATTATTTGTAATCATTGCAACGATTCCGCTATTATTCTTTTCAATAAAATGCTCGGCAAACCGAATGAATTTAATGTAATCATCAGAAAGAGAATTTGCACTTTTCTCTCCCAATCCCTCCTTGTAATCTCTTACTAATTGTTGAATCCATTCCCCTTTATTCGATGAACTCACACTATAAGGAGGATTACCCAAAACCACCATTATTGGTTTCTCGTTCTTTATTTTTGATGCTTTTTCTGCCTCTTCTGCGATACTAGCTCCGAAGTCAAAAGCTAAAAGTTGGGGCTGTTTATTTACCTCTTCGAGAGAATTGGTTAAATATATTCCGAGTCTTGCTTTACCTGTTCGCGTTTCATTAAAGTATAAAAATCCGGTTTCTTTCAAGGCCATGCTTAACTTCAAATGAGCAATGGTATATGGAGCCATCATTAGTTCGAAACCAAAAATTCGCGGTAAAAGGTCATGATGAACATAAGCAGGCCATCGACCTTTCTGCCCACCGCTTTTTACTCTAGTATAAATTTTTCCTATAACATCACTTATAAATGTTCCGGTGCCAACAGCGGGATCGAGGACCTGAACCTTATGTACTCCATCTTTGGTTTTAGAAGTATTAGCAAGACCGCCCGAAAGATCGAATTCTTTTTCAAGAAGAAAATCAACTGATCTCACTATAAATTGCACGACAGGAAGCGGAGTGTAGTAAGCACCCATCTTTTTACGAAGTTCTTCATCATATTCTTTCAAGAAATCTTCATAAAAATGTATGACCTGATCTTGTCCTCTTTGAGTTCCCTTTTTACTACTCACTTTGAAGTGTTGTTCCATTAAGTCAGCCACATTTGCGTGTGAGAAAACTTCACACAGCTCATCAACAATATAGGATAAACGTTTTTCAAAATTTCTCCCTGCAATGTGATCAAAAAAGTGTCCTAAAAATGGGTTTGAAGCAGGAATAAGATCCCTGGCTTCTTGGCGGGTAAAAGTATCCAAGGAATCATCATAAAAACGGGCTACAAAAAGGCCATAGACAAGTGTTTGCGCATACATATCAGCAAAGGAGTCGATTGTAAGATCGTGGACAAGCAATCGTTTAATAGTTTCATAAACACTCATGAGTTCAGAGCTTTTTCCGGAATCAGAATTTAGCACCTCTCGTATGTTGTCTCTAATTCTTTGCCCTTTACCTCCCATAATCTTTGCTAAATGTTGCCCTGACTTAATTGTTTCTTTATGGGATTGGGTAAAATCGAGGATAGTTTTGGTAAGGTACTCATAACTCTCAGGTTTTGGAGCAATCACTCGATTTTTTAGATCGTAACCCGCAATTTTGATTGGTTCACCATAAGGTAATCCGTTTCTATAAAATCTAAATTCCAAATAGTCTGTTAGAATTAAATTCTCATATCCAAAATAGCGCGACATTTGCTGTGATTTTTCGACTTTGTCCAACGACGTGCCAATATCTTTAGTTTCAATATACAGAAGGGGTACATCGTTTTTTATAACCACAAAATCTGGTTTGTTGCCTGCTTTAGCTTTTGGGTCATTGTCAAAACGAGAAATCTTTATTGATTCAAAAATATCCTTAAGCAGTAACTCAAAATCAGTACGGTATCCATACTCACTAGTTTCTTCGTGAGAAAACTTTGAATCTAGGGAATTTATATATTTGTCGAAAGCATCTTTCATACTGCCTGTATATTATCACTTTCAGCTTCAACTTGTTACTAACTATGAACAAGTCAAACAAACTCATTATAAGTGGGGATAAGTCACATAAAGTGGCGATATTACGGCAAAAAGTACTTGACAACAATTCAATAATTTGTTAAATTATTATTGTTAGTTTAGTACTCGTTTTAAAAAGCGAGTGCGAGATCGATAGTGAGATAGGTACTATTTGTCTGGCACTCGCTTTTTTTGTGCCAGGCAAGAAAGGAACCAAATATGACAAAACTTGAATGGCACACGGAAAAAAGAAACGTAAAAGACTTAATAGCTTATAAGGATAATCCACGTCTGATGTCTGACTCTCAGGACAAGCAGTTAATGAAGAGTATTAAAACATATAACCTCGTTGAGGTTCCTGCTATAGATTTAGATGGAACACTTATTGCTGGAAACCAAAGGGTTAGGGTGCTGATACAACTAGGTAGAGAGAATGAAAAAATTGATGTTCGAGTTCCCAACAGAAAATTAACCAAGGATGAATTTGAGAAATACAATTTAATAAGCAATAGGTTGTCCGGAGAATGGAATTACGATCTATTGAAAAATTTTAAAATCGAGACTCTCTTAGAGTCCGGATTTGACGATTTTGATCTAACACAAATCTTTGATAATACGTTAGGCGTAGAAGACGATGATTTTGATATTGATGAGGAAGCTGAAAAAATTAAAGACCCAAGGACAAAACCTGGCGACTTAATATTATTCGATCAACAACATAGATTATTATGCCTGGACAGTACTGATCCCGAGGCTGTTAACAAACTCATTGGTGATTATAAAATCAACATACTTAATTATGATCCTCCCTATAATATCGGTTTAGACTACGGAAAAGGAATCGGAACAAAAGGCAAGTACGGCGGGAATGTTGACGATAATAAAAGCGATTTTGAATATAGACAATTCTTAAAAACCGCTTTACAAAACGGTCTGGATCACTGCTTACCAGATACCCATGTCTTTTGTTGGTGCGATGAGAGGTATATATGGCTTTTACAAAGCCTTTATTCGGAATTGGGAATAGACAATAAACGCGTTTGTCTATGGATAAAAAATAATTCATCACCAACACCTCAGGTAGCATTTAATAAAGTTTTTGAGGCTTGTGTTTATGGAACACGAGGGTCTCCGTATTTATCTCCTTCAATTCATAATCTTAACGAAGTTTTAAATAAAGAAATCGGAACAGGAAATAGATTAACAGACGATATTTTGGACTTGTTCAATATTTGGTTATCCAAAAGGATTAATGCACAAGATTACATTCACCCAACCGAAAAACCACCTTCCCTTTACGAAAAAGCTCTGCGCAGGTGCTCTAAACCCGGAGACATAATTCTTGATTTATTTGCTGGCTCGGGTGCACAAATGGCGGCCTGCGAGCAGATGAAACGCAGAATATTTATGTGCGAAAAAGAACCCCTATTTTGCGACTTAATAGTTGAAAGGTACAAACAATTAACCGGAAAGGAGCCTAAATATGTTAATCCAGAATAACGGCATAGTCAGTATAGGTCCACATTTACTAGCAAACGGGGATGCTAGAGATCCTGATTTAATTAAAAGATTAGTTGGCGATAGAAGAATAAATCTTGTTATCTGTGATGTACCTTACGGTGTAGGACTGATCGAGACTAAAGAAGGTTTTAGTCAACTTTCGAAAAACAAGATTATCGTCAATGATCAAATCCAGACCGCAGAAATTTACAGGAAATTTACGAAATGCTGGATTGAGGCGATAAAGCCATTCCTTGCTCAGAAAAATTCTTTTTATATTTTTAACTCAGACAAAATGCTTTTTGCCTTACATGACGGGATGCAAGATGCAGGTGTTAAATTCGCACAACTTCTTATCTGGATTAAAAACCAAGCCGTTATGGGAAGATTGGATTATTTGCCACAACATGAATTAATCGCATACGGATGGTTAGGGACACATCAATTCAATAAATCCCAAGATAAAAGTCTAATCTTCTATCCTAGACCGAGCAAAAGTCCGCTTCATCCTACCATGAAACCTGTCGGGCTTATAAGAAGGTTAATTCTAAATAGCTCAAAAATTGGTGATTATGTCTATGATGGGTTCGTCGGAAGTGGAACGACGGGTGTAGCCTGCCAGCAAACTTTAAGAAAATGTTTAATGGTTGAACTTGATACTGAATATTGTCAAACAATAATCGATAGATTTGAAAAAACTTTTGGAATTAAAGCTAAAAAAACATGAAGGACTCGAAAATAACAAAAAGAATAAATAAAGACCAGGAGTTACTAATTGAGCAGCTTAAAAAAACTCCCGTGGTACAAATTGCCTGTGAGAAAACCTCAATCGGAAGAAGCACTTATTATCGATGGCTCGAAAACTACCCCGAGTTTGCAAAAAAAGCCGTTAAAGCAATTAAAGAAGGAGAAGCTTTAGTATCAGATCTGGCTGAATCACAGCTTCTCACCGCCATACGGGATGGTAATCTTACAGCAATAATTTTTTATCTCAAAAATCACAATCCCACTTATAGCGACAAAGTCGAGCTCACCCATAGAACATCAAAAGAAGAATTGACAGTTGAGCAAAAGAAACTTATTCAGAGGGCTATTACCCTAACTCAAGGGAAAAAGTTTGCAAAAATATATGGCAAAAAATAAAAAATTAAACCCATCAAATATAGTTAAGAATATTTTTTCAAGCAGGACTTTTAGGAAAGAGCTTGCCTACAAAAATATCACTTGGTTTTTCACTATTTATTTCTCAGACTATATTACTTATGAACTGGCGGATTTTCAGAAAGAGATTTTGAGTTTGATTACTGATGAGAAAATACCCAATGTTGTAATTACCTCTTTCAGGGGTAGTGGAAAAACAACGTTTTGCGCAGAGGTTCTTCCTATCTGGGCGATTCTCGGGAAATGGCAGCTGAAATTCATATTAATTGTTTGTCAAACCCAGCCCAGAGCCAGGGATACGTTGGCAAATATCAGAAGTGACCTTATGAATCTTGGACTTTTGGTTGAGGATTTTCGCCCCCGGGAAGGCAAAGTGGATAAATGGAGTGAGAATTCGATAGTTATCCCAAAATATGGAGCCAGAATTACAGTTGTATCTGTAGGTGAAAGCATAAGAGGAATAAAACATAGAGAACATAGACCACAGATCATTATTTGTGACGACCTAGAGGATGTTCCATCTGCAAGGAGCGTTGAAAACAGAGATAAAGTTTGGCAATTCGTAAATGGTGAATTAATTCCAACTGGTGACAAAAATACAAGAATTATTTTTATCGGAAATAAAGTACATAGCGACTCTCTAATGATGAGGCTAATAGAGGAAATAAAATCAGGAAGAATGGCTGGAATCTGTAGGAGCTATCCCTTAGTAAAGAAGGGGCTAATCGCTTGGCCTGGTAAGTTTCTAGATAAGCAAGCGGTTGATGATCTTAGAAAAAGATATGCTTCCAAAGTAGATTTTCTCCGCGAACAGATGTTGATTATTCTTCCTGACGGTAATGCGATTATCAAACCAAAAGACATAAAATATTACGATGAACTACCTGACCAGAAACCGGAGTTTTATTTCCAAAGCGTTGATCCAGCCTTTTCATTAAAGAAAACCAGTGATTGTACTGCGATTGTTTTTGGGGCTGTATACAGAATTAATGGGCAACGCAGAATCTACATATTTCCGTATCCAATAAATAAAAGAATGGAAGTAAGTGAAACAATCACTCAGGCTAAAAAAATAATCTCAAGTTTTGGTCCATATGCTATTACCAGAACCTATGTGGAGGGTGGATCCTCACAAAAAGGTTTGATACAAATGTTTCAACATGAAGGGATAAACGCAGAGGAAATAACGCCTGGCGGAGAAGATAAGCATGCCAGGCTTAATACGGCAAGTCCGTGGATTAAAAACGCGATTATCCTTTTTTCCCGAGAGGGAGCAGAAGAGTTGATCAATCAAATTTTGTATTTTGAAACTGAGAAACATGACGATTTGGTTGATGCTTTAACACTTTTAGTCTTAGCTTTGTTGGACAAAGATAGAAGCCCTGACAATCCAGTTGTTGTTAAACTGGTAAATTTCAGGCCCACGATTAGATTGGAATAACTTCTTGACTTCAAATAATACTTGCGTCATCAATATTCAAGCTAGACGTGGATATAAAGACTCACCTCTTATATAATAGGGGTAGTCAAAATTAAATTTGCCTAAACTCAAGGACTTTCCTTGGGCATGGCAATCAAACCAGGTCATGGGACGAGAGCTCCTCGTCTAGCAAGCCATGACCTGGTCATACGCCGAAAGGTGTGTGGGGATCCGAAAGGATTCCAAGCTGGCGGGGAGCTTTGATCGTCTAAAGACCCTACCGGCAAAAACCAGAAAGGTCATATGGCGATCATAATTTCAAAAAACGGTAAAAACGCAGTTAAGGTAGATAAGAGTAACTTTGATTTGGAAGACCATCTTCAGCAGTATATTTATGATAATCCGGAAAGTATCCCCCTATATGATATTAAAGAAAACATTCGACTTATAATCCTAGCTCGGGAATTCTCTACAAAAAGCGGACCGATTGATGCATTGGGAGTAGATAAAGACGGAGAAATCTATTTAATCGAAACAAAACTATACAAAAACCCGGATAAAAGAACCGTCGTTGCCCAAGTTCTTGATTACGGGGCTTCTCTTTGGTCAAACTTCAGAGACTTTGGGAACTTTGTCGAGCAAATAAACCTTCATACAAATAAAGATTTTAATAAGACTCTAAATCAAAGATTATCTGAATTTTTTGAGATCTCAGAAGATGAAACAAATATTCTGTTGGAAAACACCAGAAGAAATTTAAGTGACGGGAATTTTAAGTTTGTGGTTTTAATGGATCATCTACACGAACAATTAAAAGACCTGATAATTTTTCTAAATAATAACAGCGAATTTACGGTATATGCGGTTGAGCTTGAATACTATAAACACCAGGATTTTGAGATCCTCATTCCCAAACTTTACGGATCAGAAGTTGTAAAGGATGTTGGTAAGTCAACACCTTCAAAGATAGTTCCAACCGACGACGAATTCTCAGGTTATTACAAAGGAAGACCTGAAGAAACAAGAGTTGCTGAACTATTAAATTTAATGAATAAAATCAACAGTAGTCAGAGTGATTACCCAAAAATTTCGTCTGCGAAATCCCCAAAATACTTAAACTTTTATGTAGTCACATCTTTTGATGACAAGGTTTCAATTAACTTGCCATTAAATCCTGATACAGAAGGTGGAGGCCTTCAAATTTGGGTAACGAGTAAAAACAAAGAGGGTGTTGAAAGAATTCTAAGTAAGGCATCGTTCAAATTTGAAAGAGTGTCTTTCAGAGGAGAGCAATACGGAAAAGTTGCACGAATACAACTAAAGGATATCGAAATTGATCAATTTGAAGATTTTTTAAAAGAACTAACAAAAATCTAAAATTACTCATTTCTCTGCTTGACTTAGTACTACTGTTGCGTCATCCATTGTAGTAGTAAACAATGGAAAACAAGGAACAAAATATACCAATTGAGTACTGTTTATATGCTAGGAAATCCAGCGAGTCTGATGAGCGCCAGGCAATGTCAATTGACTCCCAAATTAAGGAAATGCAAGAGCTGGCAAAAAGAGATAATCTTCTTATCAGAGAAGTTCGACAGGAGAGCCATTCTGCTAAAAACTCAGGACAAAGACCTGTCTTTATGCAACTTTTAAATGATATCAGAAACGGAATATTTACAGGGATTTTGACATGGGCACCGGACAGATTAAGTAGAAATGCAGGAGACTTGGGAATGTTAGTTGATTTGATGGATCAGGAAAAACTTTTACAGATAAGAACGTTCTCACAGATGTTTTCAAATAATCCAAACGAAAAGTTTTTACTGATGATCCTCTGCTCCCAGGCAAAGTTGGAAAACGACCAAAAGGGATTAAATGTTAAAAGAGGAATTCGGGCAAAATGCGAAAGAGGTTGGCGACCTGGGCCTGCACCGATCGGTTATTATAACAGGTCATTCGCTGGTACCAAAGATATTGTGACTGATCCGGATAGGGGTCGCCTGGTAACTAAGGTTTTCGAGAAAGCAATTAACGGAGAAAGCGGAAGAACTATTAAAAAATGGGCTGATAAGGTTGGATTAATTAACCGATCAGGCAAACCCATTTGTCTAGCTCAAATTTACAGAATGTTAAAAGATACTTTTTACTATGGAGAATTTGAGTATCCAATAAATAGCGGTGTTTGGTACAAAGGCTCCCATCCCCACTTGGTGACCAAAGAAATGTTTTTGAAAGTTCAACAATTAAGATTGGATGTTCCACAGAAAGCAAAATGGGGATCAAAAAATATACTATTTAGGAACTTATTTAAATGTGCCAGCTGTGGAGGAGGAGTTACGGGAGAAGAACATTACAGAGCAAGACTTAAAGGTGAACCAAGAAGGCATGTTTATTATCACTGCGGAAGAGTAAGAAATCCGAATTGCAAAGAGCCGTTCGTGTCAGAGGAAAAACTAATGGTATCGCTTGGAAAGTACATAAATTTTATGGTAATAGCACATCCCCAAACTATAAAATTAACCCCAAAACTTAAATTTGGAATAAAGATATATAACCAAATTCGAGAGGAAGCGTTCATTCAACAAAACATAAATCCTAAGGGTAAAGAATTGTCGTTTACAGAATATGCACAACATATTTTAAGAAATGGAACAGATGAGGAGAAACGAGAAATTACACAGGCTTTCGGAAAACAACTATATCTTCACAATAAAGAAGTATGTGGGGCATCCGTTAAATAACGCAATTTAATATTTCTTCGGGAAATATTCCTTACCTAATTGCCATAGGTATTGATCAATTTGTTTTAAGTTAAATTGTCCGAGATGGTAAAATTCGGCAAATTTTGCAAGTACTTCCTTAAACTTCGTGTAAGACTTTAAATCTTCCCTAACAAAATCAGCAAAATTGTCCTTTTTCTTGAAATGCATCAAGATTTTCTCGACATACGAATCATAAATTGGATAAACAGTCGGTTTGTGGTGGCTACAATATTTGGAAGCAAAAGAGTAGAAGTTGATATCTCTGTTCCCGTTCATTGTAATTTTTGCGATTTTATTTACAACCTCTAAATTATCGTTAACGATATCTTTATCGATTTTCAAGGAAACAATGTGTTTTGCTACAGTGAACGGAGAAAAGATGTTGGTGCTATAAAAATCATTCAGAGCGCATACTTTTATGAGTACATCATCCATATTGTTATTAAGAGGATAGGTTTTTGAAAATAATTTGTTCAAACTACTCTCTTGAAGTGTGTAATTTTCAAGCGAGTTCCAGAGTGTTAAATATTTCTTAACTTCGGAGGCAGAAGGTATGGGAACGATAATATTTTTTGGCATTTTGGTTATGGCATAAAGAAATTGCCGTACTCGTCATAGCTAAAATGTCCTGAAGGTTTATTTAATAAAGTATTAGCTATCTCCCAAGCTGTCATATCTTCCGAAATCCTGTATTCAGCATTCGTATCGATAGTTCCGTTTTTTCCAACCTTGATCGCATTTTCACTTGGAGTGGTATCGTCAATGTTTTCCAAAGCATACCTGAAAGTATCCTCATCTCGCACAAAACCGTAATAATAAAGATTGCCAATAAGTGCGTCTATAGTGACATTGGTGTTTATTCTTAGGTCAACTGTTCCGCCAACTCCTGGCTTATTTCTTATGCCGGAAGCTTCTTGTGGAGTCATTCTCAGTTTCTCAACAAAATAATCCTCAACTTTTTTAGGAGAACCCCAATCTCTACCGGGTGCTTTAAAATTTTCATTATTGGGTACATCTAAAAGCTTAAATAATATTGCTCCAACTCCCAATATAATCAGTCCAACAAAGATATAGTTTTTCTTCTTCATTAATTTAATAATCAATGAAAGAATTGTGGATACAACAATATAAACAAATAAAGAAAAACCAAGCATGAGAAGGAAGGGCTTAAGATCGTTCATTTGAAGAAATGAAGTAAGCAAGAATATTGGCCTATACGTTACAATTTCAAATCCACCCTCAGGATATCGGGCGCGCTCTCTAATCAGGGGTAGTGATAAAACAGCAATTGTTGCTAAAACATTGTAAATTCGGGGTTTCAGGAAGCTTATTTTCATCAATAAAATTGTAACATAAGCAAGTTGCCTTTTCTGTTAATATCGACCACTTTGTGTCCCATAACTGTCAAAAATACCGAATTTGTTTAAGGGTAAAAAACCGTTATAATCCTCGCTTTTGAAAATAGTGTTTTAGAAGGAAAACACGGGCTATTCGAGGCACTCGGATCACTAGGGGTGCATATACTGGCTGCGGGACTTGGATTCGAACCAAGATTGATGGATTCAGAGTCCATATGCCTACCATTAGCAGATCCCGCAATTGGCTTGATTTTATCATACTTTTAGGCTTGACACTCATTTTTTCTTTTTTTCAAGAGTTGACATTTTTTCTATCTTTTTTTAAATTTCTTCAAATGAAGGAATGACCGGTACCCCTTAAACTACACATAGTTTCTGTATAATTCAGAGGCTTATTAAGGAGGTGAAAAGATTTGAAATCAAAAATAGCACCGGAAGTTAAAAACGAAGTTTTATCTAAAGTTAA
>Ga0172375_10008763_pt1 | contig 13514 bp, 11 predicted proteins | sample LakKiv1m_FD_114537 | JGI IMG/M metagenome (GOLD analysis project Ga0172375, IMG submission 114537) | Freshwater microbial communities from Kabuno Bay, South-Kivu, Congo - kab_092012_11.1m | ecosystem: Environmental > Aquatic > Freshwater > Lake | place: Democratic Republic of the Congo...
ATAAAAAAATAAAAATAATTTATTAAAAAAAACTATGAAAAAAATTGTCGTGATGTTGCTAGTTTTAGTTGTTTTAATTGGAGGATTTTTTGTTTTTGAAAATTTTAATAAAAAAGAAGTTGTTCCTTGCGGTTATGGCAGTACTTCTAAATGGCGTGTTGATTGCGCTTGCTCTGGGAAAAAATCTTCAGAAATTGGCATGGGCGCAACCAGTTATTTTTGTGATGGTTCTTGTAGCGATTGCAAATGCTACAAGCAAGATCTTGCAAAAAAGACCGAAGAACAAGTCTCTTGCGCGGAAGCAGAGGGTATTCAATGGTCTTTCCCTGTAATGGAATAAAATTGTTTACTTGCAAAATGACAAATAAAATTTAGCTATTGTTTGTGTTGTCATCTCGACCGTAGTGGCTTGCCCTATCGGATGATAGGGAGAGTTCGGCATTAAATAGAAGCTTACAAGGTAGTTGTTATTTAAAACAGGTTTTTTGACTCGCTTCGCATCGCTCTAAATGATAAATAGTATAAGTTCAGTCTAGATGACAAAATTAGTTAAATTTTTTATATGAATAAATCAGATTTAGAACAACAATTGAATTTGCCGATTATTGAAAATGAAATTTTGGCCAATCATTGCACTTTTAAAGTCGGCGGGTCGGCAAAATTTTTTATTTCCGTTGATTCAGCGGAAAAATTATTTAAGGTCGTTAGCTTTGCCAAAAAAAATAATTTGCCGTTTTTTGTAATTGGCGGAGGAAGTAATATTTTGGTTTCCGACAAGGGCTATGATGGGTTGGTGATAAAAATAATCCCTGGGAAAATGGAAATTAACGGTAATAAAATAAAAGTTTTTAGCGGTAATATTCTGAATTTGACAATTCGCGAAGCCATAAATAACAAATTGAGTGGAATGGAATTCGCCGGGAATATTCCCGGAACGATCGGTGGAGCGCTTTATGGCAATGCCGGCGCTTATGGCAAGGGTGTCGGAGATTATATTGAATCCGTGGAAGTGATTGATGTGGAAAGTGAACCGAGTTTAAAAATTTTTTCGCGCGAAGATTGTCAATTTTCTTATCGCCAAAGTTTGTTTAAAAAAAATAAGAATTTAATTATTGCCGGTGCGGTTTTTAATTTGCAACAGGATGAAAACAGTGAAGAAAAAATAAAAGTAATTGATGCCGAGTGGCAAAAAAGAACTTGTTCGCAGCCATTGAGTTTGCCGAGTTGCGGCTGTTGGTTTCAAAATATTTTGTACACCGAGGAATTGAAAAAATATGAAGCCTGGGTTGTTAATGGAAAAATTCCGGCCGCCCGAATTATAGAAGCGGCCGGCTTAAAAGGTTTTAAAATCGGCGGAGCCGGCGTAAGCGATGTTCATGCCAATTTTATTGTTAATTTGGGAAATGCCACGACTGATGACGTTTTACAACTGGTTAGCACGATAAAAACCAAGGTCAGAGATGAATTCGGTTTGAAATTGGATGAAGAGGTGCAGTATGTGATATAATGAGTTTATAAACTTTATAAACTAACGCAAATGTTTCATCGCAAATTTTTACGTGCCGTTCAAAATTATAAAATAAATTTTGTCGTAAAGATTTTGATTTTTTCTGATTTTGTCAATTTTTTCGCGGTCAATTTAACCGGTCCGATTTTTGCGATTTTTATTTCTCAACAAATTATTGGAGCGGACTTGTCCACGATTGGAATTTCCACTGCGATTTATTTTGCGGTTAAATCAATATTTGAAATTCCTATTGGCATATTGATTAACAAAACAAAAACAGAACGCGATGATTTGTATTGCGCAATTGCCGGCTTGATGATTATCGCCGGCATGAATTTTTATTATTTATTTATCAATCAAGTTTGGGAACTATATTTGACGCAGGCGATTTTGGGATTTGCCGCGGCCATGGCCTATCCCGCTTGGTATACTATTTTTACTCGGCATATTGATAAAAATAAAGAAGCCGTGGAATGGAGTTTTTATGATATTTCCATTGGTTTGGGCATGGCAATGAGTGCGGTGATTGGCGCGTGGTTGGCCAATTATTTTGGTTTTAATTTTGTTTTTGTGCTTTCAGGATTGATAACTTTGATTAGCGGATTGATGTTGTTTGCCATTCGGCGCAAAATTTATGAAAAATAAGTAGGATTACGAAACTACGAATCCATCGCTACGAATGCTACGAAACTACTAACTTTACTAATTCCATGAAATGTTTTATTTCGTAGTTTGGTAGTATTTGTAGAAAAAATTCGTAGTTATTGTAACTTTATAAACTTTTTACTTTATGAACTCATTTAAATATGTTTCATAACGATTTTTTTCGCAATGTCAGAAATTATAAAATAAATGTCGTTGTCAAAATAATGATAATTTCCGATTTTGTGATTATTTCGGCGGCCAATTTGTTTTCGCCAATTTTTGCTTTGTTTATCACGCAGTCAATCAGTTTAGCCACCTTGGAAACGGTCGGTATGGCAACGGCTATTCGCGCCGCGTTTGAGGCGATTTTTGAAATTCCGATTGCCAGATTAATGGATCGGACCAAAACGGAAAAAGATGATTTTTATATTACTGTTTTTGGCAACACTTTGGCTGTTTTGGTGTATTTGGGTTTGGCGTTTTGTTCAACTGTTTGGCAACTTTATGCTTTGCAGGCATTGTTGGGAATTGCTTCGGCCATGGTTTTTCCCGGTTGGTGCAAAGTTTTTACCAGACATGCGGACAAGGATAAAGCCGGTGTGGAATGGAGTTTTTATGACATCTTAATTGGATTTGGTCGTGCTTTGGCCGCAAGTTTGGGCGCGATATTGGCTTTGGCTGTCGGTTTTCGCCTGTTGTTTGTTGCTGTCGCTTTGTTGACATTGCTTGGCACAATGATGCTAATGATGATTAGAAAAAAGATATATTTGAAATGAGTGGATAGTCTTTAACAAAATTTAATTCTTAAAATAAAAACCAGTATGAAAATGAACATCAAGGGTTCCAATTTTGAATTAACTCCGGGAATTAAAGAGCAAATTGATGAGAAATTTGGCGGTCTAGAAAAGTATTTTGACAATATTCAGCAAGTTGACGTGGAAGTTGGTTTGACGACAATGGGTCAAAAAAAAGGTAAAATATATTTTTGTGAAATAAATGTGAGCGTGCCAAAAAAATTGTTGCGTTTTCGTCGCGAAGCCGAAGATTTGAGTCAAGCCATTAATGATTCAAAAAAGGGGATTCAAAATGAAATAAAAAAATACAAAGATCAACTTTAATTTAATTTTAAATAAAAACAACTCGCAAGGGTTGTTTTTTGTCGCAAAAAATGATAGAGTGGAATTGTTTAAAAAATAGAAAATAGTGAGTTGTGAGTCTTTGTGATGTTTAACACTTACTATTTATTTGCATAAAAATATGGGAATTTTACAAAAAATTTTTAAATTAAAAGACGCCAATCAGAAATTAATAGAAAGTTTTTATCCGGTTGTTGAAAAAATAAACAGCTATGCCGAAGATTTTGAAAAATTGAGCGACCAAGATTTAAAAGACAAAACGAAATATTTTCGTGAGCAATTAAAAAGTGGCAAAAGTTTGGAAGATATTTTGCCGGAGGCCTTTGCCGTTATTCGCGAGGCTAACAGAAGGACAATCGGGATCAAACATTATGATGTCCAATTAATGGGTGGAATCGTTTTGAATCGTGGCGAAATTGCGGAAATGAAAACCGGAGAAGGCAAAACGCACGTGGCCGCGTTGGCTTTGTATTTAAACGCGCTTGAAGAAAAAGGCGCTCATTTGATTACAGTGAATGATTATTTGGCGAAACGCGACGCCGGCTGGAACGGTCAAGCCAATAATTTGGTCGGATTAAAAACCGCTTGTTTGGTTCATGATCAAGCATTGATTTACGATCCGGAATATTCCGATGAAACACAACATGACGATCGGTTGAGACATTTACGTCCATGCAGTCGTAGCGAAGCATATTTGGCGGATATCACTTATGGCACAAATAGTGAGTATGGTTTTGATTATTTGCGCGATAATATGGTTGGCGAAATGAAAGATGGAGTGCAGCGTCCGCTTAATTTTGCGATTGTTGATGAAGTTGATTCTGTCTTGATTGATGAAGCCAGAACTCCGCTCATTATTTCCGCACCAGCAGAAGAATCGGCTGAACTTTATAAAAAATTCGCGCAATTGATGCCTCGTTTGTCGGAAAATGAAGATTACAATGTTGATGAAAAAATGCATGCGGCAACTTTGACAGAAACGGGATTGACAAAAATTGAGAATTGGCTTGGCTTGGGCGATATTTATGCCAATGGAGGAATTGAATTGGCCCATCATTTGGAGCAGGCTCTTAACGCTCACACGCTTTATAAAAAAGATCGTGATTATGTTGTAAAAGATGGAGAAATTATTATTATTGATGAATTTACCGGTCGGTTGATGGAAGGACGTCGCTACAGCGAAGGCTTGCATCAGGCCATTGAAGCCAAAGAAAGTGTCGAAGTTCAAAAAGAAAGTCGCACGTTGGCGACCATTACCATCCAAAACTATTTTCGCTTGTACAAAAAACTTGCCGGCATGACCGGTACCGCGGCTACTGAATCCGAAGAATTCGCCAAAATTTATAATTTGGATGTGACTGTTGTGCCAACCAATAAAAATGTGCAACGTTTTGATTTGCCGGATAGAATTTATTCAACGGAAAAAGGCAAAATGATCGCGGTGGTCAGAGAAATAAAAAAATTGCATGAAAAGGGGCAACCTGTTTTGGTCGGCACGATTTCCATTGAAAAAAATGAATTGTTAAGCGCTTATTTGCAAAAAGAAAATATTCCACACCAGATTCTCAATGCCAAGCATCATGAAAAAGAAGCGGAAATCATAGCGCAGGCCGGTCGTGTTGGCGGAGTTACCGTTGCGACAAATATGGCCGGAAGAGGCGTGGATATAATTCTCGGCGGTTCGCCTTTTAATAAAGAAGAAAATCAAAAAGTAAAAGATCTCGGCGGTTTGTTTGTTTTGGGAACAGAAAGACACGAAGCTCGGCGAATTGACAACCAGTTGCGCGGTCGTTCCGGTCGGCAAGGTGATCCCGGAGCTTCGCAATTTTACATTTCATTGGAAGATGATTTGATGAGAATATTCGGTTCCGATCGGGTAAAAACTTTGATGCAAAGAATGGGCGTGCCGGAGGATCAACCGATTGAAAACAAATTTATTTCCAACGCCATTGAAAAAGCGCAAATCAGAGTTGAAGGCAATAATTTTGATATTCGCAAACATTTGGTTGAATATGACGATGTTATCAACAAACAAAGACAAATTATTTATAAAAGACGAGGGGAGATTTTATTGAACTCTTCTAAAAATTTTGAATTCATAAAAGATGAAATTTTGAAAATGTTTGAAAATGAGATTGAACAAGTTGTCTCTTTCCATACCGTTTCCGCGGATCAAAATGAATGGAATATGAAGGAAATTTGCGAAGTCGCAAAAACCATGTTTCCTTTAACAAAAGAAGCGGAAGAAATTATCGGCTCCTTGGAAAAAGTTGCCGGCGACAAAGTTCAAGATGTCATGGCGAGAACGAAAATCGTTGAATTTTTATACAACGAAGCCAAAAAGAAATATGCTGAAATGGCGCAAATCTTTTCCGAGTCCGAAAATAAAGACATGTTTGTCAATTTGCAAAAAGAAATTTTATTGCGCAGTATTGATTTTTTGTGGATTGAACATTTGGAAGCGATCCAAAGTTTGCGCACGGGCATTGGTTTGCGCGGATACGGTCAGCGCGATCCGCTTATTGAATTCAAAAAAGAAACTTACAATATGTTTTTGGAATTGCAGAATTTGATCCAAAAACAAGTCGTTTACACGATCTTCAAATTGGGTTTGAATTCCAGTTTTGGCAATCCGTATGCCAAAAATAATTTGCAGGTTAGCGGAGGAAATGAAAAGAGTTCGTTTGAAATGAATAAAGACCCGTTCGCTTCGCAAAAGCGTTCGTCTGATCGCGTTTCCGGCAAGTTGTCTTCTCCGGATGTCGGGAGAAATGATCCTTGTCCTTGCGGAGCGAAAAAGTCAGACGGAACTCCGGTCAAGTATAAACATTGTTGTGGAAAATAGTTTTGAAATAAAAGATTGGTTTTAAAATTCGTCCTCTATTTAAATAAAAAGCCCCGAAATTTTTCGGGGTTTTGTTTCTACATAACCAATCGCCAAAGATCAAAAAATCCTTGAGCGTGGGCACCTTTTTGGCCAATAAAAATGTTTGGTTTGACAATCGGTCCGTGATAATCCGATCCTCCGGTTTTTAACAAATGATTTTGCAAACAAATTCGCGATAAATACCTGCTTATTTCATAACTGTTTGCAGGGTGAAAAACCTCAAATCCGGAAATTTGACTGGCGACCAAATCATCAACCATTCTTTCAAAATAGGCGCGACCAAATTCCTGTGCTATCATCCCGGCATGAGCGCAAATGACCGGCAAGCCGGTTTTTTTTGCGGCCGAGAGTATGTTTTCAAATGGGGAGATATTTTGAAAAAGTCCGTTTATTTTGCCGTAGTTGTTCCAAATTTCATTGCGAACAGTCAAGGGAGAGATATTATAATTTTTTGCTCGATAATATAAAATATCAACAAACGAAAGATACGGCCCGCGGTTGATTTTTTGTTGCATTACTTCTTGAAAATCAACATTCATGATTTCCGCTTGGCGATATCTTTTTAAGATATGTTCGGCGTATTCATTGTGGCATTTTTGATTCTGTTGGGCGATTTGTGCAAAAGCCGGCCAATTCTCATTATTCAATCCGTAAACCAAAAAATGAATTACCGTATTGCGATATCGTCCAAAAATTTCCGCGCCGACAAAACCTTTTAGGCCGAATTCACGCAAAGCGTTCAAAAATTCCGATGCGCCGTCAATAGTTTCATGATCTGTAAGACAGATTCCCAATAGACCGGCATTTTTTGCTTTGAAAACAAGTTGTCTCGGCGAAAGCTCGCCATCAGAATAAATTGAGTGCAAATGCATGTCTGCCAAAGGATTGACAATCATTATAGGCTCCTATTTAAATGAACAAAAACGTTAATATTCTAATAATAATTTTAAAATTTGTCAACCGTTGGTTTTAAATTTGCAATAGAGCTGGTTTTTTGTCAAATTTTGTCAATATTTTTTTTATTAACAATTGCTTTTTGAATATTTTTCGGTTAAAATATTTACGCAAACTTAATATTTTTAAATAAATAGTTTTATGGTAAGCAAATTGAAAAAATCAACCAAAATCAGATTGACGGTGTCGATGATTTTAATCTTGGCTGTTGTTATCGGAATTTTTGATTGGCCGGTCATGTTTAACAAATCCATGGATTATTTAAACACCAAGATTGGCACGACTTTTCCGCATTTCAAAAATGTGCCATTTCATCTTGGTTTGGATTTGCAGGGGGGCACTCATCTTGTTTATGAAGCGGATACTTCAAATGTCAATTTTAGTGATAAAGCGGAATCCGTTGAAGGCGTGCGTGATGTCATAGAAAGACGCGTTAATGCTTTTGGCGTGGCCGAACCTTTGGTTCAAATTAATAAAGCTCAAGGCAAATATAGAGTGATTGTGGAATTGGCCGGAATCAATAATGTCAATGAAGCGATCAAAATGATCGGCGAAACGCCGCTATTGGAATTCAAAGAACAAAATAATGAGCCAAAGAGAGAAATGACTTCTGCCGAAAAAAAAGAATTGGCTGATTATAACAAACAAGCCAAAAAGAAAGCTGATAAAATTTTAAAGGAATCTTTGGCCGGATCTGATTTTTATACTTTGGCCAAAGAAAATTCTGAATTGGAAGGATCAATGGAAAATGGCGGAGATTTGGGTTGGATCAAAGAATCAGGAGCTTATAATAATCTTTGGCAAGCAGCGGCGAAAGTTAATGAAGGCTTGGTCTCCAAGCAATTGGTGGATGAGCAAAGTGGATATTTTGTCGTAAAAAATAATGAAAAAAGAGAAAGCAGTGAAGAACTTTTGGCTAGCCATATTTTAATTTGTTATGGTGGCGCGACAAAATGCGAAAGCACTATTACCAAAGAAGAAGCATTGAATAAAATAAAAGAAATAAAAGCCAAGGCCACCGCGAAAAATTTTGGCACGTTGGCCAAAGAAAATTCAACTGATGCCGGTTCGGCGCAAAATGGTGGTTCACTTGGCTGGTTTACAACAGAACAAATGGTAAAACCTTTTAGCGATGCGGCGTTGGCATTGGCCAAAGGTGAGATTTCAGAACCGGTGGAAACGGAATATGGGTATCATTTGATTTATAAAGAGGACACAAAAAAAATTATTGAATACAAGGTTTCAGTTATTGCCATTAAGAAAAAGTCCGAAGCCGATATTTTGCCACCGAGCGATCCATGGAAAACAACTAGCTTGACCGGCAAAGATTTAAAAAAGGCGTTGGTGGAAATTTCTCAACAAACCGGTTCGCCGGAAGTATCACTTGAATTTAATGATAATGGGAAAAAGTTGTTTGCTGATATTACCACGCGCAATGTAGGCAAACCGGTGGCAATTTTTTTGGATGGACAACCGATCAGTATCCCAACTGTTAATGAAGCCATTACCGATGGCAAAGCCGTTATTTCCGGAAAATTTGATATCACCGAAGCCAAAACCTTGGCGCAAAGATTAAATGCTGGAGCTTTGCCTGTGCCAATAAATTTAATAAGTCAGCAAACAATCGGCGCCAGTCTTGGTTCCGACAGTTTGCAAAAGAGTTTAACGGCCGGATTGATGGGATTGGTTCTGGTTGTTATATTTATGATTTTGTATTATCGTCTGCCCGGATTTTTGGCTTCTTTGGTTTTGTTGATTTATTCGTTGATTGTCTCGTTTGTATTCAAAATAATGCCGGTGACATTGTCTTTGTCGGGAATCGCCGGATTTATTTTATCAATTGGCATGGCCGTTGATGCCAATGTTTTGATTTTTGAAAGAATGAAAGAAGAATTAAAATTGGGAAAACCTTTGGCGACAGCGCTTGGTGAAGGTTTTCGTCGCGCTTGGACAGCCATTCGTGATGGAAATTACACGACGTTGATTGTTTGTTTGGTCTTGGCTTGGTTTGGCACTGGCATGATTAAGGGATTCGCAATCACTTTATCAATTGGTGTTTTGACCAGCATGTTTTCCGCTATGATTATCACCAAATTTTTCTTATTGCTTTTTGCCAACGAAGAAAAGAAAAAACGCAATATGTGGTGGTTTGGGGTAAAAAAACAAGAAAAAGAAATTAACAAATAAACATTTATCATTATGACTTTATCAATAATTCCATATCGCAAATTATGGCTTTCCGTTTCCGGGCTATTGTTTATTCTGTCGGTTTTCGCCTTGTTGATTTGGGGACTTAATTTGGGTATTGATTTTACCGGCGGAAGTTTGTTGGAATCAAAATTTATCAAGAATCGGCCGGAAATTTCTGAATTGAGAACAACTATGACCGAATTGAATTTTGACAAAGAATTGATTATTCAAACGGCCGGAGACAAAAACGTTATTTTTCGTTTTCAGGAAACAAACGAGGAAGCTCATCAAAAAATCGTCAGTAAATTAAAAGAAAAATATCCGGATAATTTTCAAGAAGAAAAATTTGAATCAATCGGTTCTTCCGTTGGCAGTGAATTGAAAACCAAAGCGATTTATTCAATTATTATTGTTTCTATCGCGATTATTATTTATATTGCGGTGGCTTTTCGTAAGGTTTCTTATCCGGTACCTTCGTGGAAATATGGTTTTTTTGCCGTGGTTTCTTTGATTCATGATATTACGATTACGTCCGGAATTTTTGCGGTTTTGGGAAGATTTTATGGAGTGGAAATCGGTTTGTCTTTTGTCGCGGCCATGTTAACGATTTTGGGCTATTCGGTTAATGACACCATTGTTATTTTTGACAGAATCCGTGAAAATTTGGGCAGAGTCTCAAAACAGTCGTTTGCCGGTGTGGTTAATTTGAGTTTAAATGAAACATTGACACGATCTATAAATACAACATTAACGACATTGCTTTCTTTGGCGGCGGTTTATATTTTTGGTGGAGAATCAATTAAATATTTCGCTTTGGCTTTGTTGATTGGCATTTTCTTGGGCGCATACAGTTCAATTTTTGTGGCCAGTCCTTTGTTGGTTGCTTCCGACTCTTACAAAAGAGAGAAAAAATAAAGCAAACTGGATAATAAAAGCGACCCGTTTTTGGGTCGTTTTTAAATTATTTTGGATATGTTTGATGAGGATTCAATTATAATTTGTTGATTATTGTTTAAAATTAGCTATTTTTTAGAGGTTTTAAAATTTATAAAAATCTTGACATTACGATTTTTAAGTGATATTATTTATTCATAATAAATCAAAATTGTCTTTTAACGGTTAGCTTGTCGCTGTTGAACAAAATATGTCCGAGAACATAAATTTTTGTCAATTATTTCAAAGATTGTTGAGCAAATTAACGGAAAGAGAACAAATTGTTCTAAAAAATCGTTATCATCTCACCAATGATCTGAACAAAAAGGCGACACTAAAAAAAATCGGTGATATTTACAATATTACCAGAGAACGAGTTCGGCAAATAGAAAGAGAGTCTGTCCGAAAAATAAAAGAATTGGCAGCCGAAAGTGAAGCGGCGGAATTTTTTAAAAAAATTGAAAATGACTGCGTGAATTTTCTTGAAAAAAACGGTGGATTGGCCAAGGAAAATTTTTTAGTGGATTCTTTTATAAAGGAGAATTATGAATTGAATGATTTGAATGCCAACGCTTTTCTTTTTGCCATGGATAATTTTTTGCCAAAAACCGAAAAAATAAAAAATCATGAATCATTTCATCCGATTTGGAAAGTAAGCGATTTGGATTTGACAAAAATTGAAAATTGGTTAAAAGAAATTGAAACAATTTTGACTGAAAAAAAGGATTTGTTGAAACATGAACAACTTCTTGATTTGGCCAGAGAAAAGCTGGGTGATGATTTAAAACAATATTTTGAATTGTTAAAAGAAAAACATAATTTGCAGGATATCAAGGATTTTTTGGAATCGCATCTCGGCGCCTCGGCCAAAATTGAAAAGAATATCAATGATGAGTGGGGATTGGCTCATTGGGAAACGATAAGTCCCAAAAAATTGGGTGACAAAATAGCTCTAATTTTTAAAAAAGAAAGCAAGCCTTTGCATTTTCGCGATATTGCGGAAAGAATTAATCAGGCTAACTTTGACAGCAAAAAAATTTGTGCCGCAACCGTGCACAATGAATTGATTGCCAATGAAAATTTTGTTTTGATCGGGCGTGGTTTGTATGCCAATAAAAATTGGGGTTTTGTAACCGGCACAGTCGCGGAAATCATTAGAAGTGTTTTGGCGACCAATGGTGAACCCATGAGCAAAGAAAAAATAATGGAAGAAGTTTTGCGCCAAAGGCAAGTCAATAGATCAACAATATACTTAACATTGATCAATAAAAGTAAATTTCAAAAAACTCCGGATGGAAAATTCGCAATTATTAAGTAAAAAAACAAAAAACGAGGTTATCCCCTCGTTTTTTGTTTTTGAGAAACTATTTTTATGTTATAATATGTTTGATAATCTTGAATTAAAAATATGGAGTTAAACATATTTGGTTTTTTACTAAATATAAATTTGGATTGGTTTTATAATTTTGATAAAAATTCTCCGTTTGAATCAATTTGGCTTTTTGTCAAAGTCGGCGGTTGGATTCCGATTGTCATTGTTTTTCTTTGGGGATTTTGGGAAATGTTTGTTTTGCGTCAGCAAAATAAATTCGCCTCAAAGCAAAGTTATGTCATGCTGGCGATAGATATTCCAAAAGACAATTTGCAAACGCCAAAAGCCGTGGAAAATATTTTTATTGCGTTGGCCGGAGCCCAATCAACCCCGGAATGGCATGAAAAAACTTTTAAGGGAGAATTTCAATTAAGTTATAGTTTTGAAATTGTAAGTTTGGATGGGTTTATTCAGTTTTTGATAAGAACTCCGGTCCAATTCAGAAATCTTGTGGAAGCCTCAATTTACGCTCAATATCCGGAAGCGGAAATCGTTGAAGTTAATGATTATGCCAAAGAAGTGAACACCGTTTTTCCAAGCGATGAATATAATTTGTGGGGAGCTGATTTGGATTTGGTGGCCAAGGATTTTATTCCGATCAAAACATATTTAGAATTTCAAGAAAAATTGGATAATGAATTCAAGGACCCCATGGCTTCTTTATTGGAAGTTATGAATAGCATTGGCAAGGGCGAACAACTGTGGTTGCAAATTTTGGCTGGGCCGGCTGATATTGGTTGGGACAAAAATGGTTTGAAGGAGGTTGATAAGTTGCTTAATATTGAGCCAAAAAGCAAACCCAGTTTTTTTCAAAATTGGTTTGGCGAAGTGGAATGGTTTTTACGCGCCATTGGTGAATCTTTATTGGGAATTCCAAGCAACAAATTGGAAGAAAAGAAAAAAGATCCCTTAACTATGTTGAATATTCATCCGAATACAAGAAGAAAAATAGAAATGATTTTGAATAAAGTTGATAAAATTTGTTTTTGTTGCAAGTTGCGATTTGTTTATTACGGCAAAAGGGAAGTTTTTAAAAAAGGCTTGGGCGTTTCGGGAATGTTTGGCGCGTTAAAACAATTTGGCGCGGCCGGGTTGAATGGTTTTAAGCCAGGAAAAAATAAAACAGTTGCTAAACTCTTTTTTGTTGATAAACGAGTCGGCGCCAGGCAAAATCATTTATTGAAAGCTTACAAATCAAGAAACGGAGATACTGGTATTGGACGTTATCTTTTAAATGTGGAAGAATTGGCGACTTTGTTTCACTTTCCATTTATTGAAGTCAAAACGCCGTTGGTTAAGAAAATTGAATCGCGAAGGGCTTTTGCGCCGATCGGTTTGCCAATGGTTGAAAAAGCTCCTATTGTTGAAGATAAAACGGAAACCGAAGAAAAAAATAAAAATGAAATCGGCGTTATTGATTATGATAATGATTATTTTGAAAAACAGTTTGCCGTTGATAAAACCGGTATAAGCGATAAAAATCGCAAAGAGGAAATAATGAAAACAATCAAAACGGAAAATAAGGAACAAAAAAATATTGAAAATCCAATGTTGGCCGATTATGAGCCGGATTTTTCTGATTTGCTGGAAGAAAAGCAAAAAGAAACAAAAGAAGATGATCTTGATAATTTGCCGTTTATTTAAGTAATTTTGTAAATTTTAATATATGCCAGACATTGTTACGCCATTTGCCATGACCAATTTTCGCAATCAAAAGCGAAAATTCGGGATAAAAACCGATGACCGTCGCCGGCACATGTATATTATCGGAAAAACCGGCATGGGAAAATCCGTGTTGATTGAAAACATGGTTTATTCTGATATTGCCAATGGTAATGGCGCTTGTTTGATTGATCCTCATGGCGACAGCGCCGAATTATTAGTTGATTG
>Ga0172375_10008764_pt1 | contig 13514 bp, 18 predicted proteins | sample LakKiv1m_FD_114537 | JGI IMG/M metagenome (GOLD analysis project Ga0172375, IMG submission 114537) | Freshwater microbial communities from Kabuno Bay, South-Kivu, Congo - kab_092012_11.1m | ecosystem: Environmental > Aquatic > Freshwater > Lake | place: Democratic Republic of the Congo...
AAACAACTTCTTCATCTCTCATCCTCCTCACCCAACAAACCCATCAAAACCATCTTTATCTCTCTTCAGTCTCTTGTCTCCCAAGACTATCACCAGCTCTCTCTTTTTCAAGACTCTCTAAAAGATCATAGACTTACTCATGCTACTGATCTAATCAATCACGGCTGGGGCGACTTTACCATTACCTCTGCTCGCATGCTCACGGCCAGCCAAGCAGCCCCTGATCGCATTGCCTTTGGTCAAGATCCATTAAGGAACTATCCTTGACACCACCCTTCCTCCTCCTTTACTATGTGGCAAGACAGCCTTTAATAATTAAGCTTTTTCATGGACGACAATAATCAAAACCCTTCCGTTAACAATCCTTCTCCCACTCCTCCCGCTACCCCTCCTACCCCTCCTACTCCACCCGCCTCAACACCTACGGATCCAACCAATCTTCCTCCTCAGGCTCCTACCTCCACTCCCAACCCCACCCCTTCTGCTCCTGTAGAAACTCCTACTCCTAATCCTGTTACTCCTCCCACTACCCCTCCCGCAACACCTCCAACTCCTCCAGCCCCTGCAACCGAGCAGCCCACCGCCGAGGACCTAGAACTCAAGCGTGCGCAGGAGAACCTCAACGCCGCCGCCGGCAGTGTTGCCGCCACTCCCCCTACCCCTTCTGCGACTCCAGCCCCAACTGGATCTACCTCTTCTCAGGTTCCTACCGAAGATCCTAATCTAGGCTAACCCAATCTCTATGGCCAGCGACTTAGTCTGGACCAATCATCTTGAACAAAGACTTCTTCAGCGTGGTATCTCTCGCAATGAAGCCTATGACGCCATCCGTCATCCTGACCAGTCTATTCGCCTCTCCTCAACCAAGTGGAAGTTAATCAAAAACTATTCCCACAAACGCATCGTCGTCATTGCCGTTAGACAGCAACATCAATGGATCATCCTCTCCGCCTGGACCAAAAACTCTCACAACTCAAAAAGTTTCAACCAAGAACACCCCGTCACTCGTTTTTTTAGAAACCTACTCGTTAAGGGTGTTGACACCCTTGCTCACCTCATCAAACGCTAAACCTCCCCATTTCTCCCGTATCTGCCAATAAACAGAGCAGTCCATCAAAGCAAATATTCCCTCCCTCTTTTCTCCTCTAGGACACTCGTAAACTACCGCCAGTATGAAAAAAACCACCGCCATAAATACAACTGAAATAACCAGCCAGCTAACAATCTGTGAATAAAATTGATACCCAGAAGGAATCAGTTCATACACACCTGTTGCCAAATGAACAAACCACTCAGAAAAAGCAGCTAAAAACATAATTGCCAACACTACCCCCAAAAAAACACTACCAGCCATAGACTCAATCCTACCAAAAATATAAAACTAAAGTCTTTCTCGTAACCGTTCCCACTGTTCCTTCCTTAAAACCAGCTCAGGGTTAGCCTTAATAATCTCTTCCGCCTTGCTCATGTGTGACTCGGCTTCTCCTTTTCTTCCTAGTTTGACCAAAGCCTCCGCAGCACTCATGTGCATCCCTGACAACCAAACATCCCTGTTGTACTTTAACTCATCACTCGCCTCCAATAGATTAATTGCTTCAAGTAATCTTTCATAACCACCTTCATCGCCAGTCATCATCTGACAAAAACTCAAGTGAGCCATCATCTCTGCCTTGAATCCATCTCGATTATGTCTCTCTGGTAAATCATCCTTACTCTCCACCGCTCTCTCATGCCACTTTAATGCCTCTTCATACTCACCCAAAGACTCATACACCTTTCCGACTGTATGGCAGGGTAATACCACCGCACTTTTATCCCCACTCTTCTCAGCTACCTCCACCCCAGCCATGGCTGCATGAACCGCATATCTAAGCCACAACTCTGAACCTGTTTTATCCGCCAAATGTCTAGCCGTTAACACCCTTGACTGCAACACCTCAGCAAAACCAAGCACATCTCCATCCTCAATATATGCCGCCATCGCCTCATCAGTAAACCTCAAAGCATCCACAAACTCCCCTTTCTCCCTGGCTTCCTCTGCTTGTCCATGAATTCTCCGTCCTTGTTCGCTTGTATTCATAACCACATTATACCTTTCCAATCAAATTCAAATCACCCATAAACTCATCATAGAATTTACTTCCCTTCGGAACCACCCTATTCAACATCTCATACCTACCACTTTCTGATCGATCAAGCATATCCTTCAAAACCACCACGTAACTATCGTACAAGCCGTTATCCCCAACCTCTTTAGCCTTCTTGGCAAAGTGTGCAATCTCCATCAATAAACTAGTTGGCAACCAATAATTCTCTGGTTGTCGCCTCTCATCCACAAATCTACCTACGTAGGCCAGAATCTTTCTCTTCCCTTCAAGTACAGCTAAAGTCGTTCGCCCGTTTCCGTCATATACCACTAATTTGTCCTTTCCTTCTATGCGTTTTTGAGTCACGATGATTGGATTAGCTGATCTCTCTTCCGTCATCTCATACCACTTCCGCATCTTTTCTAGATGACTTGTTCTTAACTTTTCATTTTTTAAGTATCCTCTCATGGCCAGTCTTACCTCATTACCCTCAGGAACCACCTCCCTCACCAACGATTTAACAGTGCCAAAACTCAAGAGCTCCAGCTCTATCTCTTCTTTTGTCCACCTAACATTCTCTCCAGTGATGAAATTCAGCAAGTGGCTATACAACTTAAACCCCATCATGATCCCGTGTACACCATTCCAAAAGTCTCTCACCGGAGACAAGAACGGTGCCTCATCAAACCACCCTCCAATATCCTGATCAATCCTTTTCCAAACCTCCCCTTTTACCGAAGGAAGATACTTCCTTAACTCGTGCCTGACATAATCAACCCCTATTTCTCTTCTAATTTGCTCATACAAGTGTTTTGGATAAACCTCTCTTTCCATAGCCAAATTCTAACATGGTAAAATCCAACTCTGATGCTAAGACTAACCACTCTCATCATTGCTTCTTTTCTTCTCACTGCCTGTAATTATGCTGCCTTAGAAAAAGAAAACGATCCTAATCAACCCTCATCTCCCCAAATTAATCTTAATCTTGAATCAAACAATCAAACTGGCTCTCAACCAGATAATCAACAATTACCGCCACCACCCATGGATCAACAACCAACCGCAACCCCAGCCCCCAATCTCGCCTCATCAGCCGTTATCGTCACCTCTCTTGGCGATATTACGATAAAACTGTTTCCTGACAAAGCCCCTCTCACTGTCAGTAATTTTGCCGGACTAGCTACTGGTACAAAAACCTGGACTGATCCTAGAACTGGTGGGCAAAAAACCGGAGAACCTCTGTACAACAACACCATTTTTCACCGAGTTATCGCCAACTTCATGATCCAAGGAGGCGACCCCTTGGGCACTGGTACTGGCGGACCAGGTTACAAATTCCAAGATGAAATCGCCCCCGATCTTGTCTTTGACAAACCCTATCTTCTTGCCATGGCCAACTCAGGTCCTAATACCAACGGATCTCAATTCTTCATTACCGTTGCCCCCACTCCCTGGCTTAATGGTAAACACACCATTTTTGGCGAGGTAGTCGGTGGCCAAGAAATTGTCGATCAAATCGCCACTACTCCAACTGACAGCAACGACCGACCTCTAGAAGATATCACCATCAAGGTTATTCAAATCACCCCCTAAATTTGTGTCAAACACTTCTTCATCTGCCCGCAAAATAGGCGCTCACGTCTCAGCTGCTGGTGGACCAAGCAAAGCCGTAAACAACGCTCTTTCCATTGGTGCCAATTGTTTTCAAATTTTTGCCGGCTCTCCTCGCACCTGGAAACGATCTCTCTACTCCCAAAACGAGGTAGATCGCTTTAATCAGCTAGTTGATCAAAACAACCTCAGACCCGTCTTTATTCACGCTCTCTACCTAGTTAATCTAGCCTCTGATAATCCAGAAACACTGGACAAATCCTTACAGTCTCTTCTTGTTGATCTCCAAAACGGGAACCAGATTAATGCAGCTGGTGTCATTGCTCACCTAGGCTCTCATCAGGGTAGGGGATTTGACTCCGTTAAGTCTCAACTAGTCCAGAAGATCAATCTGCTGCTCAATCAAACTGAATCTACTCCTCTACTAATCGAAAATTCCTCTGGCCAAAAAGGTAAGGTTGGATTACTTACTGAAATTGAGACACTTCTCTCCCAGATCTCTTCAGACAGACTTCAGGTTTGTCTAGATACCGCCCATCTCTTTGAGGCCGGTTATGATCTAAACAACACTCAAAAGACAGATCAACTCATCAAAGAACTAGAGCAGCGAAACATACTTCCTCGCCTTAGCTGTCTCCACCTTAATGATTCCAAAACCCCTCTTGGCTCAGCCAGAGATCAACACCACAATCTGGGACAAGGATATATTTCTCTTACCGGCCTCAAACACCTCGTCAACCATCCTCAGTTAAAACATCTCCCTCTCATTCTAGAAGTACCTGGCTTCAACTCGAAAGGACCTGATCAACAAAATATTCAAATCGCCCAGTCTCTTATTCATACTTAATCGTCTCAATCAGTGGCGAGTCAACTTTTTTTGCACTGGGGATATGTCAAAAAAGACTTGAAAACCCGATTATCCTCACCCCATCACCCATTTGAGATACTAAAAAAACATTCCCTCATTTTAATTTACCCCATCAAAAACCAACTCCTAAACCACACCATTTTCCAGATTCAAGCTTTTTTAGGTCCATTCTTATTTTTTAACCACTACCAGCGCTCCTTTACCAGCGCTCCTTTTTGTATGACGAACTTTAGAAACAACCTGTCACCATTTAGATCCAGTTCCACTTGTTTCAATCCAAAATACTGCCTATATTATTACTAGTCTCATGAAACATCTAGGATCAGTCATAGTCCGTATTTCACTAATCACAGCCATCGTTATCACTGGATATCTGATCTACCAATCTCCTTCTTTTTCAAATCAACTTAAATCTCTTCTCTCTTCTCTTGGTAACAAGGCTTCAAGTTTAAATATCGGTGATAGTAATTTGGCTCTCACTTTCAAACAAAAACTCATCGATCAACAACCAATCATCAACGAGAACTCTCAAGAGACCGTATCTCCCTCAACCGTTATGGGCACCTCTACCTCCATGGTCACTCAACAAGCCAAGGATTTTGTTACTACCACCACCCAAAAAGTTATGTCTGATCTTCAGTCTCTACCTAAAGAACAAGCTGCCGATCTTGTACGTCAAGCATGCGACCAAATTATTAGCGAACTAGAACGCTAAACACTCTCCCTGCTAAAATACCATCCATGATTCCCAGCTCTCTCTCAGACCTCAAAGATCGTATTTCAGCTCTTGAATCAAAGCTTGATCTAGTCAGTCTCAAAAAAAACCTCGATCATTTACGACAACAATCAGCCAATCCAAACCTCTGGAATAATGAGCATGAAGCCAAAAAAGTACTCCAGGATCTCTCTTACACGGAAGCCATAATCCAAGATCTATCTAGCCTAAACCAAGAATTAACCGAACTTGTCGACCTAGCTAATCTTGCTCAGCAAGAAGATGATCCAGAAAACATCTCCCAAGACTTAAATCGATTATCCAAGCAACTTGAGTCAAAGATAAAAAAACTTGAACTATCCACTTACCTATCCGGTAAATTTGATAGGGTTCCAGCGATACTCTCAGTTCATGCCGGGCAAGGCGGCACTGAAGCTCAAGACTGGGCGTCAATGTTGCTGCGCATGTACACCCGCTTTCTTGAAAAAAAGAACTGGCCACACAAGTTAATTGATCAATCACCTGGCGAAGAAGCTGGCATCAAATCAGCCACCTTGGAAATCAACCAGCCTTACGCTTACGGATACCTCAGGCACGAATCAGGAACGCATCGTCTTGTTCGCCAAAGTCCGTTCAACGCTGATAACTTACGTCAAACCTCATTTGCTAGCGTAGAGGTTTTGCCCCTGGTTGACGAAGATATCGATATTGACATCAAAGATGATGATCTAGAGGTTGAGTTTTATCGATCTGGAGGTCCTGGAGGCCAAAATGTCAACAAAGTCAACACCGCTGTTCGTCTTAAACACAAACCCACCGGCATTGTTGTTGGCTGTCAGACCCAACGTTATCAAGAACAAAATCGCAAACTTGCCCTCCAGATGCTCAAAGCCAAGCTCTGGGAAATTGAAGAAGCAAAAAGGAACTCAGAGCTTAAAAAAATTAAAGGAGATTATCATGTCGCAGGATTTGGTCACTCTATCCGTTCCTACGTCCTCCACCCCTACAAGCAAGTAAAAGACGTACGTACCAACCACACCTCAACCGACCCAGACGCCGTTCTTGATGGTGACATAGACGCCTTTATTGAAGCCGAACTAACTCAACTCTAAAAGGTCTATTTACCACCAGCTTGTGATACACTTAAACCATTACTATCACAAGCTAGCTATGGCCGAACTCAAAAAACTCAACCTAACCCAACCAAACTCCTCAAATCCCACTTCTCCAACTGCTTCACCCACGTCTCCAGTCACACCTTCACTACCCACCCCCATCAAACAAAAAGGACTATTAATTGTAGTTCTAGTCATTCTTGCCGGGGTAGCCTCTGGATACGCCCTTAGCCAATTTTTTCCAAAAACAGCCTCCACCAGTACTTTATCCCCCGCTAGCCAAGCTGACATTTCAAATGTTAAACCTGGTGATACTTTTGGTATTGAGTCTGACGCTTTCTCAGATACCGCCGATGGCATTCTTGAGAAAGGTGGCATCAACGGTGAGGGTAGTCATAAGCTAATCCGTCCCGGAGGTGAATCTCAAACTGTTTATCTAACCTCTTCCGTAGTCGATCTTGACGAACTCGTCGGTCATAAGGTCACTGTCTGGGGCGAGACTTTTGATGCTCAAAAAGCTGGTTGGCTAATGGATGTAGGCCGGGTCAAAATTCTCGAATTAAATGCCTCAACAGAATAATTATCGATTATCATACGTACCAACTTTAAGTTACACCATACTGCCCAATGATCACTCTTGATCAAGTCACCAAAACATTTCTTACCGGCGATACCGTACTTGAGGATGTCAATCTTGACATTAAACCAGGCGAATTTGTAGTTGTCACTGGACCATCAGGATCCGGTAAGACCACTCTCCTTCGACTTATCTACAAGGATCTTGACCCAACCAAAGGCACCATCACCATTAATGGTCAAGATATCACCAAACTATCCAAAAAAGCGATCCCCCAACTACGTCGTCACATCGGTTATGCTTTCCAAGACTTCAAGATTATTCCTGACCGTACTGTCTGGGAAAATATATCCCTAACTCTTGATATCCTAAGGATTGGTGATAAAGCTATTAACGATCGTGTTAAACATCTTTTAGATCTTGTCGGTTTGCCAACCAAAGCACACCTGTTTCCAGGTCAACTATCTGGCGGAGAACTCCAACGCGTCTCGATTGCCAGAGCCATTGCACACGAGCCGGATATTCTACTCGCAGACGAACCCACTGGTAATCTAGATCAAGAAGCCACTTACAAAATTGCCGAACTACTCAAGCAGATTAATAGTTTTGGTACTACTGTAATTCTGGCAACTCATGATCCGGGGGTGATTAAAAAAATCAATGCCAGATGCATTACCCTAGAAAACGGTAAGATTAAAAACGGATCAAGCAACAACCAGCCTTCAGTATCACCAAAGAAAGACGACAAACAAAAGCACACAGATAAATCAACAGAAAACAAAAAAGATTCCCAAGAGAAATCAAAATTAAAACAAGACAAATGAAAGTAATAAAAACCACTCTCCGACAGATCCGTCGCACCCCATATCAAGCCATCAGTGCAATCGCGGTTCTCACTGTAACATTTTTTGTTGGTACAATCTTTGCCCTAGTAGCATTTGGTTCACAAGTCATCTTGAAACACTTCGAAACGCGTCCTCAGGTCATTGCCTATCTTAAAGACGAGGTTACCCCAGAGATTTTAAACCCCCTCAAAAATCAGCTGGAATCTACCAATAAAACCGAGGAAGTTCGTTTCGTTTCCAAATCGGAAGCTCTGGCCATTTACAAAGAAAGTGTTGGTGATGATCCACTGCTTCTAGGAACTATTACCGATCTATCTGCGGTTACAGCCGATATTCTCCCCGCATCATTAGAAATATCTGTCACTAATCCAGAGTACTTTCCCGAGATTGTCGAGATCTTAAAAAACTCTGATCTCGTAGACACTAACTCAAGGGGAGAAAAAGACATCGATTTTCCTCAGGATGTCGTTTCTGAACTTACAGCCTGGACAAAAGGTCTAAGGCTAGGAGGTCTTACTCTTATCATCGCCCTTTTATTTTCCTCGATTCTAACCATTACCATCATCATCAGTATGAAAATCGGACACAGGCGCTTTGAAATCAGTACGCTCAAACTGCTTGGCGCCAACAATAGCTATGTCGCCACCCCATATATTCTCGAATCCATTCTTTATTCATTTACTGGCGCCCTCTTTGGCTGGCTCTTCTCCTACATCGCTTTTCTTTATGCCACCCCATTTCTCGCACCAAGACTAGCCGGAATTATCACTCTTCCCCCCTCACCACTTTTTATGTTTGAAGTATTGATTGGAGCACTGCTCACCGCCCTGCTCCTGGGTCTTTTCTCTGGCTCACTAGCGGTCGGCCGCTTTTTATCTCGCCGATGAAAAAAGTATTCCTCTCTTTATTTATAGTTGTTTATCTTGCTTTATCGCACCATTCTGTTACCACCGCGATCGATTGTGACGGAAATCTTCCAGATGATGAAGCGCAACTCAAGGAATATATAGCTGCTTGCGAGACTAAGGTAAGTGAACTTCGCACCGAGAAGCAATCTCTCACTGCCGCCATCAGCCTTTTAAACTCAAAGATAAATTTAACCCAAGCGCAAATTCGCAATACCAATGCCCAAATCTCGCAACTCACTGAAGAAATCGGGACGTTAAGTGTCGTCATTGACGATCTAAACAACGAGCTCGATGCCCTAACTAAGGTATATCTTTCTCGAGTTCGAGAGGCATATAAAAACCGACACACCAACATCGCACTCTCTCTACTGTCTGACTCAGAACAAAACTTTCAGTCAAGGCTTAAATATCTGGAGACCACTCATAAACGTGACCAGATTATCATGCACGAACTTGAATCAGCCAGAATCAATTTTGATCAACAAAAAACTACCAAAGAAGAAAAGCAAGCCGAAATAGAAAGCCTAAAAACCACCCTTGAGAGTCAAAAACAAGTTCTTGGCGCTCAAGAATCCCAAAAACAACAACTTCTAACCGAAACACAAAACAACGAAAAACGTTACCAGCAAATGCTTTCAGATGCTCAAAGACAACTCGCCGCTTTTAGACGGTTTGTCACTGATCAAGGAGGCGCCTCAATTCTATCTAATCAAACTAGCTGTGACAGTTGGGGGTGTTACTACAATCAACGTGACAGCCAATGGGGTAATCAGTTAATTGGCTTATCATCAGACAGCACAATGAAAGAATATGGATGCCTTGTTACCTCAATGGCAATAATCGCATCTCATTACGGTAAATCACTGACACCAGGACAGATTGCTGCGAGTTCAGATCCTTTTTGGCTTAATACCGCTTACATGAGGCAAGGCCAATGGACTGTTAATGGGGTTACCATGAATAGGACTAGACTTGGATCTTCTCGTAGTCTTATTGATTCAGAACTTGAATCCAATAGACCCGTTGTGGTCGGCATTTACGGTGGTCCTGATCACTTCATCGTCATTAAATCAAAGGTGGATGGGGAATACATTATGAACGACCCTTTTATCGAAAATGGGAAGGATGTCAAATTTACCGATAAGTACCCCCTTGAGGCAATTTCTGCCGTCGATCGCGTTGTTGTTAACTAGTCACTAAACTTCTCTGCTAAACTCGATTTAATGCGACAAACCCTTTTGGTCGTAGCTATTCTCACGCTAATTACTTCTTCTGTTTCTCGAGCCAATGCCCTAGTTGTCATTAACGAATTTTGCCCTAATTGTGATCCAGAGTGGGTCGAGTTGTACAACGATTCCGAAATATCTATCGACCTATCCGGCTGGGAAATCCAGGATGGTAACACCAAATCTACCGATGACCTAACTATCTCAGGTGAGATACCCGCTCAAGGTATGGCTGTTTATGAGCACCCAAAAGGATGGCTTAACGACTCTAGTGACACCATCAATCTTTATGACAATACAAACAATCCTTCACCTATAGACTCATACTCATACACATCAACAGAAGCAGACAAAGCATACTCTCGCATTCCAGATGGTTTCGGTGACTTTGTCATCACAGATCCAACAAAGGGAGGTTTTAATCAGCCAGAAATTACCGCCGAACCAACTGCCACAATCTCATCAAGCCCAACCTTATCTCCAACCCAGGTTATCACCACATCTCCTACCCAAACCATTACCACTTCTCCGACCCCAACTGTGTATAAAACGAACCCGGTTATTGTTGCGACTCCAACCCGAATATTCTCTACTCCGCTAACAACAAAGCCAGACAACCAAGTCAATCCAAGCTCTACACTCTCAACTGCTTCTTCTTTTTCTGCCCCAGAAGGCTCTAAACACACGATCTACCCCGACCTTGTCCTGGGAGAATCGACCCATCCTAAATTGGCATCAAGCGCTAGTGAACCATCTCAGTCAGGCCTAAAAATACCAATTATAATTACTAGTTCTGGACTGTTGATACTCATATCACTCTTTTCATATGTTCTCTACTCTCGAAACTTCAAGAGCTAGCGTGGTGATAAAATAGCCTCAATGGCTCACAAAGGCAATAAACTTAAAATAGTTTTACTTAGAACAATCTGTCTGTGGCTGCCTGTTTTCATCTGGATGGGAACTATCTTCTTTCTTTCAGCCCAACCAGTTCTAAAATCCAACCAAAGCTTTCTTCTCGACTTTTTAATAAAAAAGGGTGCTCATGTATTTGAATATGCTCTCTTATTTATACTCTTGTCACGTGCTCGGAACTATCAACATCACATATCCACTTTTTTGTTCACTCTTTCATACGCATTTCTCGACGAGACACATCAGCTCTTTACTCCTGGACGAACTGGCACAATTCGCGACGTTCTTTTTTTTGACCTTTTAGGCATAGCTCTAGCTTGGCTTTATGTGCCAACTCACAAATGAATAAAACTTTTATCACCCACTCCGCTAAACAGACTCAACAAATAGGAAGGGATATAGCAGCCTCTACTCTTCCGGGCCACCCTATTGTTCTCATGGGTGATCTTGGGTCAGGTAAAACAACATTCGTTCAAGGATTTGGTTCATATTTTGGATTCAAACGAATGACTTCTCCAACTTACACATTCATTAAGTCATACAAAGTTACCAGTCAAATATCAGAGAACACTAACTACTGGATTAATCACATCGACCTCTATCGTGCTACCACAATTTCCGATATTCATAGCCTGGGTGTTTCTGACCTACTTCGTGACCCCCTATCCTGGACCTTAATTGAATGGCCTGAACTAATTCTTAGTCTCTTGCCGGAAAAGTCAACAGTAATAAAATTTACTCAACCAAATAAAAACACCAGAAAAATAGTTGTATCCCACAATCAGACAATATGACTTTATACATTGACACTACAGACAGTTTAAAAACAATCATTGGGATCAATAACACACGATTTGTCCAGAATTATTCCTCTCCTCGAGAGCAAAACACCCTTCTATTTATTGACAGAGTCCTCAAAGACAATAATGTTAATCTTAACGACATTACGTCCATTAAGGTAAACCCTGGCCCTGGATCATTCACTGGAACCAGGGTTGGAGTAACAATTGCCAATACCCTTGCCCTATCACTTAAGATACCCATTAATGAGAAAAAACCACCAATCAATGTCAACTACGAAAATCCTCCCAATATTACAAAACCAAAAACAGCACGAGTCGTTATCAAATAATTATGACAAAATGAAAGTCCTTGTTATTGGAGGTGCTGGGTACATTGGGAGTATTACCAATTCAGAGCTTAAAAAAGCCAACTTTGAAACTGTTGTCTTCGATTCGCTTGAACATGGCCATAAATGGGCTATAAAAAATACCAAACTAATCAGGGGTAATCTCCTCAACCTTGATGAAATTAAAAACGCACTAAAATCTGAAAAGCCAAATGGTGTTATCCACTTCGCTGCATACATCGAAGCGGGAGAGTCTATGATCGATCCAGCGAAATACTATCGCAACAACGTCATTGGATCTCTTAACCTGCTTGACGCAATGGTTCAAACGAATGCAAACAACCTTGTTTTTTCATCAACTGCAGCCGTTTACGGAAATCCAAAAAGGATTCCTATAGCTGAGAAATCGCCAAAAAAACCCACGAATTGTTATGGGGAAACTAAGCTAGCCGTTGAAAAGATGGTCAAATGGTTCCATAAGATTCACAATATTAACTATGTCACATTGCGTTATTTCAATGCATCAGGTGCCACAGTTGACGGATCTCTCGGAGAGGCTCATCAGCCTGAATCGCATATTATTCCAATTTTTTTAACACGTATCCTCCAAAATAAAGATTTTGCAATCTTTGGCGATGACTACAACACTCCTGATGGAACCTGTGTCAGAGACTATATTCATGTGAACGATCTAGCTTCTGCCCATATTCTCGCCCTAAAAGCACTTCTTAGCAAACAGAACCACAAGATCAATACTGCGTATAACGTTGGTACTGGCAAAGGGTATTCGAACAAAGAAATTGCGGAGAAAATTATTCAAATCACAAAAACAAAAAAATCATATCAAATAGAGCCTAGACGTTCAGGAGATCCGGATGAATTAGTCGCCAATTCTGACAAGATAAAACAAGTACTAAGTTGGTCCCCCAGACATTCTGATTTAGAGACAATCATCACTACGGCCTTCAGATGGCACAAGAAATACAATGGCTTGATTACTTAGCTGTGTCAGTGTAAAATACTGACCACAGCCTACGCAGCGATTTCACTGCTTTTTGTGTTGTTTTTGTAGTTCATTTACAGCGTGAGCCTCTAATCAGGTTCACCACATCACATCTATCACATCTTAATGCATAAGCAAAGTTATCTGAGATGTGACAGGAAGTGCGATTCTTAAGTCAAGAACTTAAATTTGAACCTTTATTGAAGGTTCGGATTAAACTCTTTTAATGAGAGTTTGATCCTGGCTCAGGATGAACGCTGGCGGCGTGCCTTAGGCATGCAAGTCGAACGAAAAGTAGCAATACTTTTAGTGGCAGACGGGTGAGTAACACGTAGGAATCTACCCTTTGGTGAGGAATAACGGTTCGAAAGGACCGCTAATACCACATAAGTCCGTAAGGAGAAAGACCGTAACTGGTCGCCGATGGAGGAGCCTGCGTCCTATCAGCTTGTTGGTGAGGTAATGGCTCACCAAGGCTATGACGGGTAGGGGGCGTGAGAGCGTGGCCCCCCACAAGG
>Ga0172375_10008765_pt1 | contig 13513 bp, 15 predicted proteins | sample LakKiv1m_FD_114537 | JGI IMG/M metagenome (GOLD analysis project Ga0172375, IMG submission 114537) | Freshwater microbial communities from Kabuno Bay, South-Kivu, Congo - kab_092012_11.1m | ecosystem: Environmental > Aquatic > Freshwater > Lake | place: Democratic Republic of the Congo...
CGTTACGGGTGGTGTTGGGACGCAAGGTGAAAGGGGGGTATATAGCAGTGATACAGACCAATGGGAGGTCTGGCAGTTATAATCCCCATGTGCATATCATCATGACATCTGGAGGAGTGGCACCGGGGAGGCAGGGGGAAATTTGGGGAGCGCTGAAATACTTTCCCTATGAGATACTGCACAAGAAGTGGCAGTATTATTTATTTGAGATGCTGAAAGAGAAGGTGCCCACAAGGCAGATGAAAGGGCTGATAGATAAGCTCTACGGGAAATATCCCAAGGGGCTTGTGGCAAACATTCAAAGGGGGGAAGTGCCGAAGCGGATAAAGAGCCTGGCAAAATATCTGGCCAAATATGTGGTAAGTCCGCCGATATCGGTGAGGCGGATACTGCACTATGATGGGCAGCGGGTAAGGTACTGGTACCATGATCACAAGAGCGGGAAACGCAAAGAGGAAGAAGTGGATGTGTATAGTTTTATCGGACGTATGGTGCAGCACATATTGCCCAAAGGGATGCAGCGGATACGGTATTATGGGCTGCATGCAACAGCGGTCTATGAGAAGGTTCGCAAAAAGATAGAGGCGATAGTGCCAGTGGATGCAGCCCAATGCAGGGAGACCTTTACCATTGGGCGGAAGAGATACCGGCAAATGGTGTTAGAGACAAGCGGGAAGGACCCTTTTATATGCGCACATTGTGGCGGGGAGATGATGCTGTGGAAGATATGGCATCCCCGCTATGGAGTAATATATGACGAAGCAGAAAGACTCAAGTCGGGATATTATGATCCCGTTGAGCGAGGAAGAGATCAGGATGTCAGGGATACGGGACACCCACTATTACAGTTATCGTTGCCGGGAGTGTGGGCATGAGGCCGAGGTGGAGGATATCATTGTAGATTCGTTTCCACCCTCGCCAAGATCAAGACACCGCATGCCTGAATTGGAATGCTGCTGCGGTGGGAACCTTTGTTATATTGAAGATTTTTAAAGTCCGCCCGAAGGGCGTTAAGTTCATTATAGTACATTTTTCTGATGATTTATAGTACATTTTAGGGATGCCTTTTAATTATATAGTAATGAAAGTTACCAGCTATGGATCCTTTAGTCAGCGTTATAATCCCGACATACAATCGAGCAGCATATCTTAAGAAGGCTTTGCAGTCGGTTAAAGAGCAAACATACCAGTCCCTGGAAATAATTGTTATTGATGACGGGTCAACTGATGATACGGGTAAAATGCTTGGAAATTATGGGGGGCAGCTGCGCTACTTTTATCAGGAAAACAGAGGAATTTCAGGGGCGCGAAATGCCGGCATTAAAAAGGCTCGCGGAGAGTTTATTGCATTCCTTGATTCTGATGACTATTGGCTGCCGGGTAAAACAGCGCAGCAGCTTGCGTTATTCAAAGAGAACCCTGAATACGCTTTAGTGGCTGCGCGCTGTGCTTCAATACGGCTTGATGGAAGCTACAGAGAAAAAAATCGCCCGGGAAAATCAGGATGGGTTCTTGAAGATCTTTTCAAGGCAAATTTTATTCGCACCTCGGCAGCCATGGTTAAACAAGAGTGTTTGAAAACTATTGGACTTTTTGATGAAGAGTTACGAGAGTGCGAAGAGTATGATCTCTGGCTGCGTATTGCCGCTCAGTATCCGGTGGGTTTTATAAATAAGTCATTAGCAGTCTATGTTGACAATCTGGACGGGGCCAGCACTGATAGTTTAACAGGGCGGCTGTACCGGCTGCGGGTTTTAGAAAAGCAGTATCTGCAGGATACTATCCCCGCAAAACTCTACGCCCGCAGAATTGCTGATACCTGCCATTATATCGGCAGACATTATATAAAAAGGGGAGAAAAGGCACGAGGGATGCAGTATCTTTTGAAAGCGCAGAAGCTCAGCCCCCTACATTTTAAGAATATTTTATATATTTTTTTATCATATTTGAGTATAAATAATAAATATTTAAATGATAATAATAATAAATAATATATTTATTATTAATTAATAACCAAAAAATAATTAAATATCGAAAATATTTCTTGACATAAATTATTATTGAGTATATTATTTTACCTGAAAAAAAATCAATTATTTTAGACCAATTTATACTAAGTGCCAGCCAAAACATAAACCTGATAACTCCGGAAGGGTAATAAAAACTATGGACACATCAGAAAAGATACTTGGTTCCCAACGGCTGGTTTGTAAAAACCCCGAGTGCGGTTACCTGCTGAAGAAAATCTTTTTTCTGGAGGGGTGGGGAAAAAAGTCAAACGGTGATAACGGGGTTTCTCTTGTAAGAAACAACGGCTCAAGCTATTACGAATGTCCCCAGTGCAGGGCAAAAAACTATATTGTTAAGCAGGGAGAAAAGATCATTCTTGAAAAAATAGTCCGGTTTGAATTGCACTGTTGTAATAAAACACGGGGGAAAGAGCCTGCGGTAATCGCGCAGCATGATAAATAGATATACTGAATTATCTCCATAAAAAAGGGTTGTGAGTCTTATAAAAGCTCCAGCCCTTTTTTAATGGATTAGATTCTTACATAGCTTAATCTAAGAATTTTGCCCTCACATTTTGTATCGTTAGGCTTTTGGTGAGAGCAGTTACGAGCGGTGCGAGCGCAGGCTCTGGCAAAAACAAGCAGCATTCCCTGCGAGCACTTAGCCCGAACAAATGAACCAGAAGCCTAACAACAAATTTCAAATATCTTTGGTTAGTATTAACCCTGCATCAGGCGTCCGGCAATTTTTTGTGAAACTGATTCATGGCGATTTCCGGCCCTTCAATTAAAAGAGTTTTTAAGCACTGCCCGGCCCGAACTATTATTTCATCTAAATTCTTTTCCTCTTCCGCTGAAAATGCCTGCAATACAAACTGCGCTTCATCTATTCCGGAGAGCGGTCGGCCAATGCCGATTCTGATTCGCATGAACGTGTCTTCTTTTAACCAGTCAAGAAGAGATGCTATTCCCCGATGCCCTCCGCTGCCGCCGCTGGTTTTAATTCTGATCTGACCGAACGGCAGGTCCAGATCATCGTGAATAATTATGATGTTTGAATATAGTATTTGGAAGTAATCGGCGAGGGCTTTTACTGCTTCTCCGCTGCGGTTCATGAAGGTTAGCGGTTTTGCCAGCACTACTGGAATATCCCAAAGCGTTCCCTGCCCGATGTAAGCCAGAACCGCCGGCTGTTGTATGGGAATCTTATTCTGGTGGGAGATGTACTCAAGAAGGCGATAGCCAATATTATGGCGCGTTGCTTGATATGCTGCACCGGGGTTCCCCAGTCCTCCTATCAGTTTCACCTACCGCTCCCCGTCTCATGGTGAGTGGCTAAGCCGTTTGCTGCATACATTTGATGGGCGTTTTCATACCTCGCAAGCCCCGTCCCGAAAGCGTTCGGGATAAGCGGGGTCAAGAGGCATGTATCGGAAAAGAATAATTAAACTCCGAAAAGCCCCGCCTTGCAGGCGGGCAGCTTCACTAATGTACTCCCTCAGGACTTGGTGTGGTTCGATCCCGATCACTTCGGAACTCGCCAGACTGATACTCTTCGAAGGGCTGAGGGAGCATTCTTAAGCCTCTCTTTGCAGCGCACCGATAACCGTATGTGCGAATCAAAGCACTAAGCTGACTCCTTCTTTTCGCCGGGCTTTTTCTCCGCTTCCTCAACAACGGGAACTGCCGCAGCCTCTTCGGCCGCAGGCACTTCTTCCTTAATTATCGTCGGTGCAATAACACCCACCACTGCGGCGGAAAGTTCCTCATGGATTTCAATGTTAGCCGGCAGGTTGAGATCAGATATATGCAATGACTGACCGATATCCAGAGCGGACACGTCTATGTCAAAAGCCTGCGGAATGTCAGAGGGAAAACATTTTATTTTAACCTCGCGCAGCATCTGCTGCAGGATGCCTCCTTTTTGTACCCCGGGAGCTTTTCCGGTAACATTGATGCGCACCGGAACGATTACTTTTTCATCCATCCTGACCGCATACAAATCAATGTGGAGAATCTTCTGTGTGATGGGATCGCGCTGAATTTCTTTTATCATTATATCCTTAAGCGGAATATCTTTGCGATCCTCTATGGACAGTCTATGCAGCGCGTGCTCTCCGGCGCTATGGCCGACTGGTTTCAGCATGGCAGTAAGTTCTCCGGCGCTTATAGAAAGCGCAACCGGCGATATATTATGCCCGTAGAGCACCGCAGGAATCAAGCCTTTTTCGCGCAAACTGTACGCTGCATTTTTACCTCTTTCATTGCGGCTGAATGCCTTTATTACCGTGGTATCGTTCATACATACTCCCAACAACTGTTATGGTGAATTTTTGTTAGCGCCGGAAAACCCTGCCCTAAATGAACAGCGAGCTTACCGAATCATTGTCGTGTATTCTTTTTATTGCCTCGGCCAGCAGGTTTCCCACCGAGATGACTTTTAATTTATTGGTGTAGCGGGTCTTGTTGCACAGGGGAATGGTATTGGTGACTACCAGCTCTTTCAGCGAGCAGGTATTAATCTTTTCAATAGCAGCGCCGGATAAAACCGGATGAATACAGCATGCCGATACACTCTTTGCCCCGCGTTCTGCAATCGCATCTGCCGCCTGGGTGAGCGTGCCCGCCGTATCCACCATATCGTCCATAATAAGGGCGGTTTTATTAGCTATGTCGCCGATAACATTCATGACCTGTGATTCATTGGGACGATCGCGCCGTTTATCTATAATTGCCAGAGAAGCACCCAGACGCTTCGCAATGGCACGGGCCCGCTCCACCCCGCCGGCATCAGGGGATACAATTACCAGGTCATCCTGATACTGCTCGCGAAGATACTCAAGCAGCACCGGCGTGGCAAAAAGGTTGTCCACGGGAATATTGAAAAAGCCCTGGATCTGTCCTGCGTGAAGATCTAATGTCAGCACCCGGTCTGCCCCGGCCGCGGTCAGCAGGTCAGCAATCAGCTTTGCAGAGATGGGCACGCGCGGGGCTACCTTTCTATCCTGACGGGCATAGCCGTAATAGGGAATAGTTGCCGTAATTCTCTCCGCAGAGGCCCGTTTCATGGCGTCGATCATGATTAAAAGTTCCATCAGATGATCATTGACCGGTACGCACATGGACTGGATGATAAAAACATCCATGCCCCGCACATTTTCCTGGATCTCAACCATTATTTCGCCGTCACTGAACGTGCCTACTTTTGCCTTGCCCAGGGGCGCTTTGAAACAGCGGCAGATTTCTTCAGCCAGCGACAAATTGGAATTTCCTGCAAATATTTTTAAATTAGTCAATGACGGCGCCTTTCCCTACTTGATGGTTGTGTCGTGCTGATATGGATTGCGTGAGAAGCAGTTACCGTATGAGCGCGGGTCTGTCACGTGCTAATCTTTTGCTGCGATCTGGACTATAAAGACCTTTTGATGGGGGAAGCGGGTTAGTGTTGCAACAGCTTTGCGTGCCCGTTTCTCATCCGGGAATAAGCCGAACACCGATGAACCGCTCCCGCTCATGAGCGAGCCATACGCCCCAGCTGTTATGAGTTCATCCTTGATTTTTTGAATTTCAGGGTGAAGCTCTATAACCACCTGCTCCAGATCGTTCTCCATCAAAGGGAGTAATTGGTGGATATCCCTGATTGAATTTTGGATTTTAATATGATTTATTTTATTTGTCAATATTTTATAATTACTATAGGCCCATGCGGTTTCGACGCTAAAGCCCGGATAGAGCACGAGAGCCCAGAAAGATTGACGCAGGGTAACCGGGCTGAGACGCTCCCCGATACCCTCTGCCAGAGCAGTCGTTCCGGGGTAAATGAAAAACGGCACGTCCGCTCCGAGCGTAAGGCCCAGCTCTATCAGCTCGCTCATGGTGAGTTTACAATCCAGGAGTTTGTTCAGGGCCGTAAGCACTGCGGCTGCATCGCTGCTGCCTCCTCCCAGACCTGCCCCGGCCGGTATCTTTTTTTTTATGTGAATTGCAACTCCGGCAGCAATGCTGGTCCTCTGAAAGAGCGCCTGGGCGGCCCGGTATGCAAGATTGCGCTGATCACCGGGGATTGCGGGATCATCGGCAGTGACGGATATGCCCTGACGCGGCGACAGCTGCAGCTCTATTTCATCATACAGGCTGATTTTCTGCAGGATAGTCTGGAGTTCATGGTAGCCATCAGCTCTTTTGCGCAGAATTTTAAGAGCCAGATTTATTTTTGCGGGCGTGAAAACAGTTAATGCATCCAACCGGTAATCCTGTTATGAAACCCTGTCTTTCTCGGTTTCCCTGACATAGCGCATTCTGAGGTCATAGAGCAGATTGCTGAGCAGCGCATCTTCCTCCTGCGCAAGGTTTCCGGCAGTTTTTTCCTTGAGCATGCCGAGAATGTCAATGGTCTGTTTTGCCATGATGAGGTTGCGCTGCTTTTTATTGCTGACGGGGTCGGGGATTTCCCCGAAATGATACAGGGCTGAAGAGCTGAGCGAGAGAACAAACGACGCAAAATTAATTTCAGGAGGAAGGCCGCTCTGCCGGTTTGATGCTTCTTCTGCCGCTGTCCTGCTGTCTTCTGCGGCGGTGTTTGTAGTTTCTTCCGGAGCAGCGGAAATGGGGTTGCCCTGTTCATCGAAGCTGCGTTTATCTTTAATCGTGAAACCTGCATTTTTTTCTTCTGCCATATATGCCCCCTGTATGTGCTGAACGTTATTTTTCCGTTATCCGGCCGGATAGAGCGGTGCCATATAGAGTATATCCCTGTCATAGGCAGGAATACGATTACGCGAGAGCTCCTGCGCCCGGTGCATTTTGACCACTATTTTGTCGCTGAACCAGTAGCTCGCCAGGTTCATTGCCAGGGCAAAAAAGAACGCATACACGATGCCGGTGCTGCCGCCGAACAGCTTGCCGATCCAGATTATAAGCGCGGTTAACGCGGTCAGCAGCAGGGCTGTTTTCAGCTGATTACCCCTGTACCGATCACCTCCTGCTGTCGGTGGGATGTTCCTGCGGCAGCTTCCGGGTTTCTTTCCAGGTATAATAAATTCTGTGGAATACGGTTAGATGAGTAAAAATAGCCATAAGCCACATGACGATTTCCATCATATTGAAGAAGGCGCCGGCGGCAAGCAGGAGAATACGTTCCGCCCGCTCCATGAGGCCCACCTTGCACTCCGGTATGAACGCCTCAGCTTTTGCCCGTGTGTAGGGAATAAGCACCGTACCGAGTGACGCAATAGCGCACAGGCTTACCATAAATATTTTTTCCCGCAGGGCATAGAAAATAATGAGGGCTATAAGCAGCGCCATGTCTGAGTAACGGTCAATGACCGAGTCAATAAAGCCCCCGAAGTAAGAAGTTTTACGCTGCGTACGGGCTGTGGCGCCGTCAAGCATGTCACATAATCCCGCAACAAGAATGAGCAGGGCAGCGCTTTTCCAGTACCCGGCAATTACCGCAGCAGCTGCAATCAGGTTAACCAGCAGGCCCGTGAGCGTGAGTGCTGTCGGGTGCACCCGCTCAAGAAAGCTGTTTTTTATCAGCCAGGAAAGCGGCCGGTCTAATTCATGTCCCAATAGCGAGCTGATCATGGATTACATAGCGATGCCGGATTTGCGGACAGGTATACCATTCCCATAAACAAGGGGAAGAGAGCTTTTATGAACTCTTCCCCTTTTTAGAGGCTTTCACAAATTTGTCAAGCACAAAAGATGCCGCGCCCTTACTTTTTGGTTTCCTCAAATTCAGCATCCACCACATCTTCCTGCGGGCCTGCCTTGGCGTCGCCGCCGGGAGGCGGCGGTGATGATTGAGAACCGCCGGATGCTTTTTGATAGATAATTTCGGCCAGTTTATGCGACGCCTTATTCAGCGCTTCCATCTTTTCTTTTATCCGCGCGGTGTCCCCGGAATCAGTGGCTTCGCGTGTCTCTTTTATGGCATCCTCTATGGTTTTAATCTCCGTTTCAGAAAGTTTTGCCTTGTTTTCATTGAGGATTTTTTCCGTATTGTAAGCAAGCGAATCCGCCTGGTTGCGTATTTCAATCTCTTCCCGTTTTCGCTTATCCTCCTCAGCGTGCGCCTCAGCCTCTTTTACCATTTTATCAATATCATCCCTGTTCAGGCCGCTTGAAGCAGTAATGGTTATCTTCTGCTCTTTTCCGGTCCCCAGGTCTTTTGCCGAAACATTGACAATGCCGTTGGCGTCAATATCAAAGGTGACTTCAACCTGCGGCACACCGCGGGGAGCAGCAGGAATGCCGACAAGCTGGAATTTTCCCAGGGTACGGTTATCGCGGGCGAAGTCCCGTTCGCCCTGCAGAACATGGATCTCCACGCTGGTCTGATTGTCTGCTGCGGTGGTGAAGATTTCGCTTTTGCGGGTAGGAATAGTGGTGTTGCGCTCAATAAGGCGCGTGGTCACCCCGCCCAGTGTTTCAATGCCCAGCGACAGCGGGGTCACGTCAAGCAGCAGCACGTCCTTCACCTCGCCGGAAAGCACGCCCGCCTGCACTGCTGCGCCCAGGCCCACCACTTCATCGGGGTTAACTCCCTTATGGGGCTCTTTGCCGAACAGGGTTTTTACCAGTTCCTGGACCTTTGGTATCCTGGTGGAGCCTCCGACCAGAATCGCTTCATCAATATTGCTGGCAGTAAAGCCGGCATCTTTCAGCGCCTGTACGCACGGGCCCTTGGACCGTTCAATAATATCATCCATCATCTGCTCAAGTTTGGCTCGTGAGAGTTTCAGGTTCAGGTGCTTGGGACCCGATGCATCAGCGGTCACAAACGGCAGGTTTATTTCAGTCTCCATGGTGGATGAAAGCTCTATTTTTGCTTTTTCAGCTGCCTCCTTAAGCCTCTGCAGAGCCATTTTGTCTTTACTCAAATCAATACCCTGGTCTTTTTTGAACTCCGCAATCAGCCAGTCAATGATCCGCTGATCAATGTTATCTCCACCCAGGTGGGTGTCGCCGTTGGTTGCCTTTACCTCGATAACATTATCGCCTACCTCAAGAATTGAAATATCGAAGGTGCCGCCGCCGAAATCATACACGGCAATGGTCTCATCCTTTTTTTTGTCGAGTCCATATGCAAGAGCTGATGCCGTCGGCTCATTGATGATCCGCTGAACATTCAGCCCGGCGATTTTTCCTGCATCCTTGGTGGCCTGGCGCTGGCTGTCATTAAAATAAGCGGGAACGGTTACGACCGCATCCTGAACTTCAGTGCCAAGGTAAGCCTCTGCAGCTTTTTTCAGTTTTTGCAGGATCTTAGCGGAAATTTCCGGGGGCGTATACTGTTTGCCCTGGATTTCTACCCGCGCGTCACCATTCGGCCCCTTCACTACTTTATACGGAACCATTTTCATCTCTTCGTTAACTTCCTCATACCGCCGCCCCATAAACCGTTTAATGGAGTATATGGTGTTTTCCGGGTTGGTTATGGCCTGACGCTTCGCCACCTGCCCAACCAGGATTTCCCCGTCCTTGGTAAAAGCTACTACTGAAGCTGTCAGCCGGCTGCCTTCCTCATTAATTATAACTGTTGGTTCTCCGCCCTCCATTACTGCCACCACCGAGTTTGTGGTGCCAAGATCAATGCCTATACCTTTTGCCATGTTCTTCCTCCTTGCTCTTCAGCATCTATTATACTGTTGAAAATTTAACAAATTACAAAAATATCCACTTTAGTATCAGTTATCTTTTCTTAAAATGTTTAATTATGAGTAAACTATAATAATCATCCGGGGGTAAGTCAATGGCCGGGGAGATATTTTTCTGTTTTAACGTGATCGAGCTGACCGGGAAGAAAACCGTTGCAGGCTACGTTTCACTCTCCCGGTATGCATAGTTTTCAAACCGGGTGTAGCGGTCTATAAAGGCGAGCCGTATTTCCCCGGTGGGCCCGTTACGCTGCTTGCCGATAATAATCTCGGCAGAGCCCTTGTCCGGTGAATCAGGATTGTACACTTCATCCCGGTAGAGAAAGAGAATCACATCGGCATCCTGTTCAATGGCGCCAGACTCGCGCAGGTCTGCGAGCTGGGGCTTTTTTACCGCCCGCTCCTCGACTCGGCGGTTGAGCTGGGATAGCGCGACGACCGGGACCTTGAGCTCCTTGGCAAGCGCCTTCAGGGAGCGGGAGATATCGGAGATTTCCTGCTCCCGGCTGTCAATACTGCCGCGTCCCTTCATGAGCTGCAGATAGTCCACGATGACCATGCCCAGGCCATGTTCCGCTTTCAGCCTGCGTGACTTGGCACGCATTTCCAGGACCCCCATCCCGGCCGTATCATCGATAAAAATTTTAGCTTCGGAAAGCTTTCCTGCCGCCCGGGTGAGCTTGGGCCAGTCTGATTCACTTAAAAAGCCGCTTCTCATCTTGTGGGCATCGACCCGCGCTTCCGAGCAGAGCATGCGCAGGGCAAGCTGTTCTTTTGACATTTCCAGGGAAAAGACAACGATGGGAACCTTTGACTCATACGCGGCATTGTGCGCGATATTCAGAGAGAAGGCGGTTTTTCCCATGCTTGGCCTGCCGGCTATTATGATGAGGTCTGAGGGCTGAAAACCGGACGTTAGCTGGTCAAGTTCGGTGAAGCCGGTTGCGACGCCGGTAATAAGCTCTTTTTTGTTGTACAGGTTTTCAATGGCTTTGAAGCTTGTTTTTAATATTTCCCTGAGCGGAAAAACAGAGGCCTTAACCTGATCTTCAGTGATATCAAAGATGCTCTTTTCAGCAAAGTCCAGCAGCTCTCCGACTTCATCCTGATTCGAGTAGCCGCGGGTTGCAATTTCAGTCGCACAATAAATGAGGCGCCGGAGGACCGCCTTTTCCTTAACTATTTTTGCATAGTATTCTATATTTGCCGCGGTGGGGATCTGCTCGCACAGCGTGGTCAGATAGGATGCGCCGCCGACCTCCTCCAGGTTGTTTTTTTTGCGCAGGTGTTCAGTGAGGGTGATAAGATCCGTGGGTTCATTTTTTTCAAAAAGTTCAATCATGGAGCGGAAAATGAGCCGGTGGGATTCGCGGTAAAAATTTTCCGGATGTATGATCTCAATAGCCTTGAGAAGCGCCTCGTTTTCGATGAGGATGGCGCCAAGCACGGATTGTTCTGCTTCATTATTCTGCGGGGGCAGTTTCGGGGTATTCTGGGGCGCCATGGTTTATTTCAGAAAAAGAGGAGTGCGCAGCAGGTCAGGCTGCGCGTGTATCATGTGTTTATAGTGTTTAGAGCCTGCATCTGCTGGCAGCCGGATGCCGCGGTGATGGTATATCTGAAGGGGAAAGCAACTGTTATTCCTTGACCACCCACAGTTTAAGCGTAGCCGTGACCTCAGGATGCAGTTTTATGGGGATTTGATAAATCCCCAGGGCCTTAATCGGATCGGGAAGGATTATTTTTTTTCTGTCAATTTCAATGCCTTCGAGCTTCAGGCTGGCTTCAATGTCCATGCTGGTGACCGAGCCGAACAGCTTGTCTTCTTCTCCGGCTGATTTCGCAACCGTGCAGGATACGTTTTCAATGCGCTCGGATAGCTTTTCCGCTTCGCGCTTTGTTTTGCTCAGCTTTTCCCGGATCTGCCGCTTCTGGTGTTCCACTTTTTTCATGTTCTGGGATGTAGCCTGTATGGCTTTGCCCTCGGGAATCAGAAAATTTCTGCCGAAGCCGTCTTTAACGGCTACGAGATCGCCGATGCTTCCCAGCCCTGTTATATCTTGCGTGAGAATGACTTTCATGCTGTTGTGACCTGTTATGGTGAATACTGCTGGTTTCAGTTTGACGATGGCTGTTTTTTATACGCTGCTTGCAGAAAAAGGCAGAATACAAAGGACGCGGGCTTTTTTAATTGCCCTGGTTAATTTGCGCTGATGCCGGGCACAGGTCCCCGATATGCGCCGGGGAATAATTTTGCCGCGCTCCGTGACGAAATAGCGCAGGGCAGGGTAATCTTTATGGGATATGGGCAGATTCTGGTCAGCGCAGAACCGGCATATTTTGCGTTTCTGATAAACATTCTTACCTGATGGTATCGTTTTTCTCAAGGGTTCCTCCTCAGCGGTATATGCTCCGGGCTGATCACGCAATCAGTTCCTGAAGCGGCATCATAACAGATTTATTGTTCCCCTGCCGGGGTGCTTTCCAATTCTCGAGCGGCAGGGCGAAGTTCTTCATCCGGTTCACCGGCTGCCGGCACCGGACTGTCTCCGGCAATGACTGCGGCGCTGTCAGCCTTGATGGTCTGATAGCGCAGGATGTTTTCGTTGAAGCGCAGGGCATGGTCAATGTCATTGAGAATCTGCTGATTGCCCATATAACAGAGAAAAAAGTAATTGCCTTTTAGCTGCTTTTTGATGGCATAATGAAGCTTTTTTTTGCCCCACTTTTCAAGTTTCAACACGGTGCCGCTATGGGCGGTAACGTACTCCTGCAGTTTGCCGAGCAGCGCTTCACTGTCAGTTTCGCTCATTTCAGGATGCGCAATGACACAGGTTTCATAGCATCTCAAAGCTTGTTCCTCCAGATAAAGATAGTTGCCTTAAGGGATTTGAATTTCTTTTATTTTAATTCTGGTAACGGGCTGCCGGTGGCCGGTTTTTTTCTGATAGCCTTTACGGCGCTTGGACTTGAATATGATATTCTTTTTCGCCTTGGTCTGGCTGATGATTTCAGCAGTAACCGTTGCCTGCGCCAGCGTTGGCTGGCCTACCGCGACAGTCCCTTCGCGATTAACCATGAGGATGTCCTCAAGCACCACGGTATCACCAGTGTTGCCTGCGAGCTTTTCCACGGCAAGAACATCTCCAGCAGATACTTTATACTGTTTGCCGCCGGTTTTTACAATTGCATACATATACTATACTCCCCTGTATCATCTGCCCTCGCTATAAAAAGCAGGGCGCCCATAAATTTCCGTCTGTTAAAAACAGACAAAATAGTTAATTTATCATTGTTTGTCAAGTGAATATTATCTATAGAATAAAAAAATCAATATGTCAAAGGTCTCTATCCATATAACTTCAGCATTAAATAATCGAACAACAGCGGCTTTTTGTGACGCACCTTTGCTACTCCTGCCGCTCATTCCGCAAAGTTGTATGGAAGTCCAGCCAGCAGGTATGAGCATAACTGCATGAAGAGGCGTTTCGTTATTTTGGCGGCTGCCCCCGGTGTGAAGGGATCTTAGGGACGCGACTACTTACGTTGCAATATAGCTCAGTTCTCCAGTTTTTCAATCGCCCACGTCATGCTTGATGTGGCTACACCGAGACGCCGTGCAATCGGATGCTATACTGCAGCGGTTACAATGGCACGCTGCCTTAAGAGTGGAACGCATTTGCCATGCTCTCCCCGCAATAAATTCAGCGAGGAGATTTGTAGAGGTCGTCGTGGTCAAGGCAGCGAAGAAGCAGTATGTCTCCCGTCCAGTCAGGGTTACCTGATGCAAGATACTGCCGTGGCTCAAAGGCTATTCTGTATCTGCGGTCAATCCGTATAGAC
>Ga0172375_10008769_pt1 | contig 13509 bp, 13 predicted proteins | sample LakKiv1m_FD_114537 | JGI IMG/M metagenome (GOLD analysis project Ga0172375, IMG submission 114537) | Freshwater microbial communities from Kabuno Bay, South-Kivu, Congo - kab_092012_11.1m | ecosystem: Environmental > Aquatic > Freshwater > Lake | place: Democratic Republic of the Congo...
TCTGGATTTTCACTTATTCCAATATAAAAATTATTATCCTTTAAACTTCTTAAAATATAGAGATAAAATATCATATAAAATATATCTTACCGCTTGCCTGCCCGGCCAGGGGCTACTCCCCAAGATAAAATTTTCAATTTTCAATTTTAAATTTTCAATCAATTTCTAATGATTAATATCTAATTTTTAAAATTTATAATTTATAATTATTGAAAATTTATTCGCTTACTACTTTTCCTCCAATGATTTCTAAGGCTGAAGATAATAGTTCATCTTGCACCCCTCCTTTTTCTTCGCTTGTTGCTTGTCGCTTGTCGCTTATCGCTATTTCAATCCCAACTTCTTTGTTAGTAACAGTTTTTAGGGCTATTTTTAACCCAAGAATTTTACCAAAAACTTGCTCAATTGTCAATCGATTAGCGGGGTCATTTAATTTTTCTTTGTAAAAATCATAAGGTGTGGCAATGGTAATTTCGTTTCCAGAAACACTAGTGATTTGGCAATTGGAAAGCAGGGCTTTCAGAGAATGATTAAAGGGTTTAATTTCTTCCAAAAGTTTTGGCCAATTTTTTTGCGCTTCAGATAGATTAACTTTTTCAAGATTTGAAATTTCAGGTGTAATTTTTTCTGAGGATGGAGTTTTAATTTCTGCTGGCTTGTGATTTACGGATGAGGGTGATTCTACGGCTGACTTTTTAACAGCTGGAACGGAATTGATATTTTGCGTTTGATATTTTTGGGATTCTACTTTCAAGGGAGCAGGAAAAGTTCCAGTGGCTTTGATGATGGCAATTTCCAAAGGTAACTGAGGGAGGATAAAAGCGGAAATTTTTCCTTGAGCGTCGAGGAATAAATTGATAGTGTTGATAATTTTTAAAATATCAACTTTGGCAGCCAATGTTTGCATTTTTTCCAATTGTTCAGAAGTAAGTTCATAGGTAAAAAAAGATTTGAGTTCTGGATTGACTTTGAGAAGCATCAACTGACGCAGATAGTTGATGAGTGATTTAGTAAAAATTTTCAAATCATAGCCGTTTTCCACGAGAGTATTAATTTCTCGAATGGCTTGAGTTGAATCATTGTTTAAAATCATTTCGGTAATAGCCTGGGAGAATTTGCGATCAGTTGTTCCCAGGATTTGTTCTACCTCCTTGAGGGTGATATTTTTGTCTTCTAGGGCGATGATTTGACCTAAAAGACTTTCTGCATCGCGCATGCCACCTTCGGCAGAAATGGCAATCATTTCCAAAGATTCTTGATTAATTTTCACTTTTTCTTCTTTGGCAATGAGAGTTAATTTTTCAATGATGTTTTGAAGCGGAAGGCGAGAAAAGTCAAAGCGTTGGCAACGAGAAATGATGGTGGCTGGAACTTTATGAATTTCGGTGGTGGCTAAAATGAAAATTACATGCTTGGGTGGTTCTTCTAAAGTTTTAAGAAGTGCATTGAACGCACCAGTGGAAAGCATATGCACTTCATCAATGATGTAAATTTTGTATTTTAAAGCGGAAGGCGGAAGACTTACTGTTTCTCGAAGCTCTCTGATATTATCCACGCCGGTATTGGAAGCCGCATCGATTTCAATAATGTCCAAAGAATTTCCAGCCGAGATTGTTTGGCAAGCACTACATTTTTCACAAGTAATAAAACCCTTGAGGTTTTCGCAATTAACCGTTTTGGCTAAAATTCTAGCCACTGAAGTTTTTCCTGTTCCCCTGGGACCAGTGAAAAGGTAGGCATGTCCAAGTCGATTATTTTTTAAAGCATTTTCAAAAGTTTGGACGATATGTTTTTGCCCGACAATTTCTGCGAAGTTTTTTGGTCGATATTTTCGATAAAGCGTTTCTGACATAGAATTTCATTTAATTAGGAGTACTTTTTAGGTACCCCTTGATTATTGTCATTATAGCACAAAGAATAAAAAATAAAACTTCTCAAAAATCGAGAAGTTTGTTCTAATTTTTCACTGATTATTTCTTGAAAACAATGAATTTGTAGCCCAGGAAATTCCAAACTAGAGATATGCCGGTAGCCAGTATTTTTCCGATATTTGCCCAAAGTTGATTTCCCATGCCAAACATGGGAGAGACAAGGGTGGTAAAGAGATAAACAATAGCAGTATTAATGCTAATTCCAATTAGACTAACGATTAGAAATTGAGCAAATTTAACACCTTCTTTTTTCTTATCTTTATAATCAAAAGTCCAATATTTATTGAGATAGTAGCTATTGATAGTGGCTAATCCAAAAGAAATAGCATTTTGAACTATCATTCCTGGTCCGGAGGTTATTTTCGTCAGAAACATTTCAATATTAAGGATTAAAAAATCAATGCCGGTGTTGATAACACCGACCACGAAAAAACGAAATATTTGTTTTGCAATCGGAAACCGATCGAATATTTTTTTCAACATCAAATTATTCTTGGGAATTGTTATTCAATTCTCTTTTTAATTCTTCCAAATCAGCATCCCATTCATCCACAGCGGATAAATCGGTCTGAGGTTTTTCTTCTTTTTTTTCTTCCTCCTCAATGGTTTCAGAGAAAGATGATTTATCAAAGTAATTTTTTTGTTGTTCAGATTTTTGAATGACATTTTCAATTGAGCCCCAATCGGAATTGATGTCGCGAGCAGTGACCAGGGTGACTTCATCACCTGGTTCAACTTTGAAATAGGTTATGGAAGCTAGGAGAACTTTAAAGGGTTGACCATCGGCAGTAACAAAATAGTTTCCATCAGCATCTTGGTTAACAATTCCAATCAGACGTTTTCTTTCAGTTGGTCCAATTTGTTTGTAGATGAAAGAGCCTTCTGAGGTGATGGTAAGTTTTAACATATCGCCCTCAACTAATTTTGATTTAGAGGCATAATTGGCAGGAACGGGATATTGTTTTCCATCAGTTCCGAGCATTATTTGTCCATCAAAAGTTCCTTGAATTACTCTTCCATCTTCATCTTCCAGTTCTTCAACTTTTTTTCGGCGACCAACTTTTTTCTTTCCTTCCAGTTGTAAAAGCATCGCTTTAGCTCCTTGCAAAGTCTTTTCGGCATTAAAAATCATATCGCGAAGCGCTTGAATTTTCTCCGCATTATTTGTGTTTGTATTTGTATCTTCCATTTTTGTTTTTGTTCCAATTTTGTCTGCGAGTTATACGAGCAGAAACAAAATTGAGAATCCATGCACTAATTCTAAAAATCAATTTTGTGTTAGGTTTTATCAAAGCCGTTAGGCGAATACGGAGTAGGGGCTTTAAAACAAAGAAAACAATATTGGAATTAGTGCTGGATAATTTCTTATATATTAATTATACAATAATTATTAAAATATGCAATATAGGTTTTCCACAGATTTGGCAATAAAATTAATCTATGCTAAATTTAAGGCCTAAGAAGAAGAGAAAGAATCGGGATGGAGTATGCCGGTAGTACGCGTCCATGGGGTGGATGTAGACCGAGTTCGATTCTCGGCATCCCGACAATAAAATGTTCAACTCCCTGCCTGCCGGCAGGCAGGTCCGCACTCCGACAAGGAGGGTATTGACAAAAAAATAAAAGACCTTTGAATATCCTAGGAAAATGTGCTAAAATTATAAGAGCTAATTAATTTAATTTAAATAATATGGCAAAAATGACCAAGTCACAATTGATGACTCTGCTGTCAGAAAAAACCGAAATGTCTAAAAAGGATATCATAACCTTGATGGATACTTTGGTAGAAATTGCTTACAAGGAAGTAAAATCTAGCGGAGAATTCGTTCTACCTGGATTTGGAAAAATGGTTAAGGTAAGAAGAAAGGAAAGAATGGGAGTAAACCCAGCGACTGGAGAAAAAATCAAGATCGCTGCCAAGACCGTTGTAAAATTCAGATTAGCAAAAGCTGCAAAAGAAGCTGTATTGTAATTTGAATCTTTAAAAAAGACTCGTTTCGGCGAGTCTTTTTTTGTTTGACAAAAAAGATTATTTTTTATACAATTGAGAACCATTAAGTTAAAAAAAGAACGTTAACATTAAACACGGAGGTAATAGCCAAATGAAAGGATGCAGAGCTTTAGATGAAGAAATATCTCGAGCGAGAGTTGTGGCATTAAGAAAAAATGGTTCAGGAATAAACAAGCGACTTGATGCTCTTGAAGTGGCCGGTGTTGATCTGAGAGCTATTTCTCCGCAAAGACAAAAAGTAACAAAATGTTTGTTGACCCTAGGCGATCTTGATCTGGCATCTGAAGAAACATCTAAAATTCTGGATGAGTTCGCTCGGATAATCGGTAGTGTCAGAAAATTTTGCGAAGAGATGGAAAAATAAACCCACAGGCGAAAGGAGAAGTCACATGGATTTAGGATTAATTGCAACATGCGCAATCGGATTTCTGGGCGTGGTTTGTTTGGTGATTGCTTCCATCAGTAAGGAAGGATCATACAAGATTACCTGCTGCTTTGCGGCGACGGCAATGTTTTTTCTGGTATGGCTAAATATGGCCATGGAAAATAAATCCGGAGAGCAGGAAAAACCGCCCACCGAAGTGACACAAAGCATCAATCAATAAAACTGGCGCAAAGCGTCAATCGAAAAAACATAAGGCTCTGTGCTGAATTAGCACAGAGCCTTTTTAAATTTCTTTAGTTATTTTTATAAGTAAAAATAGCTTCTTTTGACTGAATGTTTCAACGCGCGTTGAAACATTTGATAGTTTAATTTTATGTTGCTAAAAAGCTCCAAGAGAGATAAAATTAAAGGGTAAAAATTATTTATTTAAAAATAATGAGAAAAAGAATAAGGGCAGTTATTATTAAAGATGAAAATGTCCTCACTGTTAAAAGAACAAAGCCAGAAATTGAGTACTGGGTAATTCCAGGAGGGGGAGTGAAAGAGGGGGAGGAAAATGAGTTGGCACTTAGACGAGAAGCCAGAGAAGAATTGGGCGTGGATATAGAAATAGAAAAATTTCTCTTTAAAATAATTTCTCAGAAAGATGAAACTTTTGGACATGAAGAATATTTTTATGCTTGCAAAATTATTGGTGGCGAATTGGGCTCAGGGCAAGGGCCAGAATTTAGTAATCCGCGCTATATTGGAACGCACACCATTGAGTGGCTTGAGATAAAAAACTTAAAAAACTATAATCTTCAACCAGTTGATATAAAAAATTTTTTAGAAAATATTTTTATACAGAAAGATGTAAAATTTTGGATTGGCAAAAAAGTAAAAGTTAAAATTGATAGGCAGCTCGGATCCAAGCATCCTAATTTTAAAACAATTTATCCAATAAATTATGGATTCATTCCGGGAACTTTTTCAGAAGCTGATGGCGAAGAAATTGACGCTTATGTTTTGGGTGTAGAAAAATCGATCGAAAAATTTTCCGGAAAAGTAGTCGCAGTAATTAAAAGAGAAGATGATGAAATAAAATTGGTTGTTACGGCTGGCGAAAATTATTCCGAAGATGAAATTAAAAAAGCAACATATTTTCAAGAAAAATATTTTAAATCGAAAATTTATAAATAGGGGTGTGGATAACTTTTAAAAACAGCCAAAAAAGGCTGTTTTTTTGTATATTTTTAAAGTGTTGACGAACATAGCTTTAGTGGAGTAAAATAGGGTTGTAGTTTATAAAAGTGGGTAAAAGTGGAGAATTACTAATTATAAATTCTGAATTACGAGAATGACCTACGAAAAAAACTCAGAAATAGGGGAGCGTTCCTTTAATTTTGGAGTTCGAATTGTGAAAATGGTTTTATCTTTTCCGAAAAATGTGGCGGGAGATGTTTTGGGGAAACAAATAATAAAATCTGGAACATCGATTGGTGCCAATATTTCCGAAGCACAGAGTGCAATTTCAAAGAAAGAGTTTATCTATCAAATGAATATTGCAAAAAGAGAAGCTAAAGAAACATTTTTTTGGCTGAGAGTAATGGCTAGTTCAGGATTTATTAAGGAAGATAAAATAAAAGACTTAATGGATGAATGTAATCAGTTGATAGCTATTTTGATAACAATAGTGAAAAATAGTCAAAAGAAAAATTCATAACTCATCAAATATCATTCGTAACTCATAATTTATAACTCATAATTCGAGATGTTTATTGGAGAATATTCACATTCTATTGATCCGAAAAAAAGATTGGCGGTTCCGTCAAAATTTCGTGGTGAGTTGAAAAAGAAAGTGGTTGTCACTCGTGGACTTGATAAGTGTTTGGTGATTTATCCAATGAAAGTCTGGGAGGAGTTGGCGGAAAAATTAGGAACATTGCCGATTGGAGAAGCAGGAACGAGAAGTTTCACTCGTGGAATGTTTGCCGGCGCAGTGGACGTGGAAATTGATGGGCAAGGTAGAATTTTAATTCCTGATTTTTTGAAAAATTATGCTGAGCTTGATCGTGAGGTGGTGATTGCGGGAATTTATAATCGTTTGGAAGTTTGGGATGCTAAGAAATGGAATGTGTATAAAGAAGGAGCAGAAAAAAATACAGATGAGATTGCGGAGCAACTGGGTAAATTGGGAGTCTATTAGGCAATTTTAAATTTTTAATTTTAAATTTTAAATCAAATCTAAATTTATAATGATTAAATTATTTAAAATTTTTTTATTTAAAATTCAATTAAAATTTATAATTTAGAATTTAAAATTCCAAACCGATGAGGATTCACAAAGCAGTACTACTCAAAGAAACGATAGAAGCGCTTAATCTGAAAAATGGTGATGTGGTAGTGGATGCGACACTGGGTGCTGGTGGTCATAGCCGAAAGATTTTAGAAAGAATTGGAGAGAAGGGAAAGTTAATTGCTATTGATCAAGATCAAGAAGCAGTCAATGATTTTAAAAAATCAACAGAAGGTGATTTAAGAGTCAAGATAGTTAAAGATAATTTTTCCAATCTAGTGGGGGTACTTAGGGGGCTAGATGTTTTTTCGGTGGATGCAATTCTCTCTGATCTCGGATTTTCTTCTGATCAGTTGGGGGATGAAAAAAGAGGTTTAAGTTTTCAGAAAGATGCTCCGCTGGATATGCGTCTAAATCAAGAAAATGAAATCACGGCCCAAAAAATTGTTAATGAATATTCACCAATTGAATTAGAGAAAATTTTGCAAGAATATGGCGAAGAAAAATTTGCCAAGAACATTGTCAGAAAAATAATTGAAACAAGAAAGGTAAAACCGATTAAAACAACGAAAGATTTAGTGGAGATTATCAAAACGGCAATTCCAGAAAAATTTCAACACGGAAAAATCCATCCAGCGACGAAAACTTTTCAAGCACTGCGAATTGCGGTTAATCAAGAATTGAAAGTTTTGGAAGAATTTATTCCGCAAGCGATTGAAAAACTTTCCTTTGGCGGAAGATTAGCCATTATTACCTTTCATTCATTAGAAGATCGAATAGTTAAAAATATGTTTCGGGAAAATGCAAGGGGATGCATTTGTCCGAGTGATTTTCCAAAATGTGTCTGCGGTCACTTTGCGAAAATCAAAATCATCACTAAAAAGCCAATCGAGCCAAGCGCCTTGGAAGTGGAAGAAAATCCAAGGGCGCGAAGCGCAAAGCTTAGGGTGGTGGAAAAACAAAGATAAAAAATAACCCCAGTCGAATACCGCTAAAGCGGTTCCACTTCGTGGAAATTCGACGGGGTAAAAAACAAATAAACAATTAAATTATTTTCAGGGGGCTGAAAATAAATGAATCGAGTTTTGTCCAACAAAAGGCTGTATTCAAATCGCTTTCCTAGCGCAAGAAGGGCGAGTTTTGCTGTATCAGAAAGAAACGGCAGTTTAGCTGGAAAAGCTAGTCTTTCAGTGGGAGTAATTTTCCTTTTAATTTTCACTTTATTTCTTGGTGGGATGTATATTTTTCAAGTTAATGAAGTTGCCACTCAAGGCATCGATATGCGAGAGGCAGAAAAGAAAATTTTTGAGTTAGAACAAAAAAGAAAAGATTTGGAGATAAAAGAAGTTGAACTTAAATCAATGCGTCAAATTGAAAAGGAAACAGAAAATCTTAATCTGGTTGATTCTGGAGCAGTTTCTTATATCGAATTAGATGGTCCAGTGGCAATGAGATAACCTAGTCAGTCGCGACTGGCGGATTAATCTCGTCGCTCGTGAGAGACAAGATAATCTTTCAAAGTAATTCCTATGATGGTTTTCGCAAAAAACAGACAAGTAGCGGGCAGAAAAAATCAGGACTGGGAACCAAGCGTTGGTCGAAAGAGAGTGTTGCTTCTGATTTTTTTCGCCTTTTTTATTTTCTTTCTAATCTTTTGTCGTCTTTTCCATTTGCAAATTTCTTCACATGAAGTTTTTTCTTTTCTAGCCAAAGATCAGCATACTATTTTTCAAAAACTTATTCCCAAGCGTGGAGAAATTTTTTTGAACGATAAAAACGATAAATATCCATTAGCTGTTAATAAGGAAACAAAAATGGTCTATGCTGTTCCAAAAGAAATTGAAGATCCAGAAAAAATTTCTTTTGAAGTTGCCAAAATTCTTAGCTTGAAAGCTGAAGAAGTTTTGGAAAAATTAAAAAAAGAAAATGATGGTTATGAACCTTTAAAAAATCGTTTAAGCGAAAAAGAAATTGAAGAAATAAGAAATTTAAATGTTTCAGGAATCCGTTTAGCAGATGAAAATTATCGTTATTATCCTTCCAAAGAATTAGCGTCAAGCGTCGTTGGTTTTGTCGGCTGGCAAGGTAATGAGCTTTCTGGTCGCTATGGAGTTGAATCTTATTTTGAAAAAGAATTACGAGGTAAAGAAGGGAGCGTTTTTCAAAATCGAGATACTGCTGGGCGTTGGATTTCGATTGGAAAAAGAGAATTGCAACCTGCTCAAAATGGAGTAGGAATTGTTTTAACAATTGATCGCGTTATTCAATATGAAACGGAAAAAATTTTGCGAGGAGCAGTAAAAAAGTTTGAAGCGGATGCTGGAACAGTAATAGTAATGGAGCCAAGTACAGGAAAAATTTTGGCCATGGCAGATTATCCGAATTATGACCCGAATAATTATTCTGAAGTTGAGAATATTGATGTTTTTCGCAATTCTTCAGTGAGTGTTCCTTATGAATGCGGAAGTGTTTTCAAACCGATAACAATGGCAATGGGAATTGATAGTGGAAAGATTGCGCCAGAAACAACTTATACTGACACAGGAACGGTTTTGGAAGCGGGATACGCGATTAAAAATTCCGAAAGTAAGGTTTACGGCTTGCAAACCATGACTCAAGTTTTGGAAAATTCCATTAATACGGGTGTTATTTTTGTTGAAAAAAAATTAGGAAATAAAAATTTTTTAGAATATACCCAACGTTTTGGATTTGGAGAAAAAACAGGAATTAACCTTCCCAGTGAACATCCTGGAAATATTAAAAATCTTGATTATTTAAATCGAGACATTCAATTTTTTACTGCTTCTTTTGGACAAGGTATCACGGTTACTCCAATACAATTAGCATCGGCTTTTAGTGCTATTGCTAATGGTGGAAAATTGATGAAACCGCAAATTGTGGAAAAACTATTTTATGAAGATGGAAAATATGAAAAAATAGAACCCAGCGAAGTAAGAAGAGTTATTTCTGAATCAGCAGCCAGAGAAGTTTCAAAAATGCTTCAAAATGTAGTAGAAAATGGGCATGGGAAAAGGGCGGGTGTCCCAGGTTATTTGGTTGGTGGGAAAACTGGAACGGCGCAAATTGCCAGCACAGAAGTCAAGGGCTATGAAGAAGGAATAAATAATGGATCTTTTGTGGGATTTGCTCCGATTGAAAATCCTCGCTTTACAATTATAGTTAAAATGGAGAATCCAAGGGCGGTGGAGTGGGCAGAGTCAAGCGCAGCCCCGATTTTTGGAGAATTAATGAAATTTTTGCTAGAATATAAAAACATTGAACCGACGCGAGATTATTCAGAAGAAGATTTAAAAAATTTCTATCTTACTCATAATTTAGGAAATTATAAAATTGAAGAAGAGAAAAGTGAGGAAGGGGAAAAAGATGATAATAAAAAAGAAGAATAAAATTTTATTAAATAATAAAAATGGGCGAAAAATCAAGAAAAAAAATCTGGTTAGAAAAATTTTTGAAATGGATGTCAATTGCTGTTCTAAAAAAATATAATCCAAAAATAATTGGTGTTACTGGGTCAGTGGGAAAAACTTCTACTAAGGAAGCGATTTTTTGTGTTTTGGCTAGTCATTTTAGAGTGCGTCGAAATGAAAAGAATTATAATAATGAAATTGGAATTCCTTTAACTATCATTGGAGCTAAGAGCGGAGAGCGTTCTATTAATTGTTGGTTTTTAGTTTTTTTGAAATGGATAGCAGTAATGATTTCTCCTTTTAAATATCCAGAAATTTTAATTTTAGAAATGGGAGTCGATAAACCTGGAGATATGCAATATCTTTTAGATTTTATTGTTCCGGAAGTCGGAATTATTACTGATGTTTCTCCGAGCCATATTGAATTTTTTAAAACTTTAGAAAATATTGCCAAAGAAAAAGGAAATTTGGTTGCTCAGTTAAATGAAAAGGGTTTGGCTATTCTTAATGGAGATAATGAATATGTTTTAAAAATAAAAGATCGAATTAGCGCTGATATTTCAACTTGCGGATTTTCAGAAGGTAATGATTTTCAGGCGACTGATCTGGCTTTTGCTTATAGTAAAGGAGGAGAAGAAATTTCTGGTCTCACTTTTAAATTAAATTATAAGGGGACAATCATTCCAGTTCGCTTGAATAAAGTTTTAGCCAAGCATCAAATCTATGCCGCTCTTTTAGCAACGGCAGTAGGAGTTAGAATGGGAATAAATTTGGTGGAAATTGCCGAAGCCCTAGAAAATTTTTTCCCGCCTTGTGGAAGAATGAATCTTTTGAAAGGGATAAAAAATACAATGCTTATTGATGATTCTTATAACGCTTCGCCAGTTTCTACTTCAGCTGCGCTGGAAACTTTAGGAGAAATTCGGGCTAAAAGAAAAATTGCCGTTCTGGGCGATATGTTGGAATTGGGCGAGGAAACAGAAGTTGGTCATCAGAAAGTGGCGCAAAAGTTTTTGGAAATCGGAGGCAATTTATTTTTTGGAGTTGGTCCGCGAATGGAAATGGCCGTTTCGGAACTTAAAACTAAGGGTTTTCCTGAAGAAAATATTTTTCACTTTGCCGATCCAATGTCAGCTGGAAGAAAATTGCAAGAAATTATGCAAGAAGGGGATTTGATTTTGGTGAAAGGTTCCCAGGGAGCGCGTATGGAAAAAGTTTTGGAAGAAGTGATGCTTGAAGCGCTTCTCGTCGAAGATCTTTTATGCCGACAAAGTAAAACTTGGAAAGAAAAACCTTTTGCTTTGGAATAATTTTTTGAGAGTCTCTTGGTGGAGGCTTTTTTTGATTTTTTCTGCTAATTGTGTAGAATATACCAATGATGCCACCATCGTCTAGCGGCTAGCCAGGTTTTTATCCCGCACCAAATAAAATACATCAAGTTTATATATGCCGCGTTCGTCTAGTCCGGTCTAGGACGCCAGGTTCTCATCCTGGAAATCATGGGTTCGAATCCCATACGCGGTACCGTCAAGAGACTTTCCGATTTTTTTCCGATTTTTTCGGTGGCGATTTGCAAGAATCGCCACTGTTTTTGTGGCTTTGCGCGCGCTTGGCGCGCGGTCAGGATGAGGTTCGAGCCAAAGATTTCTTTGGCAGCAACCTTTTTCGCCAAAAGGTTGCTCTCCCGTGCGATTTTAGGCAGATTTTCTGCCTCTTTTATCCACTTTGCAAAAGGTTCGACCCAGCCAATCCGCTTTTGTTCAAGATTAGAAATTTTTTCTTCCCAAGACTTTTTCTCAAGCATAAAAAGATTTTTCTTTTCCAAGTAGATTTCTCTTTCAAAATCTTTTTCCAGATAGGCATCCAAAAGTCTTTGCAGTTTACTTTTCAAAATTTCAATTTTTTTCTTAGCTTCTTGAACAAAAACGAAAGAATTTTGGGCGGAATCAGTTTTATCCTTTTCTAACATTAAAAGCATTTTATCCGCCCAATTCTTTTTCAAAGAAAATTTTTGAATAAGATCCGAAAGTTGTCTGTCCAATTCTTCTTCCCGCACAAAAGGCTCGACGCATTTGGTGGTTTTTGATTTTCTCGAACAACGATAATAGATGTGGCCTTTTTGCTTTTCGGCTGTGATGGCCATTCCACAGGAACATTTCAAAAGTCCGCAAAAAACTTTCGGATTGTTTTGTTTGTTTTTTCTCGGTCTTCCTCTTTCTTTCAAAACTTCTTGCACAGAATCAAAAATTTTCTTTGAAATGATTGGCTGGTGTTTGCCTTCATAGATTTCTTTTCCATATTTGAAAAGTCCCACATAAAAAGGATTGGATAAAAGAAAAGAAATTCTGTCTTTTTTTAAAGGTTGTCCCTTTCGGGAAAATACATTATGTTTTGCCAAAAAATGAGAAATGTCTTCCAGTCTTGAATTGCCTTGGGCATAAAGGACAAAAGCTTTTTTGACAATCAGAGCTTTCTTTTTGTCCACCACGATATTTTTGGTGCGAAAATCATTCAAATATCCCAAAGGCGCTACTCCTGGATAAATGCCAGTTCTCACTTTTTGGCGCAAACCTCTTTTGGTATTTTCCGAAAGGGAATCAATATAGTATTTGCTTTGCCCAAAAGCGATATTAAGCATGAATTTGCCCTGTGGCGTGCTTTCAAACCAAAACTGGGGAAACTTTAAGCTTAAAAGATTGCCCGCATCTAAAAGATAGATAATCCGTCCGCCATCCACCGAATTGCGCGCCAATCTGTCGGGATGCCATGATAAAATTCCCGAAGCTTCGCCATTCTCAATTCTTTCTAGCATTGAATTGAAAATCAGGCGTCCTGGAATTTTGGCAGATTTCTTTTCAATCAATTCTTCCACGATTTCCAGTCTTTCCAATTTGGCAAAGGCGCGTAATTCGGTGATCTGGGCTTCGATAGACAAAACTTGTTTATCTTCCACATCAGTTGACTTGCGGGCATACAAAAAGAATTTTTGCTCATTCATAAAATTGAATTTAAAAACTCAAAAGGCCACCCCGGTGCAACCAATCCAAAAGAGAAACTCTCTAAGATTGTCCGAGATGGCCATTAAAAAAAGCTTCTCTTTAATTCTGAATTGGTTGCACTACAAATATACCACAAAAAATAGAAAAGCAAAAATTCTTTTTGCAATTTTGGGCAAAGCAAAAAAAACAGAATTTCTTTAAAAATCACACGGGAGACGAACCTCATTCTGACCGCGCGCCAAGCGCGCGCAAAGCCACAAAAACAGTGGCGATTCTTGCAAATCGCCACCGAAAAAATCGGAAAAAAATCGGAAAGTCTCTTGACGGTATCTTTATACTCCGAAGCTCGAACTTTTTTTCAAAATTCTGCTTAGTCTCCGCCCCGCTTCCGCCCTGAAATTTTGAAGAAATTTCAGTCCCAAAACAGAAAAATTTTCTCTACATTTTTTTGATATCGCGCGCCCAACCTGCCCCGCACCA
>Ga0172375_10008772_pt1 | contig 13506 bp, 21 predicted proteins | sample LakKiv1m_FD_114537 | JGI IMG/M metagenome (GOLD analysis project Ga0172375, IMG submission 114537) | Freshwater microbial communities from Kabuno Bay, South-Kivu, Congo - kab_092012_11.1m | ecosystem: Environmental > Aquatic > Freshwater > Lake | place: Democratic Republic of the Congo...
AATCTTTTAAAAGCAGGCAAGATAAGAATACTAAATAAAAATACAGATAATTGGATATACGGAGTATAAAATGTTAGTTGGTTTGGTCGGCAAGCCCTCGGCGGGCAAAAGTACTTTTTTCAAGGCAGCTACGCTAATGGACGTTTTAATTGCAGCCTATCCGTTTGCGACGATAAAACCAAATACAGGAGTAGGCTATGTTAGAGTAAAATGTTTATGTAAAGATTTCAAAACAAAATGTAATCCGAGAACTGGCTCGTGTAATGGAGAAACAAGATTTGTTCCGGTCGAATTAATGGACGTCGCTGGTTTGATTGAGGGCGCGTCTGAAGGAAAGGGCTTGGGTAATCAATTCTTAAATGATTTATCTAGAGCTGATGCATTTATTCATATCGTAGACGTTTCAGCAACAACGGACGCAGAAGGAAAAGAATGTACTGCGGATAAAGGAAATCCTATAAAAGATATTGGAATGTTAGAGAACGAATTAGATTTATGGTATTTGGGAATTTTGCAAAAGGCATGGGCACCATTAATTAGAAAACTATCTATAGAAAAAACTGATTTGGCGAAAACTGTTGCAAAACAATTTTCTGGATTGAACGCGACTGAAGACGACGTAAAAATGGTTATTAGAAAATTAAATCTAGATCCAGAAAAGGCGTTGTCTTGGACTAATGTTGATTTGAAAAATTTCGCCCACGAAATTAGACACGCAACTAAGCCGATGATTATTGCTGCGAATAAAATAGATAAACCTTCTGGAATGGAATGGTATGAAAAAATAAAAAAAGAATTTCCAGATTTGTTAATAGTTCCGTGCTCTTCGGATTCTGAACTTTCTTTGAGACAAGCGGCAAAAGCTGGAATGATTGATTATACTCCCGGAGAAAAAGATTTCAAATTACACGAAGAGAAATTAAATGACAAGCAAAAGTCTGCACTCAAAATGATTAAAGAAAATGTTCTAGATAAATACGAATTCGGAACTGGCGTTCAAGAAATTTTGGATCAGGCGGTTTTCAAATTGTTGAAGTATATCGCTGTTTTCCCTGCTGGCGCACATAAACTAGCTGATTCGAAAGGAAATATTTTGCCAGATTGTTTTTTAGTTCCGCACGGAACGACTGCGCTTGATTTTGCGTTTAAGTTACATACGGATATTGGAAATGGTTTCGTGAAAGCGATTAATGCGAGGACAAAACAGGCCGTTGGGAAAGACCACGTTTTAGATCATAGAGACGGGATTGAAATAGTAACGAGATAAAAAGAGAAGAGGTAAAAATGAAATATCATGTAGCAAAAATAAGAATTGCGTTTTTCAAATTTTTTAGAAAAATTGGAGAAGCGGGAGATGAAGTATCTTATTCTATTAGAAAAACATTATATAAGCCGATTAAAACTGAGAAAGCAGAAATCGCAATAAGAAAAGTTTCTAAATTTGGGAAAAAAATCGTTTCTAATATGAAGAAGAATAAGAGAAATTGGGGACAAAGAATTGATTTTGGAGATAATTTTAAAATAAATCACGAAGATGTTTAGATGAGTTATATTGATGGATCGATCGACACGTCTACTGGATAATCACTCTCCGCCACATCTTCCCCACGTACTTCCCTAATTGTGCGACCCAAAGAATAGCCTTGTCCTACATGATGCAATATGCGAAGAGCGTGTGGAATAGGACATGCCCTTACTTCTCTCAGAAAAAATTCAGCATCTTTATGTGAAAGAGATTCGGCTGCAGATAAAAATTTATCTTGTGAATATCCATTACCCAATCCCTCCCCGGATAAAACCATAGTTTTGATATGGTGCTCTAGACTGTCTAAGTCAGTTTCTAAAAAACTCGCTAAATCTCTTGTGCTAATCATAGTAATTAATCAATTTTATTTATTTTAATTAGGTGAAATCCAAATTGAGTTTTTATCGGGCCTTTTATATCGCCTGACTTATTTTTTTCGTCGAAGCAAACTGTTTCAAATTCTGGAACCATCATCCCCTTGCCGAAAGTTCCTAAGCTTCCACCTTGTTTTTTAGATGGGCAGAATGAATATTTTCTTGCTGCATCTTCGAAAGTTATTTCTTTTGAGATTATCTTATGTAAAACATCCAGAGCTTCTGCTTCTGTTTTTACTAAAATGTGGGATGCGTTGACGGAGTTCATCTTACAAAAACACTATTCCGTCTTTAGTTAATGCTGTGAAACGAACGCCGACTGGAATTGCCAATAACGCTGACATTAGAGCCATGTGTTCTTTTCCCGTCCCAGACGCGATTGAAAGTGCGACTTCTGAATTAAAATCGGAATCTAGTTTTGGTTTTAGTTTTTCAACTAATTCGTTTTTTAGTGCGACTAAAGATTTTTCTAGATCGACCTCGACGAAATCAAACTGAACTCCTTCTACTAAGAAATTTCTTGCGAAAGAACTTCCCACTACTACAATTTTTTCCCATTCTCCTCTTTTGATTAAACCAGAAACTTGTCCCCAGGTTCCTTCGCCTTTAGATAATAATGCGACTAGTTGTACCATGTTATTGAAATTATGATTTCCTTTTTAAGGATTTATGTGATAAAGTTAAACACCATAATTCTTTTAAATTAAATAATAAATATTTTTTTATGGAAAAAGAAAGATTATTTGAAATTGCAAAATCTGGAGGAAAAAGTTTTGCGACCCTTGCAGAATACGCAGATGAACTCAGGGACGTTTTCTCAGATGTTAGGCAGATTCCAATCGTTGTTGGCTATCCGGATAATGCGGAAAGTTGGCGAATTGAAACATTATCTTCCCAATCAAGAACAGACGAATTAACAATTCAAAATTATATAGAAGGAGTTGAGGCTGTTCGTAGATACTTCGATAAATATCCTGGTAGTTTAAATCCCAGAGAGTTTAGACCACCAAGTTTGATGGTTGGAGTTTCTCCAAAACAACGAAAAGATATTGGAGATAATTTGTTTTTAGCACGATTGAGATTCGGTTGTATCTCGTATTCTCTCGGAATAGATTTAGCTTCGAAAGATGGATCGGCTTGCTATGTTTCCTTCGGAGCACGAGATTTGCCCGGATATGACCATATACTAAAACCATTCATTGGGCCCAAAAGACGTAATCAATAAGATTTATAAACCTCCGAAATAGCTAATTTTTACTAAGACCTTAGACCAACGCGCTCTAATGAGGTTTTCTCGAAAGAGAAAATTTGGTAGGGAATTATCTGATAAAATGAAAATAGAAGAAGCAATTAAAGAATTGAGAACTCAAGAAAAAAGAAAGTTCGTTCAGTCATTAGACTTAGTTATAAATCTACAAAAAATTGATCCTAGGAAAGAAGCTATTAACACGATAGTAACTATTCCACACCCGCCAATAAAAAGACTTTGTGCATTCTTATCTAAAAAATCTCCAGTTGTTGATACAATCGTTAAAGAAGAATTTGAATTATACAAGGACAATAAAGCAATCAAAAGACTTGCAAAGAAATACGACTCGTTTATTGCGTCTGCTCCATTAATGGCTGCTGTTGCTACAAAGTTTGGTAGATTTTTAGGTCCGTTGGGTAAAATGCCAACACCTCAAGCTGGAGTTATTATGCAAGAAACTGATGAAAACGTAAAGAATATGGTTGAGAAATTATCTAAGACAACAAAATTAAGAATCAAGGAAAAAAGTATCAAACTTTCTGTCGGAAAAGAAGATATGTCTGATAAAGAATTAACTGATAATGTTAAAGAAGTTTTGAGAGAAATTACAGAATTGCTTCCAAATAGAAAAGATAATATGAGTAATGTTTCAATTAAATGGACTATGGGCAAACCAATCGCTCTAGATAAGTAAAATGGTAGAACATAAAACACACGTTTCTGATGCTAAGAAAACAACAGTAAAACAACTTATAGAATTGATGAAATATAAAACTATAATGATTGTTTCAATTAAAGGACTTCCGTCTGCACAATTTCAGGAAATTAAGAAAAAATTAAGAGCAAACTCTAAAATAAAAGTTGCAAAAGGAAATCTTGTAAAACTAGCTTTGGAGAAAACTGGGAATCCTACATTTAAGGATTTAGAACAATATGTTGGTGCTGATTGTGCTTTATTATTTTCTGATGAAGATGCGTTTATACTCGCTGGAGCATTGAATGAATCTAAATCTCCTGCAAAAGCAAAGGCTGGGCAAATTGCACCAGAAAATATTTGGGCTGAGGCTGGCGGAACTGATTTGATACCTGGTCCGGACATTTCTGCATTATCTGCTGTTGGATTAAAGGTTAAAGTTGAAGGTGGAAAGTTAGCAATTCAACAGAGAGCAATTATTTGTAAAGCTGGAGAACCAATCTCTTCTGAGAGAGCAGCTATTTTAGCAAAATTGAATATCATTCCGTTCAAAATTGGAATTGAACCAGTTGCGGCTTATTCTGACAGAAAAGTTTATTCTGGAATAAAGGTCGATAAAGAAGAAGCACTTGGAACATTGAAACATATGTACGGAAAAGCACTTGCATTCGCTGCGTCTTTGGCTTTCGTCACAAAGGAATCTTTACCATTCATCTTAGGAAAAGCAGCGGCACATGAAAACGCATTAAAATCTCTAATTAAAACTGGAGATAATCAATAAAAATGGAATACATATATGCGGCACTTTTGTTGCACAAACTAGGGCAAGCAGTAGACGAAGCTAACTTGAAGAAAGTTATTTCCGCAACTGGCGCATCTGTAGATGAATCCAAGGTTAAAGTCCTTGTAGCTTCATTGAACGGTGTGAACATTGACGAGCAATTAGCTAATGCAGCTATTGCATCTGCAGCACCAACATCTAGTGGGGCAGCTGAAGCACCAAAGGAAGAGAAGAAAGAAGAGCCAAAGGCTGAAGCAGCTGAAGGTCTTGCGAGCTTATTCGGATAAAATTATTAATTTTATTTCGCGGGGCCTTTGACTTAGTTAGTCAGGCTTCAAGAAATCAGATAATACGTCTGAATAGTGCTCATTTAGACTTGTAAGGTTTAAATGCGAGTTTTTGGCTAAACTTAGTTTAGCTTTTATTACGTTGATTAATTTTTTAGGAAGATTTTATAAAGTTATTTTACATCTATGTTCTATGAATGTCGAAGAATTTAAGAAAAAGTTAAAAGAATATAAAAAAGAAGAAATTGTTCTGACTAAGCACGCCGAAATTCGTGCGTTACAAAGAAATATTGACATTGAGGAAGTTGTTTCTAATATACTTTCTCCCGAAAAATTAGTTTTTGTTAAAAAACAAGAAGAAGAAAGATATGAATGTTATTTTGCTTATTCAGAAGAATTTTGTCACAAATATGTAATTGTGACGAATGGAAAAGTTATTATAGTAACAATAATTAGTATAAATAGAGATTGGCAAAAGACAATAAGAAAATGAAAAAGTTCGATTTTGATTATGATGAAGAGAATGATGATCTGTTTATTTATTTAGAAGGTTCGAAATCTAGGGGCTCTGTTGAAGTAGGGAGTTTTATTTTTGACTTTGACGAAAAAGAGAATTTGACCTCAATAGAAATTTTAAATGCAAAAGAAGTTTTGTCTAAATTGGTTTCTAAGATTCTTGTGCTATCTAAAATAAAAGAGCTTAAAGCAGAGGTTATCAACTTTAGAAATATGGAAGCGATACAATTTAGAATTACAACGGATACACAAACGGCTACAGCAAATATTCTTGTTCCGCGAATAAGGGAAGAGAGTCCTTCGTTGAGTTATTAGTTTTTGTGGCTAAGATAGTTGGGGTAGTTCTGAGGGAATTTGTTTTTTATTAATGAAATATTTAAAAAGATTGTCTTACTTAAGAATTGTGTTAAGAATGAAGAATAAAACCCATTTTATTTACGGAGGAATAATTTTCTTATTGATCATCGGATTTGTATTTTTCTTAAATAGAAACGATGTTTCCCCGAGTGAAGAGAGTTTTATTCAACAATCGAACATATCTACTAATCTATCTAATTCTGCATCAATAGTTGAAAATGAACTAATAAATAAAAGCCTAGATGTTTTAGTATTAAATTCTCAAGATATTGAAGGAGGGTACTCCCTAATTAGACAAAATTCTGGATATGGCGTAGGAGAAAATTATCTCTATGCTCAAAAAGTTTATATAAAAAGTAAAACTGACTTAGAGGAAAGAAGAGATTTGACTATCTTTCTCGCACAATTTAGAAGCCTTTCCGATGCTGAATCTTTTTTTTACAAACAGGAATCCATATTGAGGGAGGATAAATTATTTTCTTTAGTAAAGCAAAATTTCTCTGGAGAAAAGTCAATTATTTATAAAAAAGACTATAGCTACAATTTTTATGAATGGGATACATATAATTCTGTTGTCTTATATAAAAACATGGTAATTATGATAAATTTAGATGGATATGCAGGTCGGTCTTCAATTGAAGAACCTGAGTTATATATAAATAGACAAATAGCTTTATTTGGAAAAAATAATATAGGAATACAAGAAATTTCTCTTTCAAATATTTTTATGGCGCCAGACTATTCTAATATAAATATTTCCATAGCTCCTCAGCCTTGCCGAACAGCATTATTTTTAGATGATAAATTTGTGTTACCTGTAGCATACGGTTATAATTTAGAATATAAGGAATATGAGTGGGGAATAAATGATGAGGGTAAAGTTTATACTAGCCTATATAACTCTAAAGAGAAGGAATTTACTATTCTTCGTCTATGTATTAATAATTCTGGCTATGAAACAATATCTATTTATCCGGAAAATTTTATACTTGCAGATTCAAAGGGAAATTATTATAGAGCATTTTCGAAAAATGAACATTCGAAAGATAGTCTTTTACTTAATGAACGCTCTTGTGTGGATTATATTTTTATTACATACAGGCTTCGTGCTATAGATGAGTTAAAATATAAATTATTTTTTGTCAATAATGATGAAGTTATAATCGGAATAGTACCTACGTTTAATGCGAATGATATTTTTAACCAAAACAATAAAGCAAAATAGTCTTCTCCGCTTTTAAATCCACCCCCAACCAATACCTTTAAATAAGGTTTAAACATTGTATAAACATGGAAACAGAACTAGTAAAGAACGTCGCAAGTTGGGGAAATGGTGCAGGAATTCTTCTTCCGAAGGAATGGATTGGAAATCAAGTGAAGGTAGTTTTGATAGATAGAACTCTAGAAATTAAAAGAGAAGTTTTTAGCATTTTAGAGGATTATTTAGAAGATATTTTAGGAATTTATTTAGTAGGCAGTTACGCAAGAGGTGAACAAGACTCAAAGAGCGATATAGATATTTTGGTAATTTCGAATAAAACCAAGAAAGAAATAAAATCTGGAAAATATAATGTTTCTATTTCTACCCTAGAAAGTTTAAAAAAAACTGTATTAGCCCAACCGGAACTCGTTTTGCCGAGAATAAAGGAGGCGAAAGTCATTTTGAATCCAATTTTACTAAAAGAATTTGAAATTAAAGTAAATAAAAAATCATTTAAGGAATTTTATGAAGATTCTGAAAGAATGCTGAAAATTAGTAATGAGTTCGTAAAGCTCGATAAAGAAGATGGCGAAGACCTTGAATCTCATTCTGTAGTTTATTCACTTGTTTTGAGACTTAGAGGATTATTTTTTATAAAATGTTTAATAAATGAGGAGAAATATTCGAAGAAATCTTTTGAAAAATGGATTTTATCCGTTTTAAATAAAGAAGAATTTGAAAAATGCTATGAAATTTACGGACTAGAAAAAGAGGACAAATCTAGTAAATCAATAAAGGTTAAACTTGAAACTGCTAAAAAACTAATTAAATTCCTTGAAGACGAATTGGAGTATTTAAGATGAAACGAGAAAAAAGATTGAAAAAAGGAATAGAATCTATAGATAAGCAGATTGAAATTCACGAAGAAAAGAAGTCAATCGCTAAAAAAGAAGGTAATTTAGAGAGAGTTGAATATTACGAAAAAGAGATAGAAAGATTTGAGCAAGAGAAAGAAAGAAGATAAACTAGAAGATTAATTCTTTATATACAATATTTATAAACAGAGATTTGTGAATCTTCTTCATGGAAAAATTAAAGTTCGAAATAAGGCAATCTGAAATAGATAATCGAGGCGCTTTTGCAACCGAAGATATTCCGAAAGGAACGATGATTGTAGAATATGTCGGAGAAAAAATAGATAACGAAGAGGCAGAAAGAAGAGAGGCGATTAACGACGAAAAGGGCGTTACGTACATATTTTGTCTTGATGAAAATAGTTGTATTGACGGTGCAGTCGGTGGAAATGAATCGAGATTCGTAAATCATTCTTGCGAACCAAACTGCGACTATTCAATTGAGAACGGAAGGATATTTTATTATGCAAATAGAGACATAAAGAAAGGTGAAGAACTAACGATAGATTATGATTACGATGCAGATTCGAAGAAAGAGATTTGTTTGTGCAAGAGTAAAAGTTGTCGTGGTTTCATAAACGGCTCGGAATAAAAATTCTAATAATAGTAATTATTATAAACCAGAATAACTTGATTTATTTATGAAAAAGGGATTGGCGCAGCTCTTGTTTCCTGCAACTACTACCACGCACGAGATGATGCGAGATGGTGAATTTAAAGAGGAAATTGATGGATTCGGCGATGGATGCGCAGGATGTAGAAGTTTTGCGAGAATGAGAATTTATGCCTATCCGATTATGTCTGATGCCATAAGGGGCGGTTTAGTTGTTGGTACGGCTGCAGCTGTTGGGTATCGTGTGTGCCAGGCAATTTATGGTTAACCCCAAATCTTAAAAACCGAGTTTTCTAAAGAAAAATATGCTTTTCTGCCCGAATGGCACAATGGTACTGCGCCGGTCTTGAAAACCGGTTACCGCAAGGTTTTTCCAGTTCGATTCTGGATTCGGGCGTTAAAAATAAAAATAAAAAAATAAAAATTTGTTTTGTTATTACGCTTCGTAATTTTCTCTGAAACCTGGTTTTTCTAGATAAAATCTTCCAGTGTAGCCGACAAGCGGAGGTATTGCGTTTTGTTCGGTCGGACGTCCGTCACCTATTCCAGTTAATTCAGCATCGGCTAGAAATTCTTCTAGGTTTAGACCTGCGCCGTCCATTTCTCCAATCTCTCGTTGTGTTTCGTTCATGTTTCCTCCTTACAGATTCCGAAATGACACGAGAATGAATATCAATTTTATCTAGAACAAATCAAATAAACATTCCCAAGCCGGTTTCGGACTTAGTTGTTTATTTAATAAGTAGGACTAAGACAGACATTCTATTAATGCATTGCTTAGCTGTTCCTACCATCTTTTTACTAAGACTATTCGGTTTAAAATACTTTCTATTTTCCTAGACAAACCTTTTTAATCTAGTTAGGGCTAAATGAGCCATGGAGGTTTGTGCATTATCATCTGGAAGTTCTGGCAATTGTTTTTACGTCGGAAAGGGAAATTCTGGTATATTAGTCGATTGCGGAATAAGCTGCAAAAGAATTGAGGAAAGAATGAATCTAATTGGAAAAAAAGTTGAAAATATTAAGGGAGTTTTTGTCACGCACGAACATTCGGACCACATAAAAGGAGTTGATGTATTTTCTAGAAAATTTAAAGTTCCCATTTTCGCAACACAGAATTTAATTAAAAATAATTTTTTATGCTCTAATACAAACTTAATTAATAATATAAAAGTTAATGATAATATGAATATTGGTGGAATGGAAATTGTTTCTTTCTCAAAAATTCACAAGGCGATTGAACCACTGGGATTTACGATAATTGATTCCAAAAATGGAAAAAAAGTTTCTATAATAACAGATGCGGGCCATGCATGTAAAAATATTATCGAAAATGTTGCCGACGCAAATGCTTTGTTTTTTGAATCAAATCACGATCCAGAAATGCTTGAAAACGGCCCGTATCCATACTTCTTGAAAAAATGGGTTGGTGGAAATGATGGACACCTTTCAAATAATCAATCGGCTATATGTGTGTTGGAAAATGCAAAAAGAAAAATGAAAAATCTAGTGTTGTGCCACTTGAGCGAACAGAATAATACTCCTAAGATCGCATTAAATACGCATAAAAATCTTTTAAAGCACCGAATGGATTTAAAACCAAACATCTATACTTCTAATAAGTTCGAACCTAGCGTTATGATTAAGCTTAATTAATTCTTATTGGTTCAAATTCTTTAATAAATTTCAAAGCATCTTCGAGTTTTTCTTCGTTTTCAGAATAAAGAGTCATTAGTTTTTCTCCGCGCAAAACATTTTCCAAATGCTTATGCAAATAAACTCCCGCGCTATTTGTTTCTGGCGTTCCTAAAACTCTACACATAGAATTTATCTTAGAATTACCTATTTCGACAATTTTACCAGATTTAGCCGCATAAATTTCTTTTTTATATTTGGCCAACTTTAGTTTAGAAACTCTCTTATCGAAATCATTAGATTTATTTTGGGCATTTATTATTTCTTTAAATTTCTTATAAGCATCTCCGGACTCCAATATTTTTCTTGCTTTAGATTTTGCAAAAAATATTCCACACATCGACATTAACGTTCCGGCTAGCAATATAGATTTTTCCTTAAGATCCCTTGGGCAAGTAGCTTCGTTCTTTAGCACGGATAAAACGTCTTTCATTTCTAATACCGGTCCAATTCCGTTTCCAATTGGTTCAATTCCGTGCGTATAAATTGGCTTGACCTTAACGTTAAAATGTTTTGCAATCGATTTGAATTTTTTACCCAAAGACTTGGCTTTAGACAATGTCTTCATCTTTCCACTTCCGAATGGAATATCAATTAAAATTCTGTTTGATCCTGCGGCTATTTTCTTAGATAATATTGATGCTAAAAGTTGTGGCTCAACATCTAAATTTAAAACTCTTTCAATGTGAATTATTTTATCGTCGGATGGAGCCAACCCTAGAGATCCTCCCCAGACTAGACAGGCGTTGGTTTTTTTCACAACTTCCTTGATTTCATCTAATGATAATTCCACATTTGCGATCGTTTCGATTGTGTCTGCTGTTCCCGCTGCCGATGTTATGGCTCTGGAGGACGATTTTGGCATTTTAAGTCCCGCTGCAGCACAAATAGATACAACTATAGGAGTTGTCCTGTTTCCTGCAATTCCGCCTATACAATGTTTATCTGCAATTATCTCATTACCGAAATCCAACTTTTTTCCCGTCTTTACCATTGCTTCTGTAAGTTGGACAATTTCCTGGTGAGATAATCCCCTGATTTTCTCTGCTGCGACAAAATAAGCAATCTCGGCTTCAGTTAAATTATTGTTTGCAATTTCGGAAACTAAAAGCCCTATTTCTTCTTTGCTTAATTTTTCACCAGACATTTTTTTTCTGACAATTCTCGCCCCAAGAAACATTTCTGCGGTTCCAATGTCTACATCTTCACCAGATTTGTTTTGCAGCATCGAACTAATTTCGTTGGATAATCCTATTTCGTTCTGTCCTACCAAATCTGGAAAAATATCAACAACCGCATAAATCTTTTTTTTCTTGTATCTAATAGCTATTCTTTCGTCAACATGTACATTTAATTTTTTTGAGGCTTCGTTTCCGAGAATAACGACTGGTCTTCCAGCAAGCCAATTGAGATTTCTAGATTTTAACTTCATTCTCTAAATATTTCATTCAATTTACCCTGTCTATAAAATTCTACTATGATTAAAAGGTAAGAAAGAACTAATGGTCCCAAGATTATACCGACTGCACCAAATGTGTAAAGTCCGCCAACGACTCCTATGATTGCAATAAATATATTTAGATTGGAATGTTTGGAAATAAAGTATGATCTAAGTATATTGTCTATTGTGCCCACAAAAAGCATTCCGTAGAAAAACAATATCGTTCCATTAAGTAAATGCCCTGTTACGATTAAATATAAAGAAACTGGAATCCAGACTAACCACGAACCCAAAATTGGTATTATGGAAGCAACCATCGTAATAACTGTTAAAAACAAAACCTTTGGAACTCCTAGTAAAAACAATCCAATACCAAGAGCAAGTCCTTGTATGATTCCAACTAAGATTTGGCCCAACATAACTGAATTAGTTACGTTTCTAAACTCTTGACCAAACTTATTTTCTGTTGCTTTTGACAATGGGGATAAATCTAAAACATATTTTTTAATTTTTTCAGAATCTTTTGTCGCAAAATAAAACGTGAATATAAATATACCGAATTGAACTAGGATATTTGGTAAATCTGCAAATGATGCACTGAATGAATTTATTATAAAATTAAAGAAATTGGTAACAAAAAGATTCACCTGAACTGCTGCAGCAACTGCAATCTCTTGACTGAAAAACTGTCCGAGCAAATTTCCAATTGCAGTTGAAATATCCATCTTTTGAACATACATATATGTATTAAAAATTTCTTTTGCGAATGTTGGTAAAAACCATAGCAGTGGAACTGCGATAACTAATATAAGAAGCAAACAAAATATAATCGTCGATAAATTTTCTCCCTTTATTCTCTTTTTTATTGGTCTGTAAAGTGGATTAGCAATATAAGCCACAAAAAGTCCCAAGAAAATTGCAAAGAGTAACGGCTTGATAATGAATATGGCAGCAATGAAAACAACTGCGATTAGAAGAATTACAATTGTCTTATTAATTACCTTTTTATCTACCATGTTATATAGAATAAACTCGAATTTATAAATGTGGTGGAGACTTATTTTATATCGAAGTTTGTGAAATTTTTACGAACTATTTGCGATTTGATATTAATTTGAGCAAAGGATTTATAAATATGAAATTTTAGATATACTACATGACGATAGCAAAAGTGTTTGGAAAGGTTTTCGACGAATATGTTCATTCTGATTTTTTGAAATTTGGAAAGGGCGAATTTAGAAGCAAGTATCTAATTGATGCCAAAAAACAGGCAGATAAATGGACAATAAAAACTGGTCCGGAATTTGCAAATCATTTGGTTAAGATGGGCTTAGAAAAGGCTAATGGAAAAATTAAGGTAACTGGTGTTATTGTTTCTACTATGCAAATGGATATTTCTATTTCTGACGGATTAAAACAATTTATGGGAATAAAACAATATAAGATTGATTCTGAAATTGAATCAAACAAAATTTTGGAAATCATGGGAAAATATCCTCGTGCTTTTTTTGCATTGACATTTGCCCTTCCAGATTATGAATTGAAGATTAAGGCGAAAGCACCTAAATCGGCAAAGCCATCTACTTCCGCAGAAAAAGAGCCTAAGGCCGAATTTTGCTCTCTTAAAACAAATGACTTTAACGTTGTAAAAAGATTATTTTTTGACTATCCTAATTTCAACAAAGAAATCAGCATTAAACACACTATTAAGATTGATCAAATTGTTTATCCTAAGGATTTTGCGAAGATGAAACCGGAAGACGTTAGAGAACAGTCTAAGAGAAAGGGAGTTATTATTAGAGAAATCGTTGCTGATGGTAAACCCATAAAGAGCGAAGCATCGTTTGAAGCGTAAACCG
>Ga0172375_10008773_pt1 | contig 13505 bp, 10 predicted proteins | sample LakKiv1m_FD_114537 | JGI IMG/M metagenome (GOLD analysis project Ga0172375, IMG submission 114537) | Freshwater microbial communities from Kabuno Bay, South-Kivu, Congo - kab_092012_11.1m | ecosystem: Environmental > Aquatic > Freshwater > Lake | place: Democratic Republic of the Congo...
CAGGGCGTCGAGATCTACGCCGGTGCGCAGGCCGTTGCCGTGCAGCATCCAGACGAGGTCCTCCGTGGCGAGGTTGCCGGTGGCCGACTCGGCGTACGGGCAGCCGCCGAGGCCTCCGGCGCTGGCGTCGAAGGTGCGCACCCCCGCCTCGAGGGCGGCGTACGCGTTGGCGAGCGCCTGGCCGTAGGTGTCGTGGACGTGCATCGCGAGCCGGTCGACCGGGACGCCCACGTCGGCGAAGGCGGCCAGGAGGGCGCGGACGTGACCGGGGGTCCCGACGCCGATCGTGTCGCCGAGGCTGAGCTGGTCGCACCCGAGCTCCAGCAGCCGTACGCCCGTGGCGACGACCTGCGCGACGGGCACGGCACCCTCCCACGGGTCGCCGAAGCACATCGAGACGTAGCCGCGCACGTCCATCCCAGCGGCGCGTGCCCGCTCGACGGTGGGGGCGAACATCGCGAACTGCTCCTCGTGGGAGCGGTTCAGGTTGCGCTGGGCGAAGGTCTCGGTGGCGCTGCCGAAGATCGCGATCCGGCGACAGCCGAGCTCGAGGGCGCGATCGAGCCCACGATCGTTGGGGACGAGCACCGGCAGGTCGCGCGCGGCGTCGCCGAGCGCGTCGGGGGCGGCGAGCACGGTCAGCAGGTCGGCGGCGTCGGCCAGCTGGGGCACCCAGCGCGGGTGGACGAAGCTGGTCGCCTCCACCACCGGCAGGCCCGCGGCGAGGAGCCGGCGGACGAAGGTGGCCTTCGTCGCCGTCGGGATGACGGCCGACTCGTTCTGCAGACCGTCGCGTGGCCCGACCTCCCAGATCGTGATCTCGGCATCCGCACCGACGCCGGGCGCCGGATGCGTGGCGGGGAGCTCCCGGGCGGTCACGACGCGGCCCCCTCGGCGTCAACGGCGTCGGCGTCGGGCTCGACCTCGACGAGCAGCGCGCCCAGGGCGACCTGCTCGCCGGCGGCGGCACCGACGGCGGCGACCGTGCCGTCGAACGGCGCGGTGAGTGCGAGCTCCATCTTCATCGCCTCCATCGCGCCGAGTCGCTGACCGGCGGTGACCCGGTCGCCGACGGCGACGGCGAGGTCGAGGACGGTGCCGGGCATCGGCGCGGTGAGGGAGCCGGCGCCGGGCGCGGTGAGGGCGACGCGGAAGGGGTCGGGTCGGTCGATGACCGTGTGCTCGCCGTTGTCGATGACCTCGACCCGGTCGCTGCGGCGTCGCACCCAGGCGACGTGGTCGGTGGTGCCGGCGTACTCCGCGTCGAGGCGGAGCCCGAGCCGGACGACGCCGTCGGGATGGTCGTCCCGGGAGACCTCGACGAGGCGGACGCCGTTGACGGTCGCGGCGCCCGGACCGGTGCGGTCGGCGCGACTGGCGGGCAGGTCGGGCAGCAGGCCGGGGCCGCGCTCCCCGGCGGCGCGCCAGCCGTCCGCGCGCCACGGCGACCCGGCGGTCGCCTGCTCGTGGTGGAGCAGCTCGGCATAGGCCGCGGCGAGCTGCGGCCCGTCGTGGGAGGGCGCGAACAGGTCGACCCGGTCGAGCCAGGCCGTGTCGATCGTCGCGCCGGCGAACTCCTCGGACGCGACGAGCTCGCGCAGGAAGCCGGTGTTGGTCGTCAGCCCGAGGATCGCGGTGTCGTCGAGCGCGGCCACCAGCCGCCGGCGAGCGGCCTCCCGGCCGGGGCCGGTCGCGATCACCTTGCCGAGCATCGGGTCGTAGGCCGTGCTCACGGTCGCGCCGGACTCCAGCGCCGCGTCGACCCGGACCCCGTCGGGGGCGCGCAGATCGGCGAAGGAGATCGCCGGCCAGTGGACGAAGCCCGCCCGACCGGCCTGCGGGAGGAAGCCGCCGTACGCGTCCTCGGCGTAGACGCGCGCCTCGATCGCGTGGCCGACCACCGTGACGTCGGCCTGGTCGAAGCCGAGCGGCTCGCCGGCCGCGACGCGCAGCTGGAGCTCGACCAGGTCGGGGTGCGCGCCGGCGACCTGGACGGCCAGCTCGGTGACGGGGTGCTCGACCTGGAGGCGGGTGTTCATCTCCAGGAAGTACGCCGCGCCCGTGGTCTCGTCGACGAGGAACTCGACCGTCCCGGCCCCGGAGTAGCCGACCTCGCGGGCGAGCGCGAGCGCGGACTCGAGCACCACGCGCCGGGTCTCCTCGGAGATCGTCGGCGCTGGCGCCTCCTCCAGCACCTTCTGGTGTCGGCGCTGGGGCGAGCAGTCACGCTCGTACAGGTGCACGACACCGCCGTGGTCGTCGCCGACGACCTGCACCTCGATGTGGCGCCCGCGCTCGACGTAGGTCTCCACCAGCAGCGTCGCGTCACCGAAGGCGTGCTTGGCCTCGCGGGCCGCGGCCGCGCGCGCGTCGGCGTAGTCGGCGGCGGATCGGACGATCCGCATCCCCTTGCCGCCGCCGCCCGCCGCCGCCTTCACGAGCACCGGGTAGGTCAGGTCGGCCGGGTCGAGCCCACCTCCGGTCGAGCCGCCCTCGCCGGTCGAGCCGCCCTCGCCGGTCGAGCCCGTCGAGACCTCGTACGCCGGCACGACCGGCACCCCGGCCCGCTCGGCGATGGCCCGGGCCGCGTCCTTGCGGCCCATGGCGTCGATGACCCGGGCGCTGGGGCCCACCAGGCGGATGCCGGCGGCCTCGAGGGCCTCGGCGAAGGCGCTGCGCTCGGAGAGGAAGCCGTAGCCGGGGTGCACCGCGTCGGCACCGGCCGCGCGCGCTGCGGCGACGATCTCGTCGACGTCGAGGTAGGACGCGACCCGGACGGCGCGGTCGGCCGCGCGCACGTGCGGCGCGGCGGCGTCGAGGTCGGTGAAGACGGCGACCGACCGGAGGCCGAGGCGCCGGCAGGTGACCATCACGTGCAGCGCGATCTCGCCGCGGTTGGCGACGAGCACGGTGCTGAGGGGGCGGGTCGTCGGGGTGGTCATCGCGGGCTCACATCCGGAAGACGCCGAAGTCCGGCATCGGGGTCGGGGTGGGGTCGGCGGCGGCCACGGCGAGGGCGAGCGCGAGCACCCGCCGGGTGTCGCGCGGGTCGATCACGCCGTCGTCCCACAGGCGGGCGGTGGAGTAGTACGGCGAGCCCTGGGCCTCGTACTGCTCGCGGATCGGCGCCTTGAACGCCTCCTCGTCCTCCGCGCTCCACTCGCCGCCCTTGGCCTCGATGCCGTCGCGGCGCACCGTGGCGAGGACGGAGGCGGCCTGCTCGCCGCCCATCACGGAGATCCGCGCGTTGGGCCACATCCACAGGAAGCGGGGGTCGTACGCCCGCCCGCACATGCCGTAGTTGCCGGCGCCGTAGGACCCGCCGATGACGACGGTGTACTTCGGGACGACGCTGCTGGCGACCGCGGTCACGAGCTTGGCGCCGTCGCGGGCGATACCGCGGTTCTCGTACTCGCGACCGACCATGAAGCCGGTGATGTTCTGGAGGAACACGATCGGCACGCCGCGCTGGTTGCACAGCTCGATGAAGTGCGCCCCCTTGAGGGCGGACTCGGAGAAGAGGATGCCGTTGTTGGCGACGATGCCGACCGGGTGACCCTCGATGCGGGCGAACCCGCACACCAGCGTCTCGCCGTAGAGCTGCTTGAACTCGTGGAAGCGGCTGGCGTCGACGAGCCGGCGGATGACCTCGCGCACGTCGTAGGGCGTGCGTGCATCGACCGGGACGACGTCGAGCAGCTCCTCGGGGTCGAGCGCCGGCGGCTCGGGGTCGTACGGCGCCTGGCCGGCCGGGCCCAGACCGCCGGCCGGGGCCCCGCGCTCGCAGGTCGCGACGATCGAGCGCACCATCGCCAGCGCGTGGTCGTCGTCGTCGGCGAGGTGGTCGACGACGCCGGAGGTGCGGGCGTGGATGTCGCCGCCGCCGAGCTCCTCGGCCGTGACGACCTCGCCGGTCGCGGCCTTCACGAGCGGCGGCCCGCCGAGGAAGATCGTGCCCTGCTCCTTGACGATGACGGTCTCGTCCGACATCGCGGGGACGTACGCCCCGCCGGCCGTGCACGACCCCATCACCGCGGCGACCTGCGGGATGCCGGCCGCGGACATCTGCGCCTGGTTGAAGAAGATCCGGCCGAAGTGCTCGCGGTCGGGGAAGACCTCGTCCTGCATGGGGAGGAACGCGCCGCCGGAGTCGACGAGGTAGACGCACGGCAACCGGTTCTCCCGCGCCACGGTCTGCGCGCGCAGGTGCTTCTTGACGGTGATCGGGTAGTACGTGCCGCCCTTCACCGTCGCGTCGTTGGCGACGATCATGCACAGCCGGCCGCTGACCCGTCCGATGCCGGCGACGACACCCGCGCTCGGGACGGCGTCGGGAGCGTCGGGCGGCGCGTCCGGGGCGCCGTACATGCCGGTCGCGGCGAGCGGTGCGAGCTCGAGGAACGGGCTGCCCGGGTCGAGCAGCCGGTCGACCCGGTCCCGGGCGAGCAGCTTGCCGCGCGCGAGGTGCTTCTCGCGCGCGGCCTCCGGGCCACCCTCGCGCGCCGCGGCGAGCCGGCGGTGCAGGTCCTCGACCAGTTCTCTCACGACGTCGATGTTAATGATCGTTAACACGGCCGTCCAGAGGCGCTCGCGTGTCAGGTGTCGGCGCCGACGGGTACATCCCTGCCATGACGATCGCCCGCTACCAGGCCCTGTGTCTCGACGCGTCCGACCCGCTCCGCCTCGGGCGGTTCTGGGCCGACGTGCTCGGGCTCTCGATGCGCCTCGACGACGACGGCAGCGTGCAGCTGACCGGGGCGACGCCACAGCACCAGGTCTGGATCGACCCGGTCCCCGAGCCGCGGACGGTGAAGAACCGGCTCCACCTCGACGTGGACACGCTCGCCGTCGACCGGGTCGTCGCCGCGGGGGCGACCGTGCTCGACCCGAGCCCGCGCCGGTGGACGGTGCTGGCCGATCCCGAGGGCGGCGAGCTGTGCGCCTTCGTCCGCGAGGAGGTCCGCGAGCCGATGTACGAGATCGTCTGGGACTGCGGCGACTCCGCCGCGGCCTCGCGCCGGATCGCTGGGTGGTGGGCCGACGTGCTCGGCGCCGTGCGCATCGACGACGAGCGCGGGTTCTCCTACCTCGACGGCGTCCCGGGCGCGCCGTGGTCGGCCTTCTCGTTCGTCCCGGTCCCCGAGCCGAAGGCAGCCAAGAACCGCGTCCACATCGACGTCGACCTACTCCGCCACGACGGCGTCGACGAGCTCGTGGCCGCCGGTGCGACGATCCTGCGCCGACCGGACGACGACATCTCGTGGACCATCCTCGCCGACCCCGACGGCAACGAGTTCTGCGCCTTCGCGCACTCGTGACGGCGGCTGCCGGAAGCGCCGTCGGTAGCGTGCGCGGGGTGACCGACCCGTGGCCGTACGACGCCTTCACCGCCGAGACGCTCTACCTCAACACGGCCTCGATGGGGCTGCCGCCGATCGCGACGCAGCAGGCCCTGGCCGAGGCGCACGCCGCGTGGGCCGCGGGGACGGTCGAGCCGGCGGACTTCGACCCCGCCGTGGCGCGGGCGCGGGCGACGTACGCCGGGATGGTCGGGGTCGAGGAGTCGTGGGTGGCCGTCGGCCACCAGGTCTCCCCACTGGTGGGGCTCGTCGCGGCGGCGGTGCCGGATGGTGCCGAGGTCCTGGTCGCGAGCGGGGAGTTTACCAGCGTGACCTTCCCGTTCGCCGCGCACGCCGACCGCGGGGTGCGGGTCGTCGAGGTGCCGCTGGCCGAGCTCGCCGACCGGGTCGGACCCGACACCGCGTGGGTCGCGGTCGCCGCGGTGCAGTCCGCGGACGGGGCGCTGGCCGACCTGGACGCGCTGGTCGACGCGTGCGCCCGACACGGCGCGGAGCTGCTGGTCGACCTCACGCAGGCGGCGGGGTGGCTGCCGGTCGACGCCTCGCGCTTCGCGGCGACGGTGTGCGGGACGTACAAGTTCCTCCTCAGCCCGCGCGGCACGGCCTTCCTCACCGTCCGCCCCGACGTCGCGGCGCGGCTGCGTCCACTGGCGGCGTCGTGGTTCGCGGGCGCCGACCCGTGGTCGAGCATCTACGGGCTGCCGCTGCGCCTGGCCGACGGGGCACGTGCGTTCGACGTCTCGCCGGCGTGGTTCGGCTGGGTCGGAACGGCAGCGTCGCTGGACTTCCTCGCGGGGCTCGGGAGCGAGGCGTTGCACGCCCATGCGCTCGAGGTCGGCGCGGCCTTCTGCGCGGCGGCCGACCTCCCGGACCCCACCTCGGCCATCCTCGCGCTCACCGCGGACGACGACGTACCCGAGGTGCTGGCCGCCCACCGGGTCGTGGCCGCCCAGCGAGCCGGTCGGCTGCGGGTCTCGTTCGGCCCCCACAACTCCCCCGACGAGGTCGCCGCCCTCGGCCGAGCCCTGCGCGGGCACGTGTCCTGACGGCACCTGATGTTCGCTTGCGAGGTTCGGCGATGGACTTCGTACACGTTTCTCAGGCCGACGGGCCATGGAACGTGTACGAAGTGCGAAGTTCACTACCTAGGTAGTGATCCTCGCTCCCCTCAGCCCAGCCAGGTGCGGGCGAGGTCGGCGAGGCGGGAGCGGCGGTCGGGGTCGAGGCGGTCGAGGGTACGGACGGCCATGGCGGTGCGGGGATTGGCGGCGTAGCCGTCGCGGTGGTCGTCGACGAACTGCCAGTAGAGCGCGTCCCACACCTCCTCCCAGTCGCCGCGGGGGAAGTCGCCCATCGTGCGCAGGTAGTTGCTGCCCGAGACGTAGGGCTTGGTCGTCATGAGCTCGCCGGCGGCGAACTGGCTCATCGCGTAGACGTTCGGCACCATCACCCAGTCGTAGGCGTCGACGAACAGGCTCATGAACCACTCGTGGACGTCGTCGGGGTCGGTGCGCAGCAGCAGCATCGCGTTGCCGAGCACCATCAGCCGCTCGATGTGGTGGGCGTACCCGCTCTCCAGCACCCGCTCGATCACGGTGTCGACCGGTGCGAGGCCGGTCGAGCCGTCCCACCACCCCGGGCCCAGCGGGCGCGCCTGCGCGAGCAGGTTGCGGGTGCGCATCGCGCGGCCCTGGACGATGTACGCCGCCCGCATGTACTCCCGCCAGCCGATCACCTGCCGGACGAAGCCCTCGAGGCTGGCCAGTGACACCCCGCCGTCGCCCGGGGTGACCTCGGGGTGCTCCGCGCCGTGGGCGAGCACCTTCTCCAGCACCACGCGCGGGTCGAGCAGCCCGATGTTGAGCATCGGCGTGATCGCGGAGTGGAAGAGGAAGGTTTCCTCGGCGGCGATCGCGTCCTCGTACGGCCCGAAGAGCGCCAGCCGATCGGAGCAGAAGCGGGCGAGCCAGGACTCCGCCTGGCCGTGCGTGGTCGGCCAGGAGAAGGCCGCCGGGTCACCGGGGTTGTCGGGGAACTCCCGCGCCACCCAGGCGATCGCGTCACGGACGTGGTCGGTGCGCCGCGGCGTGGGCAGCGCGGGCAGCGCGAGCCCGGCGGGCAGCCGCTTGCGGTTCTCGGTGTCGAAGCTCCACCGCCCGCCGACCGGACTGCCGTCCCCCTCGACCAGCACGTCGAGCCGGCGGCGCTGCCACTCGTAGAACCGTGACATCCGCGGCTTCGGCGTCGAGAACCGCTCGCGACACTGCGCGTCGGTGGTGAGGAAGCCCGGCGTCTCGGCCCACGTGAGCGCGGTGCCCGTCTCCGCACACGCCCGGCGCAGGTCGCGGCCGAGCCAGTCGTCGACCACGTCGTACGCCGTCAGCTCGCGGACGCCGTTCTCCCGCAGTGTCGCGACGAGCAGCTCCTCGGTGGGTCGCTCCGCGTCGGTCTCGAGGTGGATCACGGGGAAGCCGGCGTCGCGGAGCCGATCGGCGAAGGTGCACATGCTGGCGCGGTGCAGGACGAGCTTGTGGGTGTGGAAGGGGTACTGCCGGAAGAACAGGTCCGGCTCGACGAGCACCATCAACGTGCCGGGGGCGGCGTCGAGGTGCTCGACGAACAGCTGGTGGGGGAAGACGACCTGGGCGGTCTGCGAGCCGGTGATGGCGGGCCCTTCGTTCGACGGCCGGACGCGGCCAACCTAGCCGCCGGTCCGCGGGTTAACGATCGTTCACCTCTTGCGCTCGGGTGGCCTAGCCTGAGGGCGTGAGCACGCCCACCGCGACCCGGCGCGAGGAGATGCTGCACGCTGCTGCGGCGCTCTTCGCGGAGCGCGGCTTCCACGGCGTCTCCGTCGGCGACATCGGCCGCGCGTGCGGGGTGTCGGGGCCGGCGCTCTACCGTCACTTCGCCGGCAAGGACGCGATCCTCGCCGAGATGTTGGTCTCCATCAGCGAGGAGCTGCTGCGCGAGGGGCGCGCCCGCTCGCGCGCGGCCGCCGACCCGGCCGCTGCGGTCCGGGCGCTGGTCGACTGGCACATCGACTTCGCGCTGCGCGAGCAGGCGCTGATCATCGTCCAGGACCGCGACTGGGCGGCGCTGCCGGACGAGGCGCGCGACCGGGTCCGGAGCCTCCAGCGCAAGTACGTCGACCTGCTCGTCGCCGCGCTCCGCGCCCACGAGCCGGGCCTGCCCCGCAAGACGGCACTCGCCCGGGCCCATGCGGTCTTCGGGCTCCTCAACTCCACGCCGCGCAGCGGCTACCTGGGCGACGACGACATGCGGGGTGAGCTCGCGGGCATGGCCCTGCGAGCCCTCGGCGTCAGCGCCGACTGACCGGGTCCGTGGCGCTGTCCTCGACGGGTGCCAGGAGCGCGGCGATCGCGACGTCGTAGGCCGCCACGGCGGAGTCGGCGAGGCCGTGGCCGGCGGGCGCGTGGTCGGCCAGGCCGAGGACCAGACGCGCACGACCCGCGGCCTCCTCCACCGCCGCGCGCACGCCGGGGTCCATCGGGTCGAGGGTCTCCACGAGCTCGACCGACGCACCCGACTCCCCCGACGCACCCGGCTCGTCCGACGAGCCCAGCTCGCCCGGCTCGCCCGAGCGGGCGTAGCGCGCATCGAGGCCGGCGAGCACCTCCTCGCGGCTGCGGCCGCGCAGGTGGAGCAGGACGAACGGGTCCTCCTCCACCCACCAGCCGAGCTGGTAGGCCAGGGCGAGGGCGTGGCGGCAGGGCTGCACCCAGGAGTCGCACGGGCAGTCGCCGGTCAGCTCCGAGCCGTACGGCAGCAGCTCGACGCCGCCCGCCTCGACCTCCTCCATCAGCTCGTGGGGGAGCTCGCCGGCCAGCAGGGCGGCGGCGTGACCGGCGCGGGCGGCGAGCTCGTCGACGAAGGTCTCCCAGGCCTCGGCCTCCAGCGTCGGGACCGCAACGCTCGCCTGGTGGACGCCCGCGGTGTCCTCGACGACGGCCGTGGCGCGGCCCGGCTCGACGCCGAGCGCACCGATCCGCCCCGAGCGGGCGAGGCGGCGCGCCTGCGTCGCGTCGGCCTCGTCGTAGGCCGCCTCCTCGGCGGCCCGCACCCAGGCGCGCGCCCACCAGCTCACCGCGCGCACCGCCCCCCGGCGGGCGGGGTAGCGCGGGTGGACCAGGGTGCTCACCCGTCGTCCTCGCGGCGGCGGACCAGCTCGCGCAGCTCGGTGTCGGACAGCTCGGTCAGCGCGGCCTCTCCGGCGGTGAGGACCGCATCGGCCAGCGCGCGCTTGCCGCGCAGGAGCTCGGCGATGCGCTCCTCGATCGTGCCGGCGGTGACGGGCCGGTGGACCTGGACCGGGCGGGTCTGCCCGATGCGGTAGGCCCGGTCGGTGGCCTGCTCCTCGACGGCGGGGTTCCACCACCGGTCGAGGTGGATCACGTGGTCGGCGCGGGTGAGGTTGAGCCCCGTGCCGCCGGCCTTCAGGGACAGCAGGAACACCGGCACCTCGCCCGCCTGGAACGACGCGACCAGCTGCTCGCGCTGCGCGACCGACGTGCCGCCGTGGAGGAAGGCGGTCGGGACGCCGCGGCGCGCGAGGTGGTCCTCGAGCAGCCGGCCCATCGCGACGTACTGGGTGAAGACCAGCGCCGCACCCCCCTCGGCGAGGATCACGTCGAGCAGGTCGTCGACGAGGTCGACCTTCTCCGAGCGGCCCCGGAAGCGACCGGACCGGGCGGCGCCGGCCTGCTTGAGGTAGTGGGCGGGGTGGTTGCAGATCTGCTTGAGGCCGGTGAGCATCGCCAGCACCAGCCCGCGGCGGGCGTGCTCGTCGGCCTGCTCGATGCGGCGCATCGACTCCTTGACGAGCGTGTCGTAGAGGACCGTCTGCTCGCGGGTCAGCCGCACCGGGTGGTCGGTCTCGGTCTTCGCGGGCAGCTCGGGGGCGATGCCGGGGTCGCTCTTGCGGCGCCGCAGCAGGAAGGGGGCGACCAGGTCCGCGAACTGCCGCGCCTTCGTGGGCTCCAGCCCCGCCTCGATCGAGCTCGCCCACGCCCGGCGGAAGGCCTGCCGCGAGCCGAGGAGGCCCGGCGTGCACCAGTCGAGGATCGACCACAGCTCGGTGAGGTCGTTCTCGACCGGGGTCCCGGTCAACGCCACCCGCGCCGTCGACCCCACCTCGCGCAGGGCCCGCGCGGTCGCGGAGCGCGCGTTCTTGACGTGCTGCGCCTCGTCGGCGACCACGAGGTCCCACGGGACCGTGCCGAGGGTCGCGGCGTCGTTGCGGACGGTGCCGTAGGTCGTGAGCACGAAGCCGGGGTCCCCGGCGAGGGTGTCGAGGTCGGCCAGCGACCGGCGGGTGCCGTGGAAGCGACGGACGGGCACGCCGGGGGCGAAGCGGCGCACCTCGGCCTCCCAGTTGCCGAGGAGGGAGGCGGGGCACACGACCAGGGTCGGCCCCGGCTGGTGACCGGCCACGCGGGCGGCGTCGTGGCGGTGCAGGTGCAGCGCGATCAGCGTGACGGTCTTGCCCAGACCCATGTCGTCGGCGAGGCACGCGCCGAGTCCGAGGTCGGTGAGCTCGGCGAGCCAGGTCAGACCCTGGCGCTGGTAGTCGCGCAGCGTCGCGTCGAGGCCGGACGGCACGGGGATCGGGTCGCCCCGGCCGGCCGCGAGCAGCCGGTCGCGGTCGTGCGCGATGCTCGCGCCGGGGTGGACGGCCCACTCCTCCCCGTCGACCTCCGCGACACCGGTGAGGAGCGCCGCCAGCGCCTGGGGAGCCGGCACCCCCCGACCCCGGGTCGCGAGCCGCCGCCGCGCACGCCGCGCCGTGGCCGGGTCGATGACCATCCAGTGGTCGCGCAGCTTGATGATCGGCGCCGTCGCCTCGCGCAGGGCCGCCAGCTCGTCCTCGGTCAGCGGCTCGTCACCGATCGCGAGGCGCCAGTCGAAGGAGAAGAGCGCGGCAGGGCCGAAGAGCGTGTCCTTCATCGCCGGGTCGGCCGGCGCCCGACGCTCCACGGTCAGCTCCGCGGTGAGGTCGCGGCGCAGCGAGCGGGGCCACAGGACGTCGACGCCGATCGCTCCCAGCGCGGCGACTCCGTGCTCGAGCAGGTCGGCGACCTCGTCGGCGTCGAGCTCGACCTCGTCCGGGATCCGCCGCTCGAGCAGCCGCTCGACGGGCGGCCATGCCTGGGCCGCGCGGCGCAACCGGGCGGTCGCGTCGACGCGCGCCCGCCGCCCGAACGCGGGGGCGTCGCCGCGCCAGAGGTCGCCGCAGGTGACGTGCACCGTGTGGTCCTCGGCGTCGTGCGCCTGGGGGACGAGGCGGACGCGACCACCGAGGAGGTCCTCCTCGTCGGCCTCGACGCGCAGCGTCAGCGTGACGTCCCGGACCGTCGCCTGCTCCTCGGCGACCGCCCGGTCCGCGTCGTCGAGCGGGCGGCGCGGCCGGACCCGGCCCAGCGGCGTGTGCGCAGCGGCGGGCGTCGTCCGCGGCACCGCGTCGGCCACCGCGTCGAGGACGAACCGCACCATCTCCTCGGCGGCGTCGGCGGTCACCTCGGCGGGCGTCCGGGCCCGGGCGAGCAGGCGGATGCGCTCGTCGTCCTCGCGCGCCAGGGGTCCGACCCGCCACGCGTGGTGACCGGCGGGCTCCACCCGGCCGTCGGCGACGTAGCGCAGCGCGAGGAGGGCGGCCTGGCCGAGCAGCGCGACGGTGGGGTGCGCGTCGTCGCGGCGGTGGGCGCGAGTGAGCACCGGGAGCGCCGCGCCCATCGGCAGGGAGACCACCCGCCCCGGCGCTCCGCCGGGGACCGCGGTCGCGGTGAACTCGATCTCGCTGTCGCGCGGCGGGTCGGCACGGTGGACCCGGGCGGGTCCGGTCAGCGGCACGAAGCTCACCGCGGCATCCCTCCTCCGAGCCGGCCGCCGCGCCTCGGCGACCGAGCTGCCGCGACCCTAGCCCGCGCCACCGACACCGCCGGTCGGTCTCCCGTCCGGCCGCTGGGGGCGAGTCGTACGCTGCTGCGCATGAGCCTCCTCGACACCCCCCTCGCGCGTCTCGACGGCACCCCTGCCACCGTCGGCGAGCTGACCGGCGGCCGGCCCGCCCTCATCGTCAACGTCGCCTCCCAGTGCGGCCTCACGCCCCAGTACGCCGCGCTCGAGGAGCTGCACGAGCGGGTCGAGGGACTGACGGTCGTCGGCGTCCCGTGCAACCAGTTCGGCGAGCAGGAGCCGGGCAGCGCGGAGGAGATCGAGACCTTCTGCTCCACGTCGTACGGCGTCACCTTCCCCATGAGCGAGAAGATCGAGGTCAACGGCGAGGGCCGCCACCCGCTGTACGCCGCGCTCGTCGAGGCCCCGTACGCCGACGAGGGCGGCTTCAAGAAGTCGACCGAGCCCGGGGACGTGCAGTGGAACTTCGAGAAGTTCCTCCTCGACGCCGACGGCACCGTGGTCGCGCGCTTCTCGCCGACGACCACCCCGGACGACCCGGCCATCACGGCCGCGGTCGAGCGACTCCTGGGCTGACCGTCGCGCCCGCCACGTCGGCACCGGCGTCGGCGTCGCGGGTGACCGCGATCACATCACTCCGGTTTGAGCAACAGTTGCGCCAGCGTTAGCATTCTCGGGTGCCCACCCCCGACGCGACCGCGCTCGTCCTGGAGTCCCTGCTGCGGCAGGTCTTCCGCGCCGAGCAGGACCCGTGGATGGTGGCGTTCGCCGAGCTGGACCTGACCTTCAACCAGGTCCGGATGCTGATGGTCCTCGAGCACTGCGACGAGGCCCAGCCGATCAGCAACCTCGCGACCTTCCTCGGCCTGACCCTGCCCAGCGCGGGGCGCAACGTCGAGCGGCTGGTCAAGCTCGGCCTCGTCGACCGCACCGAGGACCCCTCCGACCGACGCGTCAAGCGCGTCGGCCTGACCGAGCAGGGTGCCGGACTCGTCGCCCTCAAGGTCGAGGGGCACCGCTCCACCCTGCGGACGTTCGCGTCCGCCCTCACCGACGACGAGCGGGAGCGCCTGGTCTCCGCCGTCGAGCCCTTGCTGCGCCCCGAGGGGGACCAGCACTGCCAGGCGCCCTCCGACGCCCGCTCCACCTCCCGCCCCACCTCCGAGAAGGACTCCGCATGACCACCACCGCACCCCCGCCCGGCGAGCC
>Ga0172375_10008774_pt1 | contig 13504 bp, 13 predicted proteins | sample LakKiv1m_FD_114537 | JGI IMG/M metagenome (GOLD analysis project Ga0172375, IMG submission 114537) | Freshwater microbial communities from Kabuno Bay, South-Kivu, Congo - kab_092012_11.1m | ecosystem: Environmental > Aquatic > Freshwater > Lake | place: Democratic Republic of the Congo...
CCGATCTGGTCTTGCCTTGCTAACCAGCCGGGCCTTGTTCCGGTCTGCCACCCACAAGTGAGGAGGTCTGGTTCGGGCGTCCTTGCCGCGTTCGACTTGTCAAAGATCAGGAGTGAACATGCATTCACTGTCCCTAATTTCTACTGTCCTTCGGGGGGTGACAACCCGACCTGAACGTCCTGAAACAAGACTTTTCAAAATTCCCCGAACGGGGGTCGAGCGAGGCCGCTATTTCCCTGGACAGAATGCGTTGCGGACCGAGGGGTCATTTGGGAATTTTTTGGCGAGAAGGCGGCAAAATGCCGTTTTGGGCGGCTTGCCAGCGGCCGGTGCAGGGCGATTTCTGCGCCGGCAGGCGGGATCTGGGCGGCGCGGGGACGGGATGGGGACGGCGGTGGGAATGGAGCCGGGGCCGGCTGGACGGGGAGTTGCGGTCGTCCAGCCGGACACCCGGCGATGTTTCCATCACGCCTTCACGGTGTGCCGCCGGGTCGCCACGATGTCGGCGGCGGCCGCGGGGATGTCCACCACGTCGGCGATCCAACCGACGGCCAGGGCCTGGCGGACGCGCTCGCGGTTGCCGGTGCACAGCTCGTCGTAGTCGAGGATCGGGATGTCGAGCGCGGCGGCGGCCTGCCGCATCAGGATCCAGCTCACCTCGTGGGCGCGTCTGGCCCGGGCCGCCAGGTCCGCGGTTCGGCGCACGAGGTGGCCGTGGTCCGCCAGGCCGTTGTAGATGGCGTCGTACCAGGCGAGGACCCGCAGCCGGCTGGGCGGGAACACGCTGGCCGCGGCGCGGTGCAACAGGACAATCCGGAAGTGGCGGGCGTACCAGGCGACCTTGAGCGGCGAGAAGTTCTCCTTGTCGAAGTTGTACGGCTCCGCGGCCCACGTGCTGTGGTACAAGGACTCGAGCGTCTCGACCTGACGGTCCCACGGCAGGCCGATGTTGGCGTAGCACGAGGCCAGCTCGCAGCCGAAGGCGGCTTCCAGACGGGTCCCGTGGACCGGATTGCAGATCGGGTTGAAGTACTCTTTGTGGTAGTACCGCAGGCCGCCCTGCCGCGCAAGGATCGGACACAGCCAGTCGGTGCCCGAGTTTGGCAGGGACAGGATCAGAAACTGGTCGCGTGCTGGACCCATCGCGGGATCGCCTTTCCAAGTGCCTGAGTGTGCGGGTCGGAGTAGTTCAGCAGCACGGCCGCCAGTTCGTTCATGCAGTCGGCCGGCGTGCTGGCGTGGAGCGTGACCGCGTCCACGTCCCGCCAGAAGGTCTCGTTGCGTTCGATGCCGGCGGCTTCCTTGACCAGGTTGCGGAACGGGTTGCTGGCCCGGTGATGGTCCACAACCGGCCGGCCGACCGAGACGTGCCAGCCGAGGTGGTCGCAGACCTTTTTCAAGATCACGCCGCCCCAGATGTCGTCGAACCGGTCGTAGGGCTGGCCCTGTCCCATCAGCGGCAGGTACATCAGCGGCAGCGCCTCGCGGCGGAATGCCACGTTCATGGTGCTGACCGGGACGTACTGGCCGGCGGCGATGATTCGGGGTGTGGCCACGGGGTCGAAGTGCTGGAGGTCCGCGCCCAGGACCAGGCTGTGCGGGGCGTCGTAGTCGCCGACGGTGCGCCACAGGCCGGCGTTGACGTGAACGGAATCCAGTCCGCCCCGGTTGCGATACGGGACGCCGCGGGCGGTCATGTTCATCGCCGACGTGACCCAGCGCGGGGTCTGGAGCAGGGCGTCCAGGTGGGACCGCATGAAGGCGTCGCCGGCCGGGTAGCAGTCGTCGTCGATGGTGGCGATCACGGCGGCCCCGCGGCGGGCAGCTTCCAGGTAGCCCGCGATCCGGATGCCGGCGTTCTTGCGCGAGACGATCCAGGCGTCGTCGCCCAGGTCCCGTTCGATCGTGTCCCAGGAGAGCACGCAGGCGGCCTCGGGCACGTGGGGAGCTTCCGAGGCCGGCCCGTCCCACACGACGATCAGTTCGTCCCAGTCCTTGACGGACCGCCACCGCTGGCAGAAGGTCTCCAGGCAGTCGGCCCGGTTGCTGGGAATAACAAGTACGTTCATCAGTTCACCTCAAACTTGACCATCGGATTCGAGCGTTCGACTTTGAGCCCCACCGCGGAGCCGGCCTTCGACTTGATGTACCCTGCCCGCTTGCGGGCCACGAACTGGCCCCACTTGCGATACAGCCGCTTGGTGCTTTGTTTGAACCGGTCGTTCGTCAGCTGGCCCGCGTTGCCGCCGCGGCCGGCGAAGATCCGGCCGTGGTCGAAATACCACCGCATGTCCTGCAGGCAGATCCGGTCTTCGAGCAGCGTCTGCAGGGCAAAGTCGATATCGGCCCGGCCGGGCAGCTCCGGATCGAAATGCCGCTGCCGCGCCGGCCCCCGCAGGCCAAACGAGCACATGACCGGCGCGGTGAACCGAAACGGCAGGTAATCGGGTTCGATGTTCACCACGTTGCGAGTCCGCGATCAGCAGAAAACCCCGATGTCGAGGTCCGCGGCGACCTGGTGGCCGTTGTGGATGATGTGGGCGATCAGCTCCGGGTCCGTTACCTTGACCTGCTTGCCGATCTGCGGGTACACGGCTTTCAAGTCGTCGTCCACCATCACAAGGCAGTCTTCCTGGATCGTCTGGTTCAGCCAGTTGCGGATCGCGATGATGCCCGGCAGGTTGTCGTGGACCAGCAGCCGGCCGCGGCCAACCGCGGCGGCGTAGTCCTGCTCTTCCCGCTTGGCCACGCACACCATGGCGTCAGGCAACAGCGAGAGCATCCGCCGCATGTTCTTGACCCTGGCCCGCGACGGGACCACGATCTTCCGTGACTCGGCCATTGATCAACCCCTGTATCAACTCGATCAGCGTGGCGGCTTTCACGCCGCGGCCGATCCCGAATTTCGGCTTCCGCGTGCTGCGCCGGACCGTCTTCAGGTCCAGCAGATCCATCAGGATGTTCCACTCATTCGTGTTGCTGGCCAGCACGATCACGTAGTCGTAGTGCTCGTGCGGCCGCAGGTACATCGCCTCGGGGCCTTCGGTCGGGTCCTCGTCGCCCGCCTGGTCCTCGGCCGCTTCCCGTTCGAGCCGGGCCATCATTTCGTCGATCAGCTTCCGCAGTTCGGCTTCCTCCGCCTCCAGGCCGCCCAGCAGTTGCCGCTGCAGGTCCTCGTCCGTCTCCGCCATCTCGGCGGTCGGGTGCAGGGTGGCGATCACGATGTCGGCCTCGGCCCGCGTCAGGTCCGTGACGGCCACGGGCCACACCTGGTCGGGTCCCAGCCGCTGGCGAAGGTGGCCGTCGTACAGCATCAGGCGCGACGAGTCGCCCGCCGGCCCCAGGCCGTCCGCGGGGAAGGCGAGCGCCACGTCGATGATGCCGACCTCGTGCAGCAGGCCGGTGACGGCCGCGCCCTGCTCGACCGGATGCGTGCGGTAGTTCAGCGGGTGCGGTTCGCAGTCGCCGATGCGGACGCGGCGGAGTTCCTTGATCCGATCACGAAACGCCATCTGGTTCTCTCACCTTGCAGCAGTGGATGCAGCCCGACTTCCAACCGATCGTGACGTGAAATGGAAACCACGGAACGAAACACACCCGTACATCGAGGAACCCGCCGACGGTGCCATCCGTGAGTACTGACACCGGCGTCTTACGCCAGAACACTCCGATCCAGCTGTCTTCGATCTTGAACTCAAATCCCGCTCGCACTACACGCAACAATGTTCGCTTCCTCCAAAAGACGGACTGTGTATCGAAAGAGGGCTATGGGGGTGGGTAACCTTGCTAAAACCTGCGTAAAAGAACTTATGGCTAGTGGGGGGGGTGCTGAACGGTTTTCCCTTCGTTTTCAGGCCGATTTCTCGTTGTGGCCGAGGATGTCTCGAAACGGTTTGACTGGGCATTCGGCGGGGCAGGCCGGGCCTTGTCGGGGCGAGTAGCGGCAATCTTCGCATTCCAGCGTTTTAAGGCGGCTCTCCATCGCTTCTGCCCTGGGAATCCTGTTTCCGTCCTGGTCGTATCCTGACGCAAGGTAGGCCAGTAGAAATGGACGATAGGCTGGCCGGATGGCTTGATGCTGCAGCTGGAAGTCGATCAGGTGAGCGATGTCCGCGACGGTGACCTTCGCCATGCTGCCCCCCGCTACGCATCGGGTTTCTTGTCCGTATGCTGGTTGAATCTGGCGGCTTCCCGTTCCGCCCACTCGCGCCAGCCTTCGCCACAGGGTGCGTCTTGCATCGCGTCGGCGACCCTTGCCAGCGTGTGCTCGGTCCGCTCGATCAGCTGGACCAGCGTGGTGAGCACGAAGTTGACGATCTTGTAGAGCGCCCACATCATCGCCCCGATGAGGACGAGCGTCAGGGCGGCCCACAGGCCCCAGCGTTCGGCCATGCTGCTGAACGTACCGGTCTCGGCTTCGGCCGCGAGCAGCACGGTCGAGAGCGAGGCGAACGAACCGACGACGAAAAAGTGGATCAGCTTGGCCAAGGGGATTCGCTCCTACAGCTGGCGGGCGGACGTGGTGATCGGGGTGAGGGACGGCGTGATGGAGAGGACCGGCCGCAACGTGGCGTTGCGGCCGGTCAGGAGGGGACTGGCGACGAGCGGCTAACGGCAGAACAGCCATCCGACCGCTCGGGCGGCCCGGCGGAGCGGCTGGGCGGCCCGGATGGCTCGGATCGGTGCGGTGGCCACACGGCCTGCGTTGCGCAGGGGCTGGCCGGCCTTCAGCCGGGTGGAGGTGAGCCTGGCGGCGGTCTGCGGCGCGGCGCAGCTGCGGGACGTACAGGCCGCGACGGGGATGGTCGCGGCCGTCGGCGCGGCGGCGGGGGCGTCGAGGGTCCAGGCTTTCGCCGCGGGCGCGGCGGGCGGGGCGTCGGCGTGGCTGGCGCAGGAAAACGCCATCATCGCCAGGCCGAACAGGGCGAGGAAGAACAGGATCGGTCGCATGGTACGGGGCTCCTTGGGTGGAAAGTGAAAAACAGGGCGGTGTTTCAAGAGTCCCCGCCGAGCGCCAAGGAGTAGGCGGACTTGGCGCTCAGGCGGGGGGCGGGGCACGGCCCGCGGCGTTGATTCAGGCCACGGCGAGCGCCTCGGCCATCGCTTCGGCGTAGGCGCTCGATTCCGAGCCGGCCAGGATCTCGGCCCGATCGTCCAACTCGTCGAGAACGGCTTGCATCAGCGCCGTGCCGGCCTTCTGCACGCGACGGAACCCGTCGATGCCGGCCTCGCGGGCCGCCCGGTTGCAGCGGAGGCGAAGCCCGGCCAGCTGCAGGGCCGAACGTTCGCCCTCGGCAAACGCCTTCAGTTCGCTCGACTTGTCGAAGCACTTGGTGATCAGCTCGACGACGGCCGGCAGGACCACGGGCAGAATCACCTCGATCCAGCCGGCTTTCTGCGTGCGGGCCGCGACGGCGCCGGCAAAGGTCTCCAAAACTCCCGACATGAGAACGCTCCTTTCGGTTGACTGCGCTCGCTACGCGGCCAGTTGGGGCAAGCCCAGGTCCGGCCGCGCGGCGACTTCGAGAATCACGTACATGACCAACGAGCCGAAGACTCGTTCCGAGTCGTAACCAAAGCCGGCGTCGCCCCAGTCCGCCGACCAGCTGTTTGCATAGGCGGCCACGGGGCTGTTGCCGGCGAAATCCAGGTACACATACGGCACGCAGTGCCTGGACCGGCCGACGATGCCCGTGCGGCGTTTCAAGAGGGCGCTGGCGATCATCTCGACGCCCTGGGCCTTTGCCGCGCGGGTGACCCGGAACAGGCGGGCCGTGTCCTTCCAGCCGGTCGGACGGGACCAGCGGTAATCCAAGCCGGGGAAGCACACCGGATACCGGCGGCGGTTTTCGGGCGTGTCGAGCGGCAGAGGGCCGATTTCCTGGGCGAAGGCCATCCCATCCGAGATGTACGCGCCCGACATCAGCGTGCTGCCGATCTGGTCGTAGACCGACATGCCGCTGAGCGCCACGCGGTTCTTGCGGCCGTACACGCGGTTCAAGAACGTCTCGACGGCCTGCGCGGTGCCGAAGCCCACGCAGGCCGAGGTCCGCCCCTGCGAAAGGATCTCCGCGATGGTCGCCCGTAAATCGGCCCGGATCGAAGGCGCCGGGAGGCGACGGCGGCTCGAAGGCCGGGCACCGCTCGCGTAACACTTCGTCATCCAGACCGCCCGTTTCGATGTCAAACGCAAGATACATCTGCCATTTCCTCCTTTACGAACCAGCTTTGGAAATCCAGTCAAACGGATCCTCCCGGATCGCTCGCACCTGCTGAACGCCGAGGATCAGCCCATCGCGAATCGCTTCCCGCGCCAAGGCGCGCCGCTCCGCTCTTGGCCGCAGCGCCAACCGTCGGCGAAATCGGCTGTAGCAGGACGGACACTGGCCGCGCCGCAGTTTGCTTGGGGTCCCGCAGATAAGGCACTCGCTCGCCTTGACGCGAGCCTCGGCCTGTTCTCGCTTCTCCGGTTTTGCTTCAATCCACGTCATCACACGCCTCTCTCGATTACTGAAAACATGGAAGCACGCGCACGAGTTGTTGGGGGTAGATCGCACCGGCGATGATTCGTTGCGATTGTTGGATCGCGTCTCGCCTGTCGATGCGAGTCAGAAGTTGCACGGATTCTATAGCCGGTTTGGACGCCTTCAATTTGGAGTGTGCCATAACGCGTGACACATCCGTAACAAAACGGTACACGCGTACACGTAAAGGCTTTTGCCGAACGGTGGTTCCGGCACGGAGAAAAATTCGCGAACTTTCTTGCGTAGGTGACTGAAAAAAGGCGAACAGACCAGCATCGGATTTGGCTTTTCGCCAGCACGTGTTACATAAGTGAAAATCTGTGTACATTTTTGCACTGCTAGCACGGCTGCGTGACACGGTTGGTCCGTGCCGCGATTGGGCTCGACGCGTTCGTGGCTGGTAAGCGTTGTGCCGGTCCGACGGATCTCCGCCGCCGGTCTCGACTTGCGTGGCCAGAGTCAGCGCAGCGTGGTGCGATTGACTGGCGCGGGAGTACGAAATGGTCCCGCGCTTACGGTTGTTTACACTTGCCGCATGCGGATCAGATTCCGGCGGCTGCCAGTTCGGCTTCGGCCCGGGCGATATCCCGCGCCCGCTGCTTGGCCGAGCGGACGGGGATCTCCTGGCGGTCGGCGGCCGCGGTCACGCGTTCGATGAAACGCTCGATCGCTTCGTGGGAAGTGAACCGTTTGCCGCCCACCTTGATGGTCTCCAGGCGTTGCCCGTGGACACCGTGGTGGACGTATCGCCAAACCGTGGCGACGTGCGGGCGGCCGGGGAACCGCTTGGCGGCTTCGGTGATCGTGCAGATGGTTTCGGACTGAATGTCGATGGACATGGGGCGCACTCCGACAAAAAAAGGCCAACGAGGTAAACGACCTCGCTGGCCCATGTTCGTTCGAAATGCGCCGGCAAGGTCTTCGCTGCCCTTGCCGGAGTACGTTTTGTCAGCTGGACATCGCACGGCCCCGATTGTTAACGAAGCCGGCCCATCCCTGGGTTATCCATGAGGGGCTGTCGCCTGCTTGCTTCACCCCCGGACAAACGCCGCGCCGGTCCGGTGACCGCGCGTCCTCAACCTACCCCACCGTCGAGGCGGCCTTCGCTCGAAAGCTACTGATCCCGGTTCACAGCCGGGAATAGATATGGCTGATTCACCACGTGCGAGCGGGTTAGACTTGCACGTGGATATTTGTATCCTACCAAGTTCGCCCACGGCTGCAACAGTCCGCGGGGCGCTGCGACGGAATTTCTCATCCGACCTGCCGTGCGACCTCGACGGCCAGTCGCTGGTCCCGTTCGGCGTACACCTGCGTCACGTCGGCCTTGCTGTGGCCCAGGGCAACCTGAGCGGCTTCCAAGCCAAACCTCGCCCGGATCTCGGTGGCCGCTGCGTGCCGAAGTTGGTTCGGGTTCCACCTGGGGAGTTGTTCCGATGCGGCACGCCGTGCGTTTGCCCGGGCGATCCCTGCGTGAATCGCATCCCGGTAAGATCGGGTACTGAACACCCCGCTAGGACTGCGCGACGCGCGGAAGCACGGCAAGTCGTCGCCGAACAGGTATGGACGCAAAATCTCCTGGGCCTTGGGACCGATGAAGACCACCCGGTCTCGGTCGTGGTGCTCGGTCTTGTGCGATTCTGGGACGTAGCGCCAGATATCCCCGCGGCGATCGATATCGCAGGGACGCATCCGGCAGACTTCATCCGGCCTGGCCCCGGACAGCCGCTCGAACTGCACCATCGCAGCAACGACGGGCCGCAGGTAAGGCAGAGTCGCATCGACCACAGCATCATCGACGGGGAGCACCGGCGCGACCTCCCGGGCCTCGCACTTGCCCTTTCGTAGTCCAGGCACGACGGCCAGTCGGTGGTAGACATCTGCGGGAATCAACTCCTCCGCAGCCGCCCATTTGATCAGATGCCGCAGGCGGAACATCTGCTTGTTGATGTACGGGCGGGAGTTGTCCAGGGCGATCATCTTCGCCTGGATCGCTTTCATCTGCTTGGGGCCGAAGTCAGCAGCCTTCGTGCTGCCGTAAAGCTCCTTCAGATGTCGCATCAGGATCTTGTAGCCGGCAACCTCGATAGTGGTCTCACCACGCTTGACGTAGTGCTTTTGGGCGTGCCGCAAGAAGGCGGCACAAAGCTCAGTGACGATGATGTCCGACGGAGCCGTAACCGTCGCCGGCCTGTCCGCTGCAACCCATTCAGCCAGTACCCGGCTGTACTTTTGCTTGCTGGCCTTGGTGCCATGCTTGCCCAGGTAGATGTCGCGGCCGCCGATGGTGACGACGGCTTGGCCCGATGCATGGCGACGATACTTCGGTAACGCCCTTGTGAGTTTCGGCATAGTGCAGCCCTTTCCAGCTTGGCGGAGCCAAAACGGTAGGACTACCGTTTTGAACTCCGCCGTTTCTTCCGGAAAAACGCCGCACTCCCGAACGCCGGGAGGTATCGTAAGTCTTGATTCGGCTTACACTTAGAAATTCAAGGTGCGAGAGACAGGACTTGAACCTGCACGGGTTGCCCCACTGGATCCTAAGTCCAGCGCGTCTGCCAATTCCGCCACTCTCGCTCACGTTGCCGTCGCCTTCTATTCACGTTGCAAGCATTGACCAATTAAGGACTTGTAACACAACACCTCTGGGATCGCGGGGCGGTGACGCGGACGACCGATTGCCGACGAACGGCAAAAAAGGTGCTGGCACAGCATCCCTGCAGAAGCAAGGCGAAAGCCGGTACTGCCAGCCCCTTTACCATGCGAAACGCCACACCTTTACGATCGGCAAAGTCGTACCGGACGAAGCCGAGTCCAAAGCGACCCAAGTGGATTACCTGCTGATGCGGTTCCGGCAGGGGCTGCTCACCATCCCACCGGAAACGGATATTGTGCTGTTTCTGCAGCACGATGGCAAGCCGCCGGAACCTAGATTGCCGGCTGCCCACGCGTCGGCTGGCAAGCCGGCGGAGGTATCCTCCGTGAGCGGGCTTGCTCCTGAACGGAAGGCTTGCCAGCCACCGCATGACAACCAATCCCCCGCGGCCTCTTGGCGCTGGCGAGAAGGCCACCACGCATCCACGGGTGGACTCGGCGAATGCTCCCGCAGTCCGAGGGCATCCACGCGAGTCTTCGAAACTCGCCAGTTCTGTGCGATCGCATCCCCACCTAAACTAGCGTCGATGGAGCTGGGATTGGGAACCAAGTTCCGCCCCCAGGGAAGTGTCACTTCGCCGGGTCCTGATCTGCCGCCGGATGGTGGCGGGTGATCAGCAGGTCGTAGATCCAGCCGCCCAGCACGCCGCCGACCAGCGGGCCGACGACCGGCACCCACCACCAATAGTTGCCCGCGCGGAACACTTCGCCGCCCCAGCCGGCCAGGCAGGTGAACAGCCGCGGGCCCAAGTCGCGGGCCGGGTTGATCGCATAGCCGCAGTTGAAACCAAAGGCGATGCCGATGACCAGCACGACGCCCCCGACCAGCACCGGCGTCAGGTACGCCACCGGGGCGTTGTTCCGCTGGTCGCTCAAGGCAAAGACGCAGATCATCAGCAGGGCGGTGCCGACGATCTGATCGATCAGTCCGCCGGGGAACGTGGACAGGAACGGTTGCGGGTACGTCGCCCAGATGCCCGCCGTGCCCTGCGGACCGAGCACTTGCCGCACGCCGCCGTCGAATACGCCCAAGGCTTCCTGGTAGGTGACGTACACCACCACGGACGCGACGAAAGCGCCGGCCAGTTGCGCCAAGCAGTAGGGGATCAGCTTGGACCAGGGGAAGCGGCGGCAGACGGCTAGGGCCAAGGTCACCGCCGGATTGAGATGGCCGCCGGATATGCCGGCCGCCGCGTAGACTCCCAGCATCACCCCCAGCCCCCAGCCGAGGTTGATCGAAAGGTACTCGCCGTTCTCGTGCCCGCTGAGCATGACCTGGGCCACGGACCCGCAGCCGAAGACGATCAGCAGAAAGGTCCCCAAGAACTCCGCCGCCATTTCCCGTGCTACCGACCGTTGCATGTGGTCATCTCCTGGTGCTGTGTGTAGTGTGTTGCGGTGGAGCGCTGACGGCGGTCTTACGGCGTCCCGCCCGAGCCCCCGTTGCCGGAGCCCTGCAAAGCCGGCCCAAACAGCCGCTGCAAGCCTCGATTCACCTCGTCCTGCAAGACGCCGCGGGCGGCGCCGCCCACCATCCGGGCGCTCAATTCGCTCAGCATGCGGTTGTCCAGACGAGGCTTGGACAGCGTACCCTGCATGGGGATCTGAATACTCGTCCCGCGCAGCGACGCGAGGTACTTCTTGTTCGCCACCCACTCGTCCCGGATCGGCACCTCGGCCATGATCGCCAAGGACTCGTCGAAGCCCACCGAGCCGCTGGTCCGAATCGTCACGTCGCCGGCGGTCATGGTCAGTCCCTGGTGATTGACGCGGCCATTTTCGACGTCCACGCGGACGGTCTGCTGCGGGATGACCAGCCACGTCGACGCCGCCGACAGGCTGTCCGTGGCGGGCCGGCCTTCGACGACCATTTTGACTTGTTGCGCCAGCCCGATCAACTGCTGGGCCACCGGCCCCGGTCCGACTTGGGCCGAGTGCACCGTCAGCTGGCCGTGGACGTCGCTGCGGGTCGCATCGCTCAGCGGCAGCTTGGCGCCGTCCAGTAGGACCGAGAAGCGGCCCTCGGCGCGCGTGGCGTCGGCCAGCAGGGGCGCGACGAACTTCAACCAGGTCCGGCAGATCTCCGGCGAGATGCGGACGTTGTCGATCAGTTGCCCCTTGTCCACCGCCAGGCTCGCCGGGGTGGCGTTCAAGTCGATCCGCGAGACAGCCCGGAACTGGCCTTCGCTGACGGGGATCTGCAGGGGCGCGAACTGCAGCACGCCGCTGGCCAGCGAGGCTTTCAGTTCGCCCTGGCCGATCAACATCCCGTACAGGCTGCCGGATTCCCAGCCCGCCCGGGCGCTGCCGGTCAGGGCTGCCGGCACCAGGCCCTGCGCACTCGACGCCGAGCTGGTGGCCGAGGTCAGGAGGATCTCAGGTCGATTCGCCGCGGGGACTTGCCCGATCGGCGAACCCAGCTCGCGGAGCGGGCCTTGCAGGGCGAACCGGCCCTTGTCCCGGCCGCGGAACTGCACGCTGGTGCCTAGATAAGGCCGCAGTTTGGCGCTCACGTCGGCCCAGTCGTAGTCGACTTCGCCGCTCAACTCCGCCTGGCGGCGGCCGCTCCACTGCTCGACGCGGCCGGCCGCGACCAGCCGCAGCGAGCTGCCGGTCGCCGTCAGTTCCTGGATCTCCAGCAGATCCCGCTGGTGGTCATAGCGTTCGCGGCTGGTCAACTTGAGTTTCGCTTCCCGCCAGACCTCTTCCCAGGGGCTGGTGGCCGAGGCCAGCCTGGCGCCCGCGGCAGGGTTGGCCCGCCGCGCGGCGTAGACGACGTTTTCCGCGTCGCTGGTCCAGCTGACTTGCGTCACGCCCGACTCGTAGGTCGCGTCCAAGGATCCCGTGACGGCCCCCGTCAACTGTTCGGTGGCAATCTGGTCCGGCGGCTGGAGCCATTGCCCCAGGCGGCCCAAGTCGGCCCGATAGGTCAGTTTGCCGCTGAGCATCGGCTCCGTGCCGGGCAATTGCACGACGACTTGCTGAGCGCGAAAGGCGACGGACGAACTGGTCATCGCCACGTCCTGGGCAGTGATGCGGCCCTGCTCGGCGTCCCAGCTTCCCTTGGCGTCCAGCCGGACCGTCGGCTCGTCGATCGCCAGGTTCCACTCCCGCGACTGGAACTGGTCGATCTGCAGCAGGATCGAGTCGGCGTCGACCTTTTGCGCCGACACGCGCGCGGTGGCGTCCAGGTTGACGCTGCCCGCCAGCCGGCGTTCGCCCAGCGCGACGAACGGCCGCATCCGGGGCAGCCAGGTGGCTAGGCTCCCGGTCGCTTTGAGATTCACCGGCCAGACCGCCGCCGTGTTGGCGACCGCCACCGGTTGCAGCAGGTCGGTCTTCAGCGTATCGCTGCCGGAATGGACTTGCACCGAGGCCGACAGCAGACGCTGGAGCTGGCCGCCCTGCAGCGCCGCCGCCGCGGCCAGGTTCAGCGTCAACTCGCGTTCGCGCCAAGGCAACTGGCCGGCGGAACTGAGTTCGAAATCGTTCAGCGTCAGTTTTCCGTCCGCGGCCACCTGGTCGTCCCGCGAGCGTTGCCAGCGGATGTTCCCGTCGACCCGCCCGGCCATCTGGTAGCCGCTCAAGTCGATGAAGCGGCCCGCATCGGCAGCCAGCTGGCGGAGGTCGCCGCGGACCACGGCCGTCCCTTCGCTCAGCGTCCCCTTGGCCGCGAGGTCAAGGAAACTAGAGCGGCAGGTCAGTTCGTCGATCACGGGCCCGGTCGGCGAGCGGTGCAGGTTGGCCGTCACCAGGATCGGCTTCTCCCAGGTGAACTCCTGCCCGTTCTCGACCGCGGCCAGATCGCTGGCTTCCAGCCGGGCGGCCAGTTGCGGCGGCTCGGTGGCCTTGTTCACCAGCGACAGCGTGACCAGCCCCGATTTCACCTGTGTGGAGGCCCGCAGATTCAGGGTCGCAGGCAGCATCTGCGTCAACTTGGCCAGATCCACTCGGCCGTCGATCTTCAGGTCGACCGCGGGCACCTCGCTGGCCAGCTTGGCCCAGTCGGCCAGCGACGTGAGGTCGTCGGCTTGAAGCACGCCTTGGGCGGCCAGTTGGGCGAAGTCCGTGTCCAGGGTCAGACGCTCGATACTCCAGCGGCTGCCGGCGGTCTCCAGTTGGGCGCTGCCGCGGAGGGATTCCGACCGCAAGGCATCGGGGCCGAGCCAATCCGGCGCCCGCAGAGTCAAGGCGTCGGCCTCCAAGCGGTCCACTTGCAGCCGCTGCCGGTTGCCGCCTTCCTTCCACTGCCACAGCGCATCGCCGCTGGCGGCACCCCGGGCTTGGATGTCGCCGACGAAACGTTGCGCCAAGGCCGACATCGC
>Ga0172375_10008777_pt1 | contig 13500 bp, 10 predicted proteins | sample LakKiv1m_FD_114537 | JGI IMG/M metagenome (GOLD analysis project Ga0172375, IMG submission 114537) | Freshwater microbial communities from Kabuno Bay, South-Kivu, Congo - kab_092012_11.1m | ecosystem: Environmental > Aquatic > Freshwater > Lake | place: Democratic Republic of the Congo...
CAGACCGTCATCGGAGAGAGCCCGCGGTTCGCCCACGCGTAATAGGGAATCGCCGTGACATCGACGCTCCTCCACGCTTCGCCCCGCGTCGAACGCGCGGTGCTCGCGGTCTCGTAGAGACCTTCGCCCCACGCCGCTGCAGGAATCGACGCCGCACCTGTGAGCACCACCACACCGCCCAACAGGTCGGCCCGCATCGCCGGTCGCAGGTCTGCTTCGAGGTCGATGGCCACGTCGAGCACGTCCACACCGGGGTTGTCGACTCCCTCGAGGCAGTACACCAGCGGCCCCCGCCGCACGGCGAGACTCCCACGGTTCTCCATCACTCGCGGGTTGCACGCTACGAGAGCGGCCTCCATGCCGAGGTCGAGGAAGATCCGATCGCCGATCTTCCACTCTCGCCTGAGTCGGAGATAGGAACCCGAGGCGACCCCGGCCGTCGCCTCGTTGTTGACAGCTGCGCTCGGATCCCTGGACCACCCGGGGATTCTCAAGACGACTGACGACTCCCCTGCGGGCGCCGCCTCGACCTCGACCTCGACCTTGTCGTCCCACGGCATGTCCGTGTCGACGCGCAGCACGAACCCCGCCGCGCGTACGCGTGACGCCGCGTACATGTGCACCCAGATCCCGCCTTCAGCGAAGCCGTACAAGTAGCCGGGAAGCGATGCCAGCATCCGGTCCGCATTCGTCGGGCAGCAGGTGACGTCGCGCCAGGGCAGGCGTCGCAACGGAAACGGTCCCGCTACCTGCTCGGGCAGCTTCTCGCCGATGAACGGCTGCGCCTCGGCGCCGACGCTGCTCACGAGCTGGTTCGCGTAGAACCACTCGTCGCCGCCCAACGAGACTCCGGCGAGGAGCGCGTTGTGGGCCACGAGCTCGAGCTGGTCGGCGTAGCTCGAATCGCCTGTCAGCGTCAGCATGCGCAACGCCCACTGGGCCGCTGCGACACCGCTGCACGTCTCCGCATACGCGCCCTCGTTGGGCAGCTCGTAGTCGCGACCAACCGACTCGCCAACCCAGCGCCCACCGACACCGCCGGTCAAATACGACTTCTTGCCGACCATGCTCTGCCAGAGTCGCTCTACCGCGATCCGGACCTCGAGGTCGGCGGTCTCGATGGCGAGGTCGGTCAAGCCAGTCGCGTAGTACAGAGCGCACACAGCATGTCCCCACAGCCCATGATCACTACCACGCTCCAGCCGGCCCAAGAAGAACTCGGCCAGATCGAGGTACCTCGCCGTGCCTGTCTCCCGGTACAGCTCGACGAGAGCCGTCTCGACCTCGGGATGATGGTCGCGTTCCTCGCGGCGCCCGGGACCGAATTCGGAGCACAACAAGTCGGCGAAACGCGTGGACGCGTCCAAGAGCTCGGTGCGGCCGGTGACACGGTGATGAGCGACCGCGGCTTGGAAGAGATGACCTGCGCAGTAGAGCTCGTGTGACCATGTGAGATCGCGGAAGCGTGATTCGGCATCGAAGTGGGTGTTCAAGTAGCCGTCGGAGTCCTGCGCGCCGAGCACGGCCTGGATCGCGACGTCGAGCATCCCGGCAACATCGGGGTCGGGGCCGGCCGAGAGCGACCATGCGGCGGCCTCCATCCACTTGTACAGGTCGGAGTCGGTGAACCAGAACCCCCGCCGATCCACCGGGCTTCCCGAGCGCCTGCGGAAGTTGTCGACAACGCCGTACTTCTCGAGTCGGGAGTAGAGCTTCGGTACTCCCGACATGCGATTCGCTTCGACTCGCGCGAGCCACAACCCTTCGAGGAGCTTCACACTGCCGGGCGGGACGGAGTGCACACGCGCCGCCGCGCTCGCTGTCGTATGCGCGACGCCCCGGCTCACCGAGCACCCCTCCTAATGATTATGGCAACCTACCTGTGGCCCGAATTCCCGAACACGTTCCACCGTTGCACCGGGACCCGCTCCCGCGCCCGACAGCGTACGCGACCTCACGCGACCTCACGCGCCCTCACGCGACCTGCGCGTCGAGCACGATCTCTGCGAAGATTCGTCGATGCCCCGCACGCTCGTCGCCTTCCACGCCCACCCCGACGACGAAAGCATCGCAACCGGCGGTGTCATCGCCCGCGCCGTGTCCGAAGGCCACCGGACGGTGCTAGTGCTCGCGACCCGAGGTGAAGTCGGCGAAGTAGCCGAAGGGTTTCTCGATCCGGGAGAAGATCTCGGTGATCGACGTTCCGGCGAGGCCATGCGCGCTGCGGAGATTCTCGGCGTCCACAGGGTCGAGTTCCTCGACTATCGCGACTCGGGAACGGCCGGCGCTCCCACCAACGAGCACGCAGGCGCGTTCTGCAATGCCGACACGGAATTGGCGGCGGCGCGCCTCGCAGCCATCCTCACCGAGGAGCGCGCCGACGTGCTCACGGTCTACGACGACCATGGGGGGTACGGGCATCCCGACCACATCCAGGTGCACCGAGTCGGCCACCGCGCCGCACTGCTCGCCTCGACCCCAGAGGTGTTCGAAGCGACGATGAACCGCGACCATCTCCGCACCATTATGGAGCAGGCCCTGGAAGCGTTCCCCGATTCCGTCGAGAGACCCGATGTGGACCTCTCGGAGTTCGGCTCGCCGGACGCGCAGATAACCACCGCAGTAGACGTGCGTGAGTTCACCGACATCAAGCGCTCGGCGATGGCAGCGCACGCCAGCCAGATCAGCGAGAGCTCCTTCTTCCTCCAGATGCCTCCTGAGGCGTTCAGTGCAGCGTTCGGTTGGGAGTGGTTCATCCACCGCGGAGCGGTACCGGGCAGACGGGAGTCGAGCCTCTTCGAGCATCTCGGATGACCGCTAGCTGTGAAAGGTGCTACGCGTACTGGGGCAATGAGGAGGCGGGATGAGATCGAACCGGGGCCTGGGCGTGCTATTCGTGTCGGCACTGGCGGTGTCGGCATGCGGGGGAAGCGACAGCAGCAGCACTGCTGCGAGCAGCACCGACCGAGCAGATGCGACGACCCGATCCGCGCCGGCGCCTCCCTCCTCCTACCGCCAACGAGGCCCGTACGAGGTCGGAGTACGAACCTTCGCGTCGACGGACGGGAACCTGGTGGAGGTCTGGTACCCCGCCGCCGACGGAGCGACCGAGGGCAGGGCCAGGGACGTCTACAGCCTCGCATCGTGGCTCCCCGAGAACCTTCGCGCGCAGGTTCCCGCCGACAGCGACGGCTACGAGCAGGACGCATTTCGCGACGTCGAGGCAAGCACCGCTGGGCCGTTCCCACTTGTGCTCTTCAGCCACGGTTTCGCATCCTTCCGCGATCAGTCGACCTTCCTGACCACGCACCTCGCGTCATGGGGAATGGTGGTTGTGGCTCCAGATCACCCGAGCCGTGGCCTGCTCAGTGTCATCAGCGGGAACAACCCGAACGACTCCGACCTCTCGATAGCCGACCTGAAGGGCGCACTCGCACTCGCCGAGGCCGAGAACGGCGAACCCGACGGTCCCCTCACAGGCCGCGTCGACGTAGAACGGATCGCGGCGATCGGCCACTCGGCCGGCGGCTGGACGGTCCTAGGGCTCGCATCGGACCCGGATGTCGGACCGCGCGTCGACACGTACGTGTCGCTTGCATCCGGAGCCCTCTCCGGCCAGACGCTTCCCGACATCCCGTCTCTGTTCATGTCGGGCACCGACGACGACATCGTCGAGCCATCACGGACCCTGGACGCATACACCGAAGCTCCTACTCCCAAGCGCTACTACTCCTTCGCCGGCGCGGGGCACCTCGCGTTCTCCGACATCTGCGAGATCGGCGCCGACAAGGGCGGCGTGCTCGCACTCGCCGAGGCGTTCGGGATCGAGGTCCCCGATGCTCTGAGAGCGCCCGCCTCCGATGGGTGCTCCCCCGACGAAACGCCTCCACCGAAGGTGTGGCCCGCCATCGATCACTTCGTGACCGCTCACCTGCGTGCCGTCTGGGGCATCGACGCCGAGCCCGTCGGTCTCGAAGACGTCAGCGAGTTCGATGGCCTCACCATCGAGGAGCGACACTCCCCCCGTTGAGTCGCTCACTCTTCGGTTGTGGGCCGTCGGCGCAGCTGCTTCGACTCCCCCCGGCGGCGCTTCGCCTCGAGACGGCTACCCCGGGCAGCACGGCTCGGCGCCGAGGGGCGACGCGGAGGCTCGACGTGGAGTGCCGTGGCAAGACGCGCGCAGAGACGCTCCAGCGCGAGCTCCCTGTTGCGCGCCTGCGACCGCCTCTCCGACGCCGAAGCCCGAGCGACCGGCCCCAAGCGCTCCAGCAACCTCGCTCGCTGACGCGGGCCGAGGGAGCGCGACTCCGCAATGTCGAAACGGACCTCGACTGCGGTGAGCGAACGGTTCGCGTGCTGACCACCCGGCCCGCCCGACGTGCGCACCCGCCACTCGAGCTCGTCGACGTCGATCACGCACGTTTGCGTGACCCGCACTCGACCCTCCACTGATCTCCCCTCGGCTTGGCGCCCGAGCTGACGCCTACCATCGTAGGTACAACTTCTCTTCGGCGAGGTCACCGTGCTCCGAACCGCCCTGCAGAATCGCCGCGCACGCGCGCTCATCGCGCTCATCGCACTCATCGCGCTCCCACCGGTAGCGCTCGCGTGCAGCAAGCCCGACGGCGGCGCGATCAAGGCGACCACCACCGCGCCTTCCCAACCACCCACGGCGGTATCAGAGTCGACTGCAGGCGATCCGGGACCGAACCCGACCGTCACCGATCCGGGACCGAACCCGACCGTCACCGATCCCGGCCCGAACCCGACCGTCACCGATCCCGGCCCGAACCCGACGCAGTTCGACCCGGGACCGAACGACACGAGCGGCGGACCGGTGACCCTGCGAGGCATCCTCGTGCTGGACCCGTCGAATGGATGCATCTCGATCGACTCCGACACCGGGCGATCGGACCTACGGTTCACGCGGGGCGACTACTCGCTCGGCCACGACGGAGCGCCGGCGCTCGTCGATGTCGACAACACGGCGATCGCTCACTCGGGCGACACTCTTTTCGTGGCCGGATTCGGCTCCGGAGCGCCCGGCACCTGTGGCACTCGCTTCGATGTGGAGAGCCTCGTCTCGGTGCTCCCGGCCGGCTGACCGATCGCGTGCTCAGCCTCGACGCAACGGCTTGTACTCGATCCGGTGCGGCTGGTCTGCGCCGGCACCCAGGCGCGCGCGGCGATCTGCTTCGTACTCGCTGAAGTTGCCCTCGTACCAGCGCACCGCGGAGTCGCCCTCGAAGGCCAGCACATGCGTCGCTATCCGGTCCAGGAACCAGCGATCGTGACTGATAACGAGGGCGCAGCCGGCGAATTCGAGAAGGGCGTCCTCGAGAGCGCGGAGCGTATCGACGTCGAGATCGTTGGTCGGCTCGTCGAGCAGCAGCACGTTCCCGCCGAGTAGCAGCGCCTTGGCGAGGTGCAGACGGTTCCGCTCGCCGCCCGAGAGGTCACCTACGAGCTTCTGTTGGTCGGAACCCTTGAAGTTGAAACCGGCGACGTACGCGCGGCCGTGAACGTCCCGGCCGCCGACGGTCAGGTTGTCCACTCCCCCGGTGATCTCCTCATATACCGTCTTCGACCCGTCGAGGCCCTCGCGCGACTGATCCACGTACGCGAGGTGCACAGTCGACCCCACCGCCAGAGTCCCACCGTCCGGGGCCTCGTGCCCTGCGATCATGCGGAAGAGCGTCGTCTTTCCCGCACCGTTCGCTCCGATGATCCCGACGATCGCCGCTCGCGGGACGGAGAACGACAGGTCATCGATCAGGAGCCTCTCGCCATAGCCCTTGACGAGGTTCTCCGCCACTATGACCGTCTCGCCGAGTCTCGGACCGGGTGGTATCGAGACGAGAAGCCTGTCGGCCCGCGCCTCCGCCGAGGAGGCTTCGGCGAGCAGTCGCTCGTACGCGTTGAGCCGGGCCTTGCCCTTCGCCTGGCGCGCACGCGGCGCCAACCGGATCCACTCGAGCTCCCTCACCAGCGTTCGACGGCGTGCTTCGTCGGTCTTCTCCTCTTGCTGCAAGCGCTGGTTCTTCTGATCCAACCACGACGAGTAGTTCCCCTCCCAGGGGATCCCACGGCCGCGATCCAGCTCGAGTATCCAGCCCGCTACGTTGTCGAGGAAGTAGCGGTCGTGTGTCACTGCTACGACAGTCCCGGGGTAGTCGTGCAAGAACCGCTCCAGCCACGCGACCGACTCCGCGTCGAGGTGATTCGTCGGCTCGTCGAGCAAGAGGAGACCCGGTCTTCGAAGTAGCAGCCGGCAGAGTGCGACGCGCCGCCGCTCTCCGCCCGAGAGCTGCGAGACGTCGGCATCGCCGGGAGGCAGCCGAAGGGCGTCCATCGCGATCTCAACAGCTCGGTCGAGATCCCAGCCGTTCGAGGCGTCGATGCGGTCCTGCAGGTCCGCCTGCTCTGCGAGCAGCCCGTCGAAGTCGGCTGCGGGATCCCCCATCGCGGAGCAGACGGCCTCGAAGCGTTCGAGGAGCGCCTTCGTCTCACGCACGCCGTCCATGACGTTTCCGAAGACGTCCTTGGAGCTGTCGAGCCCCGGCTCCTGCGGCAGGTAGCCGACCGTGAATCCTGGTGTGAGTCGCGCCTCGCCCTGATAGCCGTCGTCCTCACCGGCCATGATCCGCAGCAGGGTCGACTTGCCCGATCCATTCGCACCGAGAACCCCGATCTTGGCGCCGGGGAACATCGAGATGTTGATACCGCGCAGCACCTCGCGGTCGGGCGGATAGAACCTCACGAGGTCGCGCATCGTGTAAACGAACTGGTGCGCCACGGCGACGAGCGTACCGGCGTATCGCCGCGGCCCACGATCTGCGCTAAGAAATGCACGCTGGATCGACGCGAGACGGCACCTACCCGAGCTGGAGCGAGGAGACGTGATGTCGAGGGTCTATGAGATCGCAGACGACTACGTGGGGGGCTTCGCGGCCCTCGATCCGATCGCAGCGACCAGCATCGGCGTGACGGGCTATGACCACCTCCTCACCGATTACTCCCCGGCCGGCGCCGAGGCGCGCGCCGATCTGGCCCGCACCACGCTCGCCGCTCTTGCTGCCGCACCACCCACCGACGACCATGATCGGATCGCAGCCGCCGTGATGCAGGAGCGGCTCCGCACGACACTGGACCTCTACGAGCACGGCGAGCGCCTGCGTGACGTGCGGGTGATCGGGAGCCCACTGCAATCCATCCGACAGTGCTTCGATCTGATGCGCTACGACACCGAGGCCGACTGGGAGACCGCCGCCAGCCGCATGGAGGCGGTGCCTTCGGCGCTCGCCGGCGTGCGGATCGCGCTGCGCGAAGGTCTGGATCGTGGCATCTCGGCGGCACGCAGGCAGGCGATCGCCGCTGCCGCCCAGGCTGCCACCTGGAGTAGCGACGGCAGATCGGCTACGCCTGCGAGCAGCCCATTCTTCGTCACGCTCGCCGAGCGCCACGCGAGGGAGATGCCCGGACAGGGCGCACTCTCCGAACGATTGGAGCGCGCAGCGCTGAACGCGACGGAGTCGTACGCCGACATGGCACGCTGGCTTCGCAACGAGTACGCGCCTCGCACGACGCAGCGCGACCCTGCCGGCGCCGAGTGCTACGCACTGCAGGCAAGGGCTTTCTGCGGCACTGATCTCGACCTCGCCGAAACCTACGAGTGGGGGTGGGACGAGCTCCGCCGGATAGAGCACGCGATGGGCGAGACGGGGGAGCGAGTGCTGCCCGGAGAGCCTCTCGCCGCGGTCATCGAGCACCTCGAGCACGACGAGCACCGCACGATCGATGGGGTGGACGCGTTCCGGCAGTGGCTCCAGGACCTGCTCGACTCGACCATCGCGGAGCTGGACGGCAAGCACTTCGACATCGCAGGTCCTGTGCGGGAGGTGGAGGCGTGCATCGCTCCACCGGGAGGCGCTGCCGCCATGTACTACACGAGCCCGAGTGAGGACTTCTCCCGGCCGGGCCGAACGTGGTACCCGACACTGGGAAGGACACGCTTCCCGCTGTGGCGCGAGGTGTCGATCTGCTACCACGAGGGCGTTCCCGGCCATCATCTCCAGGTCGCTCAGGTGCGCTACTTGGCGGACACCCTCTCCCGTTTCCAGCGCCTGCTCGGTTGGGTCTCGGGGCACGGCGAGGGATGGGCGCTCTATGCGGAGCGCCTCATGGGTGAGCTCGGTTACCTCGCTGACGCGGGGTTCGAGCTGGGGATGCTGACCGCCCAGGCTATGCGGGCCGTCCGCGTCGTCGTCGACATCGGCATGCACCTCGAGCTCCCGATCCCACTCGACGAGGATTTCCATCCCGGCGAGCGCTGGACGCCCGAGCTGGCGCTGCCATTCGTCATCGAGCGCAGCCGTTTCCCGGCGGACTTCATGGCAAGCGAGGTGGACCGCTACCTCGGATGGCCCGGTCAGGCAATCTCCTACAAGGTCGGCGAGCGGGTCTGGCTCGAAGCTCGAGCGGACGCCCGGCGCCGCCACGGGGCCGCGTTCGATCTCAAGGCTTTCCATGCGTTCGCGCTCGACCTGGGCAGCATGGGCCTCGGACCCTTCAGGGAGGAGATGGCTCGCTTCTAGGATCGCGTGCCAGTCGCAGCCCCTACCATCGACCGGAATACATGGAAGGCTCCGTCATCGAATCTCCAACCGCGTCGGGAAACGCGACGCGCGGCTTCCGGCGCTGGTGGCGTCTGGCGGCGCTCCTGGTCGTAGGCGCCGCCCTCACATCACTCACCTACTCCGCGTGGACCGGACTCCGCCACGACCTGCGTGACGTCGACAGCGACTTGGCCACGACCGGCGCAAGTCTCGACTCGGCGTCGTCGAGGCTCGTTCGCAGGTACAACGCCCTCGCCGCCGCCCGTGCCGATCTCGCCGATTCACGCGACGAGCTACGGCGACGCACCGAGCAGCGCAACAGGGTCGAAGACCGGGTAATCGCCGCTCGAGCGGCTCTCGAGGAGACAGACGCGCAGATCGGCGACAGGTCAACCGAGCTGTTGCAGCGCGAGGCCAACCTGGCTCTCCTCGGACGCTGTTTCGTAGCGGCGTCCGAAGCCCTCAACCAGATCGCCGTCGCCGACATCACTGGATTCGGCGCGACTCTCCTAGAGGTGAGCAACGCCTGCTCTTCGGCGCGGAGCTACCTGTGAGCGCATCACGCGACCTACTGCCGCCGCGGACGGTTCGTCGCGCTCATTCACACCTGAGGGAGATCGTCGCTCTCGGCCTCCTGGCAATCGTGGTGACTGCATACCTCGGACTCCTCTTCCAGCAGTACCAGCGACTCCGGGCGCTGCTGCGCCTACAGGAACAGACCGCCATCAGCGCTCACGCCGCCCTCGACTCAGCCCGGCAGACGAGCAGGTGGGCAGGACGGGAGATCGCCACGACGCGCGACGCGACGGCGACGACGCGGGGAAAGACAGCGCAGCGAGTCCGCGAGCGTGACGCACTTCGTAGCGGACTGCACTCCACCCGGGAGCGCGTAGATGACGCCCGTGCGCGACTCGGCCTGGCAGAGACCGCCGTCTTCATCATCGGCGTGCACCAACACGAGGTCGCCGAGTGCCTCGACGGGATGCAAGGCGCAACTGAGGCGATCGGCTCCGGTGACGATGCCGAAGCCGCGGCCGCGCTGCGCGCCGCCGCGCCGGCCTGCTCCACCGCGCTCACCGCCGCCGCGGGCACCCGCTTCCCCTTCGACTTCCCCGACCCGTCTGTCATGCGCGTCGGCCGCACCTACTACGCCTACTCGACGAACTCCGGAGTCGGGGATATCCAGGTGATCCGGTCGACCGACCTCCTTTCGTGGGAGATCGTCGGAAATGGCCTGGCGGCGCTCCCTTCCTGGGCAGAGGCGAACCGCACATGGGCACCCTCCGCGCTGAGCAGCGCCGGCACCTTCGTCGTCTACTACACGGCCCAGGACAGGGAAAGCTCGCGCCAGTGCATCACCCGCGCCGTAGGCGGCTCGCCGAAGGGGCCATTCACCGACGATTCGGCATCGCCGATGGTCTGCCAGATCGACCAAGGCGGTTCGATCGACCCCAGCGCCGTCATCGCCGAAGACGGGACGCCGTGGTTGACCTGGAAGAGCGAGGGGTTCGGCGCGGAGCCTGCGAGCATCTGGTCACAGCGGCTGAGCCCCGACGGCCTCTCCCTAGTCGGCTCGCCCGTGCAACTGATACGCGCGGACCAGACGTGGGAGCACGGAGTGGTCGAGGGTCCCTACATGGTGCTCGACTCCGGTGCCTGGTACCTCTTCTACTCGGGGGGCGATTGGAAGACGCGAGGGTACGGGGTGGGGTACGCCACTTGCGACGGCCCCGCCGGACCTTGCACCAAGCCTCGATCGACACCGATGCTGGCATCGGACGGCCGCCTCGCCGGACCCGGGGGCCAGGAGCTCTTCCGCGACACGGCCGGTAGGGTCTGGATGGCGTTCCACGCGTACACCGAGCCCGACGTCGGCTATCCGAGCAGCCGCACCCTCCACCTGCTTCGAGTCCGCTTCGTCGGTGGCTCTCCGAGGTTCGACGCGGGAACGTGATCCGACCGAGCTCCCCCGATCTGCGCCATGCTGGCGCAGTGAGCGAACCGATCGAAGATCTCGAGCTGACCCCGACCGCTCTCGTCGCGGGCGGCGACGCGCTGGCGCACGACGCCGACGGTCGCGTCGTCTTCGTGCCCGGAGCCCTCCCCGGAGAGCGGGTCCGCGTAGCCCTGGGCGAGGTGAGGCGTGACTTCGCCCGCGCCGAGCTGATCGAGGTGATCGACGCCTCGCCGAATCGGGTCGAACCCCCTTGCCCCCACGTAGCGGCGGGCTGCGGCGGCTGCCCTTGGCAGCACATCGAGGTGGCAGCACAGCGCGACTTCCGCAGGACGATCGTGATCGACTCGCTGCGCCGCATCGCGCGGATCGCCGACCCTCCCGTCGAGCCCGCTGTAGAGCTGCCCTCGGAGGCGTACCGAACCAGCGTCCGGCTCCTATCCGCCAGGGGGCGACCCGCATATCGGAGAGCCGGGTCACACCAACCCGTCGAGGTCGACTCGTGCCTGGTGCTCCACCCTCTACTCGCGGCCCTGCTGAGCACCGGCACGTTCGACGGGGCGCGAGAGATGGAGCTTCGTGGCGGGGCACGGACCGGTGATCGGCTGGTGGTTGCTCATCCGAAGGCGTCGCGACTGAACCTTCCCCAGGGAGTGCAGGCGGTCAGCACCGCCGAGGTTCGCAGGGGCAAGCACGTCTGCTACCACGAAGAGGCCGGCGGACGGCGCTGGCAGATCTCGGCGGGTTCCTTCTTCCAGGTGCGTCCCGACGGCGCCGATGCTCTGACCGACCTCGTCGTCGCAGCAGCGTCCGACGCGGAGCGGGTCACCGACCTCTATGCCGGCGTCGGGCTCTTCGCCGGAGTGCTCGCCGCGGCCGGGCGCCGGGTAGTCGCAGTAGAGGCTCACCGCATCGCCGCCGAGGACGCTCGACGCAACCTCGCCGGCCTCGACGCCCGGATCGTCGTCTCCGACGTCGCTCGTTACAAGCCGGTGCCAACCGACCTGGTCGTGGCGGATCCGAGCCGTGCCGGTCTGCGCGCCGAAGGCGTCGCCGCGGCTCTGGCCACCGAACCGGCGCGCGTGGTCCTGGTGAGCTGTGACCCGGCGGCGCTCGCCCGAGACACGGTGCTACTGAGTGCCGAGGGCTACGCCCTCGCGTCGGTCACGCCCGTCGACCTCTTCCCCCACACGGCGCACGTCGAGTGCGTGAGCATCTTCGACCGTCCGGCCCGCTGAAGGAAGGCCTCAGGCCAGCTGCTCCTCGAGACGTAGGAGGGCGTCCTCTTCGGAGACGCTGAGCGCGAAGCTCAGCTCCGAGACGAGCACACCCCGCGCCTTCACGAGCATCGACTTCTCCCCGGCCGAGAGGCCCTTGTTCTGCTCGCGCAGTGCGAGGTTTCGCACTACTTCGGCAACTTGGTAGACATCGCCCGACTTGAGCTTCTCCTGATGGTTCTTGAACCGTCGACTCCAGTTCGTGGGCTCGCGGACGTCCTTCTTTGCCAGGAGATGAAAGAGGTCGTCGACGTCCTCGGGGGAGATAGGAGGGCGCATCCCGACTTCCTCCGCCTTCTCCGAAGGCACCGAGAGCATCAGGTCGCCATGCGCCATGCGCAGCACCAGATACTCGGCCTTCTTGCCGTCGAAGAGCCTCGTCTCCTTCTTCTCGATGACGGCGGCGCCGTGATGCGGGTAGACGACGCGGTCACCGACTTTGAAAGACATCTTGGCTGTCTCCGGGAGGCTAAGCGGGGGGGAGTACAGATTCTACCAGGAGCTCGGCCGAATCCTCCCTCATCAGAGGTAGCCGGCCGCCCCGGGCTTCTCCGCGGGAACCTCCGCCGCGGCACCTGCCTGGCCGGGAGCGTTGAAGACACGCCCTCCGAACGTCGCCGCGATGCGGTCATCGAACTGGTCCGCCGTCGATGCGACGATCTGGACGACGAAAGTCAGCTCCTCGTCAGCCATGAATTCGCCCAGGAGGGTCTCTTCGAACCAGACCGCCCGGCGTTGCGCGTCGAGAGCGAACCGGCCGAAGGCCAACGCGAAGTTCGTCTCGGAGAGGAAGATGCCCAGGGCCGGCGTCGGGTCGATCTCGACATTGGTCACCGCGAAGACACGCACCACCATGGGGCCGCCGGGCAGAACTCTGGGAGCGACCCACACGCGCGTGCTCTGAAAGGGAAACGTGAAGTCGCCGTCGGGGTCCACCTCGAATACCTTCGGCGATAGGAGCTTGGTGAGCAGGGCGGAGAGCCGCTCCTTCAGGGCCTTCAGCCTGCGCTCCCGCTCGACTTCGTCGCGGCGGCTGCCGTTGTGCACGTCGACGCGAGCTCCCGCCGGCGCGGCCAGAGGCCCCTCCAGGGCAGAATCGACCTTGTCGGCCAAGGCCACGATGTCGGTGGAGGCCAGCGACTGGCGAGGCTCACCCGGAACGAACCCGAGCGCGGTGAGCGCGGCCGTCACCGGTTCGGTGAGCGCCGGCTCGGCGCCGATCGATGCGCGATAGCCGTCGCCCTCTTCGTCGCGTGCAACCTCGATCACCCCGACGCCTGGAGGCACCGGCACCAGGAACGCCACGAAGTCGAGCGGGGTCAGAGCGCGGATCTGCTCCTCGATGAAGTCACGTCTGGGGCCGACCATGCATGCAAGCCTAGAGGAGCGGCACGTCCGACTACGAGGGAGCCTCGTTGCGCTCCGCGGCCAGCGCCCAGCGGCGCACCTTCCCCGCATCATCTCGCAGCGGTTCGTCCACGAGCTCGAACGTGCGCGGGATCTTGTAGCGCACCAGCCGCTCGGCCAGGTGCGCACGAAGCTCGTCGACCGAGACCTCGCCGGTAGCGTGGACGAGCGCGTGCACTCGGCTGCCGAGGTCGTCGTCGGGCAACCCGATGACGACGCTCGACTGCACGAGCGGATGCTCCTCCAG
>Ga0172375_10008779_pt1 | contig 13500 bp, 14 predicted proteins | sample LakKiv1m_FD_114537 | JGI IMG/M metagenome (GOLD analysis project Ga0172375, IMG submission 114537) | Freshwater microbial communities from Kabuno Bay, South-Kivu, Congo - kab_092012_11.1m | ecosystem: Environmental > Aquatic > Freshwater > Lake | place: Democratic Republic of the Congo...
GATCCACATAGCTTCGGACTTTCTCCCGGTCCAAGTCCCATTCCAGATGATAGGCAACTTTGGCGTCAGAAAAATTTTGTCCGGCCACCACCGCGTTTGCGATTTGGCCGGGGCTTCCGCCGGAATTCAACCCCGTGTTGCCGGAATTTTCTTTTTTTTGGACATTGATCCAAGCAATTACTGTCTCGGGAGCCAAGCTGAAATTGGCCGTCCCGGCTTGCAGAATATAAGGGCGGGCCAGGCTGGCGTCCAATTCCTGTTTCAGGGTTTGGGCCGCGCTGGTGGGAATTTCCGGTTCAATTTTGGTAAGCTTGATCAAGACGTCTTTGTTGCTCCAGTCTTTGAGGTCCTTAAGAATCTGAGTGACCACCTCCATACTGTCGATTCCCACTCCCTCTTTGGCTGGGACCAAAACGGTTTTGCCATTCAGAAATTGCACCGACGCTTCCTGGACCGGCGTCAAAACCACGTTGAATTGATTACCGGTGAGGTTCTCGGCTTTTTTGATGTCAAGCGCGTAGGCCGCTTGCGTTTGGTAGCCCCAGAACAAATTTATCCACCATTTCAGAGGAAACTCAAATTCGTTTCCGAAAGCGGTATGCAAATTTTCCGCGGTTTTTGCCCGATCGATTTTTAGGCCAATCTCAGCGAAAGTGGTTTTGATTTTTCGGTCCTGGTAAATCACATTGAGGGGCGCCTTCTCAAACTCGTCCGCAATTTTGCTGATTGCGTCTACCGCTTGCGAGTACGGTCCGCTCAGCCTCTGGTCACCGAAATAGACCCGCGGCGGAAGATTATTTCTCCCCCAAATGTAAGGGACGACCAAAAACAGAATGATTGGGCCAGCAATGAAAAAAAATAACCGCTGTTTGAGCCTGGCGCGCTCCATTGATTTTTTTCGAAATATAATAACTATATATTAACTTAAATCTATTCTCTTGTAATCTTAGCGGGTGACTGAAAAACGTATTTTCTTTTGACTGCATATTAATTATAGTTTATAGATAATGTGTATAAGTTGTAAGTTCCATGAAATGGCCGTTCCCAAGCAAAAAAGCTCGAAAGGCAGAACTCGTCGCCGTCGGTCGCATCACGGTTTGAGTAGCGCCGCCCTGGTAAAATGTTCTCATTGCGGTAAGCCCGCTTCGCCGCACCAGGTCTGTCCCAATTGCGGTTACTACAAGAACCGGGAAGTGGTTGATGTGCTGAAAAACTTGGACAAACCCAAAAGAAGAAAGTAGGTGATTTTCGTTTACCAGTTATTTAATAACCCATGTCGCGCCGAAAAGCTCGTTTCGTCGCCTTCCAATCGCTATTTGAAAGAGATTTTCAAGAATTCAAAAAAGATAAGTTGGATGGCGATGCGATTTTGAAAAGAAACATTGAAGAGTTTGCCGGCAATGAGCAGAAAGAGTTTATTGAATTTCTTTTCCGGGGCGTCCTGAAAAATCAGCCCGTGATTGACGCGATGATCGAGAAAGCCGCCCCCGAATGGCCCCTGAGTCAGATCAACCTGATTGACCGCAATGTTCTGCGTTTGGGAATTTTTGAATTAATTTTCGGCGACCACCAAACTGTCCCTCCCAAGGTCGCCATCAATGAGGCCATCGAAATTGCCAAGGCTTTTGGCAGTGATTCGTCCGGGCGTTTCGTCAATGGGGTGCTGGGCACGATCTACCGGGAGTTGAAGAAAACCGAAGGAGATAAAGAGGAGGAGAAATAAACTTTCTTAGCCTTACTATCATGCGCCTCGATATACACATTATAAAAAATTTACAGCAGTTTTTAGCGAAAAGCGGTCTTTCCTCACCTGAGCAAAATAAGCTGGCTGGTTTACCGCGGGTTTTTTGGCAGAAAGAAATCAATTTAGGTAATATTAAAATTGGGGATAAATCTCTAAAACCCAGCTTTAATGTTGGTGATCCGGAAAAGTTTGAAATAAAAATCGATTGGGAAAAAGTCAAAAAAAATTGGGAACAGTTTTACGAAAAAAATTTGGTCCCCCAAAAAATGAATTTTGATTTTTTAAGAGTTTTTCCGGAGCTTTTAGTGGTAAACAAGCCGGCGGGAATTTCTGTGCATCCGGCTTTTCCTATCAGCAGAGAAAGGAACAGGGAAGTAAGCTTGATAGAGGGAATTTTGGATAAATACCCTGAGATTCTTAAGGCGGCCGAACCCGGCGAAGAAGAACGGCCAGGGATTGTCCACCGTTTGGATAAAAATACCAGTGGCGTATTGCTGGTCGCAAGGAATTTAGCCGCCAAGCACCAGCTGAAAAAACAATTTCAGAACAGGGAGATTAAAAAAATATATCTCGCGCTGGTGGAGGGGGACTTTCCTTACGCCGAATTTGAAATTTCCCATCCGATTGGCAAGCTGGCCGCCAACCCCTTGAAGCGGGGAGTCGGCCCGGCCAAGCTGATAAACCCCAAATCCGCGATAACCCGCGGAGAGAAAGTTAAAAGAGGAGAGCCGGAGTGGGGAATAATAAAAGAATGGCTAAAACAGATAAAAGAAGGGGGCTACACTTTGCTGCGCCTCTTTCCCGAGACCGGCCGCACTCACCAGATCCGGGTGCACTTGAGCAGCTTGGGATATCCGATCGTAGGCGATACGCTCTACGGCAGCCGCCAGCCGTTACCCGGCTTCCATTGCCTCCACGCCCACCGAATCTCCTGGAAAACGCCCACCGGCAAAACCCTCTCTGCTGACGCCGACTCAATCAAGTTCTTCTAAATAACAGATAGCGCGGTCCGGCGGAAAAGTTTTTCAGTAACCAAATTTTTGTTCGAAAAATTCTTTTGTGGTACCTTTAGCTCAAGATGTTTTCTTCTGTTCTATTGACTGAATCCAATTCTTTGCTAAAGATAAAAAGACGTCCTAGTATATCTTTACTTTATCAAACACTTTCTCATGCCCCCCTCAAAAAAATCATTCTTAAAAAGACTAATGGGAATTGAAAGGGAAGAAGCCCAGGAGGGATATTATTACCCTGAAGAAAGCGGTCCGGCGCCGATGGAAGAACCCACCGGCTACGGCAATCCCGGTCCCGCCTACGAACCGGAAAGCACCATCACTCCCTCCTATTCCAATCCGCCAGAGCAAACCACGCGCATCGCCACCACCACTCAGCCCGCGCCGGCCGAGGAGGACAGCAATTGGGTGGCCGACCAGGAAGGCCAGTTGACCATCGATGTTTATCAGACCGATTCCGATATTGTGATCAAGTCCACTATCGCCGGCGTGAAACCCGAGGACCTGGACATTCAGATCAACAACGATATGGTCACCATCCGCGGCGAACGCCGCAAGGAAGACGAGGTGCGCGACGAAGATTACTACTACCAGGAGTGCTACTGGGGCGCTTTTTCCCGCTCCATCATTTTGCCGGTCGATGTTGAGGCCAACAAGTCCGAGGCGATCATGAAAAACGGGGTGCTGACCATCCGCCTGCCCAAAGCCGAAACGGCCAAGGCCCGAAAAATACAAGTCCGCGGTTATTAAAAAGATGAACATTCAGAAAAATGTTGAGTTAGCGCAATACACCACATTCAAAACCGGCGGCAAGGCCGATTTTTTTTGTGAAGTAAAAACCAAAGAAGATCTTTTGGACGTTTTCGCTTGGATAAAAAAAGACGAGCTTAAATATTTTATTTTGGGCAACGGCAGCAACTTGCTGGTTAGCGACTCGGGATTCCGCGGAGTGGCCGTGAAACTAGTCAACGATGGGGTGGTTTGGGGAGGGAACAAATCCGTCGCCGGAGCGGGAGTCTTGCTGCCCGTGTTGATAAATGAAGGCAAAAAACACAATTTGGGCGGAATGGAGTGGGCCTATGGCATTCCGGCCACCTTGGGCGGGGCGGTGCGCAACAACGCCGGCGCCTTCGGCTCAGACATGGGCCAGCTGGTTGAGTCGGTGGAAACTTTCGATATTGAGAAGCTGAAATTTGATCAACTGGACAAAAAGAATTGTGCCTTTTCCTACCACAATAGCGCTTTTCACGATAAGCCCGCCTGGGTTATTTGGGAAGCCACTCTTCGCTGGAAAGAGAAAAGCCGGGAGGACGTCGAGCAAGAAATTCAAAGAATTCTCGCCGTGCGCAAAGACCGGCAGCCGATGGACCGCCCCTCAGCCGGCAGCTATTTCCGCAACCCAACCTTGGAGTTTCTGGAAAAGAGCAAGAGGGAAAACTTGATAAGCCGGCTGGATGAAGCGCTTCGCGTCAGCGTCGGGCAGACCAACACCATCCCGGCCGCCTACTTGATTGAGGCCGCGGAGTTGAAAGGGAAGAGTATCGGCGGAGCCCAGGTTTCCGAGAAGCACGCCAACTTTATCATTAACACCGGGAACGCCAAAACCGAAGACGTGATAATTCTGGCGAGCATGGTTAAGCAAAAAGTGCGGACTAAGCTTGGCGTGCAACTGCAGGAAGAAGTTGAATATGTGGGTTTTTAATAAATTCTTAAATAAATAGAATGGGATTCTTTTGCAATCCGACCTACACCCAGAATTTCGGTTTCGTGCTGGCCGCGCTGGTGATCTGGACCATCCCGTGGAAGGCGTTGGCCCTTTGGCGCTCGGCAAGACATTCACAAAAATGGTGGTTTATTATTTTTATCCTGGTGAACACCATTGGTCTCCTCGAAATTTTTTATCTCCTGGTTCTCCCGCGTTTGAGCAAGGAAAAAAAGGAAAAAATATTCTAAAATAGAGGTGTGTGGCCTGGGCGGAATGTCCGTTTTTTGGTCTGCGGCCCGACAGTCCTCGCTTCAAAAAACGGTCATTCCGCCCAGCAGATATTTATAGTTATCTTTATGAAAAAATATTTTTTCTTGGCACTCTTAGTTCTGCTTGCAGGGCTTGGCATTTATTATCGGGATTACATTCCCACCACTCGTACCGACTTCGAGAGTTTGTACTATTTTCTCACCGAGAAGGAAGCTGGTAATGTGACGCTCCAAGATTCGCAAAATTCTGCGCCGGAAATTCCACCCGACACTCTCCAGGGAACCTCTGCTCCCCAGCCGGTGAACATTGATCAAGCCGAAGCTCCCGCCAGCAACTCGAATGAAAATATAAACCCGACTCCGCCAGCCGAACCCAAGCCTGCTCAAAATGTTCCCGACTCGATCAACAATTACGTTCCTTATACTTCCCAAGCTCCCTTTGCCAACTGGGACAAGCTCCACGACGAAGCCTGCGAGGAGGCGTCCCTGGCGATGGCGCATTACTATCTGGACAAGCGTGATGTTGTGTTGTCAAAAGAGGCGGAAAAAGACATCCAATTTATCGCCAGTAAAACTAAGGGTGGGGGAATCCCCGACCTAACCGTGGAGGAAGTGAACCAGGCGGCCAAGGATTTATATGGATATAGCAATTGGAAGATTGTCGATAAACCAACCTTGCAGCAAATAGAAATTGAACTAGCCAAAGGTAATTTAATTATTATCCCTCTCGCCGGCAGGGAGATCGGCAATCCTTATTACCGCTCGCCCGGCCCGCTTTATCATATGCTGGTCATCAGTGGCTATGATAATAAGAAAGGAATTTTTATCACCCAAGATCCAGGCACCAAACGCGGTAAAAATTTCGAATATAAATTCAACACTCTCCTCAAAGCCAATCACGACGCCATGGGCGGCGACGAACACAACATCGACCAAGGCCCGGCAAAAATTCTGGTGGTGGTAAAATAAAATCCTTTTTGAATTAAATGTTTTGTATTTAATTTTTATTTAAAAATATTATTATTATTAGTCTTGTGGATTTGGTGGAAAAGTGCGGAAAATTTATTTTTGAACAACTTTTCAGGTTTTTCCCCAAGCGGAAAAGGCTGTTGAAAAACAGGGGAAGAGAAGGGAAAATAATTATCGATGAATATTGATGGTTTGAAATTTTCATCATTAAAACGCGCTTTTTCGCGCGTCAGTTTTTCACCAATTTTTATTTTTTCCCCACCCGCTTTAAACTTTTTTTACCCTGATCTTCTTACCTTTATCCACAATTTTTCCGGGCACCTCAAAACCGGCCGCCAACTTGTGGCCGCCCCCGCCCAAGACGCGGGAAATCGTGTTCACGTTGAATCCTTTGCGTTCACTGCTGCGCAAACTGCCGCGGATCTTTCCGTCGCCCAAGTCGCTGAGCATCAATGAGAACAAAACCTCATCCGGCATATTGAGCAAATTAAGCAGGTTTACCGGGCCGCCGATTTCCTCAATGGAAATCCCTTTCGATTCCAACTCATTTTGGTTGTATTGTGATTGGATGAATTTCAAGCGCGGGTGGAATTTGGCCGAGGTGATTTTCTCGCCCCAAAAATTCAAGACCGGGACGCGTTTGCCGCGGAAAGCGTTTTGGGTGATATTCTTGAAAAGCACGCCTTTTTGAATCAACTCTTTTACTTTTTTCAGCAGTTGGGGGGTGGTGTTGGAGTGGAAAAAGCCGCCGCTGTCAGTATAAATGCCCAAAAATAAATATGAAGCTACTGTATTGGAAATTGGCCGGTTCTCGTGGGCCAGTAAATCGTAAATTATTTCGCAAGTAGCGGTCGCCTCGGAATTTATCAACACGTGGAAATTCGGTGGAAAAACCCGCCCCTCTTTTTTGAGGTGATGGTCAATCACGATGACCGGGGGGGAAATTTTTTCCGGGAAATCCACGCCGGTGCGGGCCAGGTTGCTGGTGTCCAGCACGATAAACAAATCATAGTCGTTGACGTCCGGATTGGTCACAAAAAGACTTTGGTCGGTGATTTGGAGGCCCGCGTTGATCTTGCCGGTCAAGCAGATGTGTGGTTTCACGCCCAATTCTTCAATCAAGCTTTTCATGGCCATCACCGAACCCAGCGCGTCGCCGTCCGGTTCGACGTGGGTGAGCAGCAATGGCCGCTGAGACTTCTTAATTTGTTCTTCGAGAAAGGAAAAGGTAAAATTAGTCATAATTCTGGTGAAGAAGTTTTAATCTACGGGAAAAAAAAGAATAACGCAAGCAAAATATGCAAATAAAAAAATGGGGCAGTGAGCTGGAGGCGTTTTTTACCATTGTGGGCACCGTGATTGGGTTGGGAATCCTGGCCATCCCCTACGCGGCCAGAGGCGTTGGGGTGGCTCCCACCATTTTTCTTATTATTTGGGTAACGGTGGTGATGGTGGTGGTCAGCCTGCTGTTTTCCGAAATCATCATTCATGACCGGCGCGAGGAATGTATCATCGCCTACGCCGGGCGCTACCTGGGGAAATGGGCGGAGCGGATCGAATCGTTCTCCATTTTTTTTGGCTACTCCGGCTCGATTTTGGCGTACGTTTTGGCGGTGGCCGTTTTCATCCAAGCGGTAATCCCGGGTGACATCGATTATTTTTGGCCGATCATCCTGGCCTATACCGGCGCCACCTGCATCGTGCTCATTAATGGGGTAAAAAACCTCGGGCGCCTGGAGTTTTTGCTGACGGGTCTGATGTGCGCGGCCTTCGCGGCGGTTTTTCTGGCCAGCGTCCCTCACTGGGGTCCCGTTTCCAGCGACTGGGGCAAGGCAATATTGCCTTACGGGGTGGTCTGGTTCGCGCTTACCGGGGAATCAGCCATCCCCATCGCCCTGAGAATTTTGGGCCGAGAGAAAAAGAAAATCTTAAAGATAATTTTTGCGTCGTATCTTTTGATCGCTCTCGTCACCATTTTGTTTTTCGTCGGCGCGCTCAAGACGGGCGGACCGAACATTGGCCCCGACCCCTTCGTGGCCATGGCGCAGAATATGGGGAGTTGGGCGAAGTATGCCGGGACTGCCATCGGCCTGCTGGCAGTGGTCACCTCCCATTGGGTTCTTTCAACCTACCTCAAGAGAATCCTGGTTACCGACATAAAGCTGGCCCCGCTCACCGGTTGGTTTTTGGCAATTTTCACGCCGCTAGTGCTGATTCTTTTGGGCGCCTCCAACTTTGTCCGGGTGATCGGCTTGGTGGGGGTGGTGGCCGGCACCACCGACGCGTTGATTCTCCTCACTATTTACAAAAAAATATTTAGCCGCCAGAATTCGGTGCCGCGGGTGCTGCCGTTCAAAGTGCCGGGAGCGGCAATCTGGATCCTGTTCTTCTTGCTGGTGGGCGCAGCCTTGTCTTCAATTTTATTATGAAAAACTTCCGCCAATTCATAAAGAGCCTAAAAGGTAAAAGAGTGGTGGTTTGGGGTCTGGGACTCAATCAGGGAGGATTGGAAGCGGCCAAATATTTTGCCGGCCTAAAAGCCGAAGTCATTATTGTGGACCCCAAAAGCAAGGCCGAGCTAGAAAAATCAGTCACAGTTTTACGCAGGTTTTCCAACATTAAATTTTCCCTGGGGAGGCAGGAAGAAGCCCAGTTTAATGGGGCTGACCTGGCCATCAAAAATCCGGCGATTTCCTGGGAGCTGCCGCTGGTTAAAAAGCTGCTTCGAAAAAAATTGCGCATTGAAACGGATGTAACTTTGTTCTTCCAGTATTTTAGAGGGGAAGTTGTCGGGATCACCGGCAGCAAAGGCAAGACGACCACCACCACCCTTATTGAGAGACTATTAACCCGCAGCGGGAAAAAAGTTGTACTGGGAGGAAACATCAGAGTTTCATTGTTCTCCTATTTTAACGCCAAAAGCTTGGAGAACAAAAATAAAATTGCCGTGCTGGAGCTTTCTTCTTTTCAGCTGGAAGATTTGGAGCGGATCAAAAAGAGCCCCCGCGTTGCAGTGGTAACCAATTTATTGCGCGACCATCTGAACCGCTACGGCAGCTACGCGAAGTACGCCGCGGCCAAGAAAAATATTTTCCGGTTTCAGAAAAGAGGCGACTTTTTAATATTAAACAAAGAAGACAAAAGAGTAAGAGAGTTTGGCAAAGGGGTTAAAAGTAAAGTTATTTTTTATTCTACCGCCGCTTCGAACAACCCAGTCTTGTCCAACAAAAACAACCAGTCTAATTTGGCAGCGGCCCTGGCAGTGGGCAAAATCTTCAAGGTGAAGAGGGAAGTCGCCGAAAAAGTAATCAATAGTTTCAAGGGCGTGCCATACCGGATGGAAAAAATCGCCGTGGTAAAAAACATCACTTTTATAAACGACACCACCGCCACCATTCCCGACGCGGCCATCAATAACCTGAAAACCTGCCCCCAAAAAGTCATCCTGATTGGCGGCGGATCAGACAAAAATTTGAAGTTCAAGGGTTTTGCCAAAACGATCGCCAAAAAAGTCAAAAAAATTATTTTGCTTCCCGGCAACGCGACCCCGCTGATTATAAAAGAATTAAAAGTTGTTGCTCCCGACCTAAAAAGAATCGAGGTCGGCAGTATGGACAAAGCGGTAAAAACAGCGTATAAATCGGCATGCGCTGGAGATGTGGTTTTGCTCTCGCCTGGCGCGACCAGCTTCGGTCTGTTCAAAAACGAGTTCGACCGGGGGGACCAGTTTAACAAAGCGGTAAAAAAATTACACTAAGCCTTGGTGGCGGAATTGGTATACGCGCACGACTCAAAATCGTGTGGGGCAACCCATGGGAGTCCGACTCTCCCCCAAGGCACAAACGGAGGGAAATATTATTGAACACGGAGGGTCAGGACATACTATTGTTCTTGATAAAAAAATTGCCCCTGACGAAACTAATCGTCAGGGGTTTTGCTTTGTGTAGAGTTTTTTTAGAAGATAGAACTCTACGCCGCTATCTTAAAGGGATTTTGGATCCCAGCGTCAATTACTTCGGGCAACTCGTACGCCTGTTCTTCCAGCTCGCGATGCAGGTTGACCGCGCGGATCAAATCGTTTTCAAGGTTTTCAACTTTCCCGCTCCCGCCGTACCCTTTTTGGTAGGGGAACAAATGATTGCGGGAGCTAGAGCAGATTCCTCCGAAGCCGTCAGGCCGTAAGTCAAGGAAAATCATTCTGAAAGGTCTTAAGTGATCGCTTGCGGATTTTTCCTTGGATTGTGCCCCAAATCCCGGATAGAGACCGGTATGGGTGGGAAAAATTTTTCTGATCTCCCCTTTACTTGGATAGGTGGCGCCGATTACTAGTCCAAATTGGGACACCCCGTCTTCTTCAAGCTCATACTTTTGGCTCAGCCGGTAAGCGTCCTGAGCGTTCAACATAGAGAGCGCCATTTCTTCTCGGCCTTCGGCTTTGACCAGCAAATCTTGGTATTGAGGACCGCTTGGATTGCTGGTCTTGTTAACGTAAATCAGCCCTTTGCCTTCGCGCAGCATTTCCAAACCCAACATCGGGTTGCCTTTTTTGTCCGTGAGAGCAAGGACGTCCTCTCCCATCCAGGGAGCCGGGTTGATTATCGGGAAATCGAAGACCGAATGATGGATTCCCCAGTTTCTCCAAAGGTCGCCGATGAAAGCGGTGAAGTAAGCCTCTTGCGTGGTCGCGATATCTCCGGGCTTACAATCTAAAACGGCCATAATCTTCCGACCGGTTTTTTTAGCGAGTTGGTCGAATCTTCTTCTTAGCCGCTGAAGTAAATATAACCCGCAAGGTCCAAACTGCAAATAGAATGCCCATTGGGGCTTAAATACGGTCAGTTTGCACCTGAGGACAGAAACATCCAAGTTGAAAAAGAGGTAGTCCTCCATAGCAGCCATTAGACCGGCGAGTCGCTCACATTCTTTTCCTTTGAGTCCTTGCATCACAGCCGCTTGAAGGTAGAAACCGAAAGTTTCGCTGGTTTTTTCAATCTGGCCGCCGTTCCGGAAGCCATAGATATTCATATTGGCTTCCCATTTATCGCCAAGACCCTCTTCGGGTTTGAACGGGTGGAGGTCGTAACCCCCACAGTATAACGTTCCTGCCTGTTTCTGGGCTTCCATAATATCCAAGAACGCGTGGCTGTGTGCCATATGCTGCCCCTTTCGCTATCGGCTACTGTATTTTTCCATGGCTTCAACGCATCTATCCCATTCATTTTTTGGTTTTGGGACGAAGTTGCCGTTTTTTATATCTTCGGCGACCGCCGGATCGGCCTGCTCGTATTGGGGCATTGGCATAAGTACACCGCATGCCACCGGAATTTCTTTGCCTCTTCTGGTTTTAAAAACTCTGCCAACGAAAGGCGAGCGGTTTAAGAGGGTCACTATAACAACCACCTCGGCGCCACCGTCTTGAATCAGTTCGATTCCGTCATCCCCAGTCGAAAAATTGTTGGCGACATCTTCGACCCAGGCCACTCGCTCTCGGCGAACGATCTCATGGCGGGAAAAAATTAATTGGGACTTTTCCCGTTCGGTCGGGGTACCCACAGCAAGCACTTTCTTTTCCGGATAGAAGTAGCGGACCTCATAAATATGGGCAAGCAAGTTGGCAAAAGCCAATCCACCCATCGGAGCGCCGCAAAACGAATCTATCCCGAGGTCGTCAATTTGAGAAAACGCTTCCAGAGACTCGGCAAAGTGATGGAGAATGGTTGGGTATTGCTCCATCACCGCGAAATTAGCGTAAAGGTCACCAACCTTCTGCCGTCCCAGTTTGTCTCGTCCTGCGTAACCCACTACGGGACCCAACCTTTTTCCATTGGGATCTTTTGGGCAAACATAATAACCACCCAGATCATCCAGTGCTCCAATGAGATTGTTCCCATGTTGGTCAAGGATTTTCTTTATCAGCGGTTTCATCTTTCACCTCCTGTTTTTTCTAATCATACGCTGAATTGAATGCAGCAACATGATTTTCCCAGATTCTAACTTGATTCTTGATCCACTCAATCGTGACCGGCTTATCCACGACTTCATAACTGAATCGGTTTGGGCCATACTTATTCTCCCACTGTTTTCTCATTCTATTTGCCTGCCTCACAAAAGCTCTTTTGAAGCTTTCGGTGAGAGGAGAAGGATCTCCTTCCTTATCCACTACGCCGTAGAGCGTCCAGGAAAGTTTACCAAAGTCCAAGTGTTCGTTAATGTCGAATTTACCCATCATTCCGTGTACTTTCGCAATTGCCAAGAATACTGAAAAAGGATCGCCAGAACAGGTTCGAGCAACTCTTTTTGTCCTTTTGAAATGATTAGCAAACCATTCCTCAACTCCATCTAACTGGTCAGCTAACCAGTCGACAAACCCGTCTAATAGCCGATTAAACTTTTTCTTGATAAACATTTTACCTCTCCTATGGCCTATGTATTTTTAAGGACCGAGACCTGGTCCTCCACGCCCAAATCATTTTAGAATTACATATAAATATGCTTCCGCAAAATGAAAAAACTTGCTTAGGTTATAAGGTGCCGATGTAGCTCAGTTGGCAGAGCAGCGCATTCGTAACGCGCAGGCCGGAGGTTCGATCCCTCTCATCGGCTCAATTCATCTAATACAACCAAAATGGACTACGTGGAAAAGTACGACGGGGCAATAATCAAAACCAATTACGGTGACATCAAAGTAAAATTTTACAACCAGAATTCGCCGGTGACAGTGAATAATTTTTTGAAGCTGGCGGACGAAAAATTTTATGACGGCACTAAATTCCACCGGGTGATCAAGGATTTTATGATTCAGGGCGGCGATCCCAATTCCAAAGACGACGACTGGTCCAACGACGGCACGGGCGGCCCGGGATATACTTTTCAAGACGAATTTAATCACCATCCACTGGTAAAAGGTTCGCTGGCCATGGCTAATTCCGGGCCCAACACCAACGGCTCGCAATTTTTCATCGTCACCGCCGACGCCACTCCTTGGCTCGACGGAAAGCATACTAACTTTGGGGAAGTGGTGGAAGGAATGGACGCGGTGGATAAAATCGGTGCTGTAAAAACCAACGAAAACGACCACCCGCTGGAGGATGTCACGATAACCAGTATAGGCTTATTACCCAAAAAATAACTAATTTGGGGAAAACTTTTTGGGTTGTGGATGCTCGCTTTGCGAAGCCGTTTTCGGGATTTTGATTCCGAAAATTTTACGGAAAAGCTGGGGAAAAGTTTCCGGGGAATTTTTTTGGAACGCGCTTTGACAAGCATAATTTTCGGAATTATTATTTAAGAAACTACTTTCAATAAAAAATAAATAAAAAAATAAAATGAAGAAATTAATCACCAGTGGGTTAAGTTTGGTGGTTTTGAGCTTCTGCCTGGGAGCGCAAAACACCACCAAAGCCTATATTGCGGCCGCCGACAGTTCGGCCACCGTGGTGGTCGGCCAAGCCGACATGAACAGCAATCAGGAAAACCGGGGAGGAACGGTAGCGGCCAACACAATGTACGAGCCAACCGGAGCGGTCATCGCCGGAGATAAACTGATCGTGGTGGACTCGCTCAACAGCCGGGTGCTGATTTATAACACGATACCCACGACAAATGGCGCGACACCGGATGTGGTAATTGGTCAAGCCGACCTGACTCACAACGACGCTAATCAGGGAGGCAGCGTGGCGGCCAACACTCTGAATTTTCCGGTGGGCCTGACCACTGACGGAACCAAATTGATCATCGCCGACTACGGTAACCATCGCGTGTTGGTCTTCAGCGCCATTCCCACCACCAGCAACGCCAACGCCA
>Ga0172375_10008781_pt1 | contig 13496 bp, 15 predicted proteins | sample LakKiv1m_FD_114537 | JGI IMG/M metagenome (GOLD analysis project Ga0172375, IMG submission 114537) | Freshwater microbial communities from Kabuno Bay, South-Kivu, Congo - kab_092012_11.1m | ecosystem: Environmental > Aquatic > Freshwater > Lake | place: Democratic Republic of the Congo...
CGCGACAAGGTCCAGAGCCCGGTGACCCGGTTCGAAGTCGTACGGAATCACAAGGCCACAGCCGTCGTGGACGGGCACCATGGCATGGGCATGGTGGTGGGCACCCGCTGCATGCAGATAGCCATCCGCAAGGCCCGGCAGCACGGCCTCGGGATGGTGGTGGCGCGCAATTCGACGCACTTCGGTATTGTCGGCTACTATGTGCTCATGGCGTGCAAGGCCGACATGATCGGTTTCTGCAGCACGAACGCCCGCCCCTCCATCGCCCCCACCTTCGGCGTCGAGAACATGCTGGGCACGAACCCGCTGGTGTTCGGCATGCCGACCGACGAAGACTTCATCTTCACCAACGACTATGCCACGTCCATTACCCAGCGCGGCAAGATCGAGCAGTGGGCGCGGGAGGGCAAGCGCATGCCGGCCGGCCTGGTGATTGACCATCAGGGCCAGAGCAAGACCGACCCCATCGAAGTGCTGGGCGATCTTATCGCCGAACGGGCGGCGTTGGTTCCCCTCGGCGGGATCGGCGAGGAAACCGCCGGCTACAAAGGCTACGGCTTCGCCACGGTGGCGGAACTCCTCTCCTCCGCGCTTCAACAAGGCGCGTTCCTCAAGCAACTGGCCGGCTTCGAAAACGGGCGGAAGGTCCCCCACCGATTGGGGCACTGCTTCCTCGCCATCGACATCGAATCGTTCTGCAGCGTGAAGGCCTTCAAGAAGACAACCGGCGACATTCTCCGCCAGTTACGGGCGTCCCGGAAAGCGCCGGGGCAGAAACGCATCTACACGTGCGGCGAGAAGGAGCATCTGGCCTGGCTGGAACGGAAGAGGACCGGTATCCCGGTTGATTCTGAAGTGCAGGCACAGATGATCGCCATGCGCAACGAACTCGGCCTGCGCCGGTACCGGTTCAAGTTCGAGTAGGAATCCCCCGGCCGCCCCGCTCGCCAGTCTACGCCGGCAAACGCGCCTTGATCTCCGCCATCAACTGTTCAGGCAGAACCGGCTTCTTCAGCAGACAGTCGGCCGGGTTATCGTTGACGATGCGCAGGATCTTGGCAGACGGAGTGTATCCCGAGCAGAAGATGATCGACGGCATGCACCAGTTCTCCTCCTCGCACAGCTTCTGTATGGCAAAGAACGCCTCTTCTCCCTCCATCACCGGCATCTTGAGATCCATAACCAGGATGCAATGCCGAGCCTGGCGGAAGGCCTCCACGGCTTCTTCGCCGTTGACGGCCACGTCCACCCGGCAGTTGGGTAATCCGTAGGAGATGATCTGGAGAAACAGATCCCGGATGGTCTTCTCGTCGTCCACGACCAGGATTCGGCGGCCGCTGCACGGCAGCTTTACCCGGGCCGTTTTCCTCTTCGCGTCGGCTTTGGCCGTGCTCTTCATTCAGACCGCCCCTCTATTTGCCTTACAGTATCGCACAAACGACATCCATTAATCAATACCCGGCACATCGTCGCGTTCCCTCGCCTTTCCGCAACGCTCATTGACAATCACAGCGGCGATAATGACGCCCGCGCCGACGGCCAGTCGCCACGGACTCTGGACGTGCTCGGAGAAGAACAGCACGGCGCACAGCATGCCGAGCGGGATCTTGGCGTTATTGAAAACGGCCAGTGTGCCCGCGTTGGCACGGGTGGCGCCGATGTTCCAGAGAAAGAACGCGAGTCCCGACGGCACGACGCCGAGGTAGAGAAGCGTCACGATCTGCGGGTTGGTCAGATGCACATGCAGTCCGCCGGTGGTCAGAGCGGCGGGGATGGTGGTGACCAGCGTGGCGCCCACGTACATCCATCCGAAGACGTCGCGGTCTTTGAGCGCGCCGTCGCGTGGCATCAACCGCCGGTACCCCACCTGCCCGACGGCAAAACACAGGTTGGAGGCCTGAACAACGACGAAGCCGATCAGTGTCCGCCGCAGGGCCGGGCCGCCGGAATCGGTGTAAACGATCACGGCCGAGCCAGCCACGGCCAGCAGGGCGGTCAGGAGAAACAGCTGGTGGAACCGTCGTTCGAGCAGATCGTTGAAGAGTGCCACATAGAGTGGCGTGAAGATCGTGAACAGCGCGACCAAATGGCCCGGCAGGAATCGGAAAGCATAGGTGTACGACATGTACATGAGTCCAAACTGCACGGCCCCGAGCCCCAGCAGCTTTCCGCCCAGCCGCAGAGTCACGGCGCGGGGCCGGACAAACCAGAGGAACACGCAGGCCGAGATCAGCAACCGGATCCAAGCCACGAAGTTGGAATCGACCCCGGCGAGGTAGTGCTTGATGAGCCCGAACGACGGGGCCCAGAGCACTGACGCTATGAGAAGATAGAGCATGGTTAGTAGGTAATGGTAAACTCGCCGAATTCGCCGGTGGCGGCGGAATAGTCCGCGTCCACCTCCGTCACGCGGGCGTGCGGGGGCCCCTGCCGGCACCAGGCCAGGAACTCGCTCAATGCTGTGTCGTCGCCTTCCGTCATGATCTCCACGCTTCCGTCGTGCCGGTTGCGGACCCATCCCGTCAGGCCGAGGCGCGTGGCCTCGTCGGCGGCGCACATCCGGTAGCACACGCCCTGGACACGTCCGGAAACAACGAAGTGCGCCCGCTTCATCATGCGGCACTCCCTCCGATCATCGGAACGAATCGAACCAGGATGTCGTCCTCCTGCCGAACGACGCCGTTCCGCTTCCGCAGGATGATCAGCCGCTGGACCCCGGTATCCAGGGGGAGGATCATCCGCCCCCCTTCCCGGAGTTGGTCCACCAGGGCCGGCGGCACCTTGTCGGGACTGCACGTGACGATGATAGCGTCGAACGGGCTGTGCTCCGGCCAGCCCTGATGCCCGTCGCCCGTCCGAACCTGTACCGCTCCATATCCCTCCGCCGCCAACACCGACCGCGCATGATCCGCCAACTCCGGGATGATCTCGATGCTGAACACCTCGGTCCCCATCTCCGCCAGGACCGCCGCCTGGTACCCGGAACCCGTGCCGATCTCGAGAACCTTCTCCCCCTGGGCGAGCTTCAGCGCCTCCGTCATGTGAGCGACAATATAGGGCTGGGAGATGGTTTGGCCGCAGCCAATAGGACACGGATGGTCGCCGTAGGGATGCTCGTCTTTCATGGCCCGTTCCGGAATATAGACATGCCGTCGCACGCGACTCATGGTCTCCAACACCGCTCGGCTGGAGATGTGGTAGGCCGATCGAAGCTGTTCCACCATCTCGGCCCGCTTCAGGCTCACGGCTTTGTCGTCATCACGAGACGTCTTCATGACCCGCCCTTTCCCCTGCCCGTCCGGTTCGGAGTCGACTCTACTCCACGGGTGCCTGTCGCATCAAGTTGTCAGTGCGGGCGCGCCTTTATCCTTGCCTCTCCAAGCGCTCCTGTGAGATGATTTTTGCAGTCAATGGCAAGAAGGGAATCTGGGGATGGAAGAGAAAATCAGGGCCAAGCTCGAAGAAATTCGCGGTATGCTACAGGCGGACGGCGGCGACCTGGAAGTCGTGGAGATCGCCGGCAAGATCGTCAAACTGAAGCTCAAGGGCGCCTGTGGCGGTTGTCCCCATGCCGCCATCACGCTGAAGCAGGGCGTCGAGCAGATGCTCCGCGATGAGATCGACCCGGCCATCACGGTCGAGCGTGTGGCCTAGCGGCTTGCCAGTGTTCGGGTGTTCTGTGTTCTGAGCAAAGAGGAGGTATGCCCACGTGAAAAGACTTGCGCTCTCCATCATCGTGTTGTTCTCGATTTCCCAACTCGCCGCCGCCGCCGGGGATGAAGAAGGCGGAGGGGGAAAGACGCTTCTCGTCAAAGTGACCGACCGGTCGGAGAACGTCACTTTTGAGCTCATGTCTCCCGCTGATTTCAAGCTGCTTCAGACGCAGTTGGGCGTGGAAGAGAGACTCCACGCCAAGGTCCTGGCCGCCACGGAAAAAGCGTGGAAGGAAGACGAGGACACCAAGAAGAAGAGTTTTCCCCGCGGCTCCATCGCTCTCCGCAAGGCAGAAAAGCTGAGGGAATTCGCCGATTCCAGCAAGGCCTCTGACGCCCTGTCCAAAGAAGAAGAGAAGCTTGCCGACCGGGACAAGGCGGAGAAGGACAAGCAGGCCGCGAAGGAGAAGTCGGCGCTCGAGAAGAAGACCAAGACCCAGGCACAACTCGATAAAAACAAGAAGAAGGATGCGGAGCGGGACAGCGTTATCACGAGCGCCCGGAATCTATACGAATCCAAGCTTCAAGAATTGACCGCCCAGGCTGAAGAGGGCGCCGCCGCTGGCAAGGAAGAACCCAAGAAGGAAGAGCCCAAGGAAGCGGCCAAGAAGAAGTAACCGGCCTACAACTTGGCCTTGATCAAGTCGGCCGCTTTCTTGCCCGAGAGGAACATTCCCCCGAAGATGGGACCCATTCGGGCCGATCCAAAGACCGCGTTGGCCGCCATGCCGCACACAATCAGCCCCGGGTAGACCTCCCGCGTGTTCTCTACGGTCGCCCGTTCCCCGGCCTCCGCCCACATCGGCTTCTCGCCCTCGATCCCGCCCGACGGCGTGTTGAGCCGGATGCCGGCCTTGGCGGCAACCTTCTCCGTGAGCAGCGCCCCGTGACCGGTGCCATCCACAACCATTTTGGACACGATCATCAACGGGTCCACGTGCATTCCCTGGATCAGCACCGGCGTCCAATTGATGACGATGCCGCCGATCTTCCCCTCCTTGTAGATCACGTCTTCGACCGTGACGCTGTTGAAGAGTTTGGCGCCGGCGTTGACCGCCTTGTAGATCAGCGCGGAAGCGGTTTCCACGGAATCCAAGCGGAGAAGGCCCTTGGCGGCCTTCCGGTGACGGATGCCGAACTCATCGAGAAGCTTCGCCAGGTCGGCCTGGACCACGATTTCGTTGTTGAGCATGGCGCCGCCCCAGATCCCGCCGCCCGGCGCCAGCTTGCGCTCGAAAATCGAAACGGCGTAGCCGGCCCTGGCCAGAAGATAGCCGCAAACCAGCCCGGACGGACCGGCGCCGACGATGGCGACATCCACCCGAAGCGAGTCGGTCAGCTTCTTCGCGAACCCCGTCACAATGGCCCTGGAAATCGTCTGCTCCATGATTCAATCCCCCGCAAATGGGCGTGACACTACACCATCCACTGCGCATTTGACAAGCTATTCCACCGCCGCTATTGTGCCCCCCATTTCGCATTTGGAAAGCGGCCGAATGAACAGAATTTTGCACAAGCAACAGCTCTCGGAAGACGTCTTCCAGATGAAGCTCAGCGCTCCGCTGATCGCCGAGGAACGAAAGCCCGGGCAGTTCGTGATTCTCCAACTCAATACCAACTACGGCGAACGCATTCCCCTGACCATCGCCGATGCGGACCCGAAAGAAGGGTCCATCACGATCATCTTTCAAACCGTCGGCAAAACTACCCACAACCTGGCCGCGCTCAACCAGGGCGACTCGATCGAGAACCTGGTCGGCCCCCTGGGAAACCCCACTCACGTTAAAAAGCTCGGCACGGTTGTGTGCGTGGGCGGCGGCATCGGCGTGGCCCCGCTCTATCCCATCGCCAAGGCCATGAAAGAGGCCGGTAACCGGCTCATCGTCATCATGGGTTCCCGAAACAAGGGCCTCCTCATCATGGAGGACAAGATGAAGGCCATTGCCGACGAGCTGATCGTCTGCACCGACGATGGTTCCTACGGCCGCAAGGCCCTCGTCACAATTCCCCTCAAGGAAATCTGCGAACGTGCCCCCAAGCCGAACCTCGCCGTGGCCATCGGCCCGCCGATCATGATGAAGTTCTGCGCCGAAGCGACGCGCCCCTTCGGCGTGCCGACCGTGGTCTCGCTGAACACGATCATGGTGGATGGCACGGGGATGTGCGGCGGCTGCCGCGTCACCGTCGGCGGCAAGACGCGCTTCGTGTGCGTGGACGGCCCGGAGTTCGATGGTCACCAGGTGGACTTCGACAACATGATGAAGCGCCTTTCCGCCTACAAGAAGGATGAAGAGCGCGCCCACGCGAAATGCCATTTGGATGAAGCCATGGACAAGCAGAAGCCGGCGTAGAGAGCCCCATGAACGACACCCACGACCACTCCTCTCCCCGCAACAACGAGGAACTTGCCACCGGAGCCAAAACGCTCCTCGCCGACATCCTGAGCCGAAAGGATCCGCTGAAGCCCAAAGACCGGCTTGCGATCCCCGTCCAGGAAATGCCATCCCAGGATCCCGTCGTTCGTCGCGGCAATATGACCGAAGTGGCCTTGGGCTACACGGCCGAACAGTGCCGTCTGGAAGCCATGCGATGCCTCCAGTGCAAGAATGCCCCCTGCATCGAGGGGTGCCCGGTCCGCATCAACATACCGGCGTTTCTGGCGGCGGCCGCCACCGGGGACTTCAAGAAGTCCGTCGCCGTCATCAAGGAGAACAGCCTGCTGCCGGCGGTCTGCGGACGCGTTTGCCCGCAGGAGGTCCAATGCCAGCTGCATTGCACCGTTGGGAAATCGCTGAAAAGCGTGGACAAGGCCGTGTCGGTGGGACGGGTTGAACGCTATGTGGCCGATCTGGAGCGCGACAGCGGGGCCCTGAAGCCGCCTGTCGTCAAACCGGCCACCGGCCGCAAGGTGGCCGTGGTGGGTACCGGGCCTGCCGGCATCACCGTGGCGGCGGACGTGCGACGTGAGGGACACACCGTTGTCATGTTTGAAGCCTTTCACAAGCCGGGCGGCGTCATGGTTTACGGCATCCCGGAATTCCGACTTCCCAAGCGGATCGTCCAGACCGAGATCGATACGCTGACGGCCATGGGAGTGGAACTGAAGCTCAACTTTGTTGTCGGCCGGACCCGCAAGCTCACGGACCTGATGAAGAAGGACGGATTTGATGCCATCTTCGTCGGCACCGGCTCCGGATTGCCCAAATTCATGGATATCGAGGGCGAGAACCTGGTCGGCGTGTATTCCGCCAATGAGTTCTTGACCCGCTCCAACCTGATGCGCGCCTATGACCGGGACAAGGCCGACACGCCGATCGTGCAGGCCAAGAAGGTGGCGGTGCTGGGCGGCGGCAACGTCGCCATGGATGCCGCGCGCACGGCCGTCCGGCTGGGCACCCAGGAAGTGCACCTGGTCTACCGCCGCACCGAGGTCGAGATGCCCGCGCGGGTCGAGGAAGTCCACCACGCCAAGGAAGAAGGCGTCGTCTTCCACATCCTTCAGAACGCCAAGAGGATCCTCGGCAACGACCAGGGACGCGTCGTCGGCATGGAATGCCTGCGCTACGAACTGGGTGCGCCGGACGACTCCGGCCGGCGCCGCCCCGTCGAGGTCAAGGGCAGCGAATTCGTCATGGACGTCGACGCCGTCATCGTCGCCATCGGCAACGAGTCGAATCCGCTGATCAAACAGACCACCCCCGAAATTGTCACCAACAAGTGGGGCAATTTTATCGTCAACGATGAAGGCAAGACTTCCATCGACCGCGTTTATGCCGGCGGCGACATCGTGCTGGGCGCCGCCACGGTCATCCTGGCCATGGGCGAAGGCCGCCGCGCCGCCGCCGCGATCAACAAACGGCTGGCTTGATGCGCCTGGACCATGCATCCGCCTATGCATCCGTCTATCATTGACAACGCCAACCGGCAAGCCGTAATCTGCTGACCGTTTTCCAAATCAAAGGAGGAGGATCTACATGAGACACCACGTCGAAGTTCTGACACCGAAACAAGATGTCCAAGACTTGGATACGGAGCTGGAGAAGTTCGGTCAACGCTACCAGGCAGTCATGGACGCGGGTTACGTCGTGAGCATCACCGACAATCCCATGGGTATCCTCCATTTCCAGGCGGCTGAGGTAATTCCCGAACTGGGCCTTCCGATCCGGCCCGAGCAAATCCTGATTCACCTCAACACCTTTCATACGAAGGAGCATCTGGATGGGATTCTCCGCGGCCTGCTGGACGTAGGTATCAACAACCTGCTCGCGATCACCGGCGATGGCAGCGAGCGCCTGCCCAAGCTGGCGCCCGAATCTATCGGGTTCAACGTGAACTCCGCCACGTCCGTCGAACTGATGCGGTACATTCACAAGGAATACCCGGGAAAGTTTGTCACCGGCGTCGCGTTCAACCCGTACGAGCCGCAGGATCACGAGCTCAAGAAGATGCACCGGAAGGTGGATGCCGGCGCGACGTTCATCATCACCCAGCCCGTCATCGGGCAACACAAAGCGGTGGACGCCCTGCGCCCGTTCAAACTGCCGGTGATCCTGGACGCGTGGATGTCGAAGAAGCTACACCTGCTGTCGCAATGCGTGGGGTACGAGATTCCGGAGAGCACGGCGTACGATCCCATTGCCAACCTGAAGGAACTCCGGAAGAACTATCCGGATTTCCACGTGTACCTCGCCCTGCTGGGCTTCAAGACCCAGCTCCCGTTGCTCAAGGATGTGCTGGGGACGGCGTGAGCCGTTGACAGGGATCCGCGTATGCCCTGCCCTTTGTTTACGCCTTCTTCAAACGCTCCGCCAACGTGACCAGCGAGACCCAGACGCGTTCCAGATCAAAGCTCTCAAAGTCCTTGGGACGCAAGACGGGTCGCAGTTGACCCTCAATCTGTTTCTCCAATGCGGATCGCCGTTCAACCGACAAATCCAAGGGACCGTTGCCCGGCACTGCCAGTTTCCTGCGCACAAGATCAAGGAAATCATCTCCCTCGAACTGGATCCCAAGATTCGTCCTGGCGAAGTCAAGATCGAAGAAATCCCGGATAGCCGGTTCCAAACGGCATACTGCGGCGCGCGTCTTCTCCGCCCAAGCTTCCTGTTCATTCATGACTCTGACAGCAAACGGCGCCAAGACGTCCCGGCCCGAAAAAGGATCTTTGAGTAGGGTCTTTGCATGTTTGCTTTCGGACGGACGCATGAGAGGCTCCCGTAAACCGATCTCCACCTTGATGGGTTCCAACGCACCTGTAATAACAGATGGGTACGCCAATTGGGCGACATACTGCGTTGATTCATTGCGCCCGGTTAGAGGCTCCTGAGTGACCAAGCCTGCGATTCGGTCCGACAATGCGCCGACAGACGCTTTAAGGGGACCGATCATGCGCCGACGAATCGCTCTGGACGCTGGACCTGGGATGCAGAAATCCAAGTCCTCGCTCAGTCGGTAGAAGGACGAGAAGACCTTGCTTACACACGTACCACCTTTGAAGACCAGCGGGTGCTCCACACCGCATAAGACCTGCAAGAGCAGACTACAGTAATAGTCTTTCTCCACCAGGCGCGCATCGAAACCACTTTGATCGGATGTCCTATGGACCATCTCGCGAAACGAGCGGTTGTCTGCGTGAGCTTGGAGCATGGCATCACTCATTGACGATGATCCCCCACGTCAAGTCGCTCCGCCCGCGCGCAGGACGGGCAGGAACGAGCGGGACCAGGGATCTCCCCTTCGAAATTGCCCGCAGAAGGCTAGGTGCAGCCACCCCGCCGGGTTGCGCCCGCGACAGGATAAAACCGATGCGACGCAATGTGCCTTGATTCCCGTAACGCCGCGCGACACGTGCCAATTCGGCGGCCAGCACGGAATCTGTTTTGATGGCCGATTCGATCCACCGATAAGCCCTTGGTATTCCGTCGAAACGCGACCAGTCATAGACGGCATCCAAGAGCGTCCTCGCCTTGGAAGAGTAAACAGCGCGAACGCCATCGGGAGCGCGCAGGATGCAAGCGGCCCCCAGACGGTCGTTCGGAGTCTTGATGAATAGATAGTTGACCCCGCCAATTTCCCTGCGGCCGGAAAGACGGCTGTTGTAGGCAACGATCACGTTCGGCACCTGATTGTCAAAGCCATGAAAGTTAAATGCCGTCGCTCCGGTAATTTGATAGCGGCCTTTTAGCTCCTGCATCAGCAGATCCAGCGTCCGGTAGGCACCCGGGCTCCAGATGCCGCCGGGCGGCAACCGTTCCGGCACGGCGTACAGGCCGCGCCAGATACGGGTAATCCACCGACTGCGCGCCAACCGGCTCAAGAGTTCGCATTCTTGTTTGGGCGTAAGCCCTAGTGCCGGAGCGATCTCGCCCTGGCGGACCAGCGTCTTCCGCTTGAACTGCGTGTAAGCAAAGAACTGCGCTCCCAGCCGACCCAACTTGATGTCGTTCGAGTTCATGGTATTTCTCGATAATTGCGTCAGAGGCAATTTACGAGAAATACATTACAATGCCCCCCCCACACCATGAAAAGCAAAAAAGATGCTTGAGGATCGGCAGCGGGCCGAAACACGCCATTCAACGGGCTGGGGCCGTTTGTTTCGCGTCGCTTCCGGCCGTCTTCAGGGCGTCTTCCCGTACCAATGCAATATTCCTCGATCCAGAACGCCAACACCGACGGATGGCGCTTGCCACATCGCCATGGGTAACACCTTGGGACGGGATAACAACAATAGTCGTCGTCTTGTCACGCTCGCCAATCGACTGGATGTATTGAACGAACTCCTGCGACTCAAGGTTCTGCCGCCACATCACGACGCCGTTCGTTGCGTTCCCCACCGCATAGCCGTTGGTCTGCACGCCGATGGCAACAAATGTAGCATCAGCGGTGATGGTTAGCGGACTTTGGTAGGGCGAATTGCTGGCCATCACTGGAAGGAACACCCTGAAGCCACTCTCGTCGCGCTGATCATCACCTGCAACAACGAATTCGACTTTGTACACGCCACGACCACAACATTCTGTAAGGATCGGCCACATCTTCTCGAATGGCACACTGGCATCGGCCCTCAGATGCAAGTCGGGCTGCACACCGTTCATATCGGCCCGCAACTTGGAGATGACCGAGCCGAACAACTGAAGACTAAGAGGCGTGCTAACTACCGTGATTCCGCCGTTGGTGTCTATGTCGATCAAGACCGTGTCGGGGTTCTTTGTCTCCGTCGAGAAAAGCCCTTCGACCTTTGGCACAGAAACGCCACGAGAGTGCGATGTGGAATTCGCCAGCCCCGCCGTATCTGTTGATGTTGCAGCACGTCCCGCGACGACCAGCGGAACAAGCGCGATCAAGAGCTGTCTCTTCACCTTCTTGTTCCTTTCACCCAAGCTGGGCCAGCGAGATCTCATCAGGGACCAGAAAAGCTAGCGACACAAAGACAGTCTTTGTGCGACCAGGTCCGCTTCGGCCCGCTTCAGTTCGGCGGCCGTCTGAGCCACCGCCGTGTCGGTCAGAAGACCGGATCGGAGTAGGCCCCGAACAAAGTCCATATCTTTCTGTCGTCCCGCAAGCAGCTTGCTGATAGCCAGATCGGCAGGCGACAGGCACCACCCGACGGTGCCGCCCGTATTTTCATTTTCCAGTCGGACAAGACGAGATCTCCAACCGGCGGGAAGGGTCGCGGACTCAGGGCCAACGCCATGTGCATAGTATCCGAAGGCCTCATGAAATGGAGACAGCTCGCCGATGCATCCATCGATCAGGCCAGCCCGGTCTGGAGCATCAAGCGGGTAGATGTCGGCTTCCATTGATCGGAGCAGTTCTTCAGGTGCCTCCGGGTGGGCACCGAGAATCGCCTGACTACCGATCACAACAATACCCCGGCTCCCGGAAATGCTGCCCGAAGCACGGAGAACATGTTCAAGCTGCTTTCGGTTCATGTGAGAATCGCCGATAAATCGACCAACGAGCCTGCGACGAAAGAACTCCGCAGAACGGATTGCTCTGCCTCAGCCGCACGCCGTCCTCACTTTCGTCCAGGAGAACACCTCGCACGGTCCGCCAGTCCCCTTCGAGCAGTTGAAGCCACTCCTTGATCGCCGGAGCCGGATTGTCGCGGTACCAGCGAGCACACGTCTCCCTGGCCCTAAGCAAACCCTTGCGCGCGGGATCGGCGTCAACGAGCGCCACAATCTCGCGTGCCAGAGCCAGGCTGCGCTGGTCTATCTGAGCGTGCGTTCTCATGGTGGCGACGGTAGCATTCAGAGACGACGCGTTCAAGGCAAATGGATAGCGGCGGCGGTCACGTCGGCTGAGAACGCGGGAGCTCGACGGTGAATTCAGCCCATTGGCCGTACTCGGAATGCGCTGAGATCCGGCCGTTGTGCAGCTGGACAATGCGCCACGAGGTATAGAGGCCCACGCCCGTCCCCCGCACTTGATTGTGCTCCGGCGTGGGCAGCCGCGAGAATTTCCTGAACAGCAGCGGACGGTCGATGTCGCGGAATCCCGCGCCTTCGTTCCGGACTAACAGCGTGAGTTTTTCGTCGCGCCGGCTCACGGTCAGCATCACCTCGCTGCCTTCCTTGCCATACTTGGCGGCGTTGCTCAGCAGGTTGATAAGGACAATTCGAAGAAGGCCGGGATCCGCTTCGATCCGGATGTCGCTCCCATCGAACCGGTGTGCCAAGGTCATACCCTTGGCCTTGAACTGCTCCTCGACGATTTCCTCGGCGGGCATCACCACCTGCGCCACGACATCCACGCCGGGCCGGAATGCGGGGAAGAAGTCGCCGCCTTCCAGGCGCGCCAGGTCCAGGTATTCACGGATGAGATCGTTCAGGTACTTGCCGCCGCGAATCATACGTTCCACTTTTTCCTTTTGCGGTTCGGTCAGCGGCCCGACGAGACCACGCTGCAGCACCTGGCCCTCCATGAGCAGGGCCGCCAGCGGACTCTTGAGCTCGTGACTGACGAATCCCAGCATTTCCATGTAGCCCTTGTTCGCGGTTGTCAGTTGCTCGATCCGATAGGCTTTCTCGACGGCCTGGCTGAGCCGCTCGGCCGTCGCCTCATGAAGATGGACGTGATGCTGGTTGTACGTGCCCGGCTTGCGACTGCTGCGGAACAACACGCCGACAATGCGCCCGTCGACCACCAGCGGACAGGTCATGCTCGACCGGATCCCCTCTTTGAGCAACAGCCGCGTCGCTCCACTGGCAGGATGCTCAGCGGCATAGGCCTCCAAATCGTTGATGATCCGCGGCGTGCCACTCTCGATGACCTTCGCCAGCGAACTGCCCCGCAGATCGCCGGCGAAACCGTCCTTCAGTCGCAGCGGCTCATAGATGGCCAGGGTCCGATAGCTGACTAGCCGCTCGCGGTCTTCATCCAGGAACGCCAGGCTCAGTCGGTCGCAGGGGCTGAGCTCGTGGGTGGCTTCGAACAGCAGCCTCAAGGCGTCGTTGAGCGAGCGGGTGCCGGCAATCTTCTGATTCACCTGGTCGAGTAGACGAAGCTCCTTTTCGGAGAATTCGCCGTCGACCGTCCATGCGGCCGGATGGGTTACGTATTGAAGGCTTTTCTCCTCACTTACGTTCATGCCCCCACGATACGTCCTTGCGCCGTGCCATCAAGCCATTTCGTCATCCGGAAGGCCGAACCAAAAACCAGGACATACCCCGGTTTCCGGTGCTGATTTCTCATAAGTAGTTGGCGTGGTGCATGGAATGAAAAGGGACAGGTGTGTTGGGGTGATTATTTGAAAAGTGGCCATCCTGCGGACCGATCCGA
>Ga0172375_10008784_pt1 | contig 13492 bp, 15 predicted proteins | sample LakKiv1m_FD_114537 | JGI IMG/M metagenome (GOLD analysis project Ga0172375, IMG submission 114537) | Freshwater microbial communities from Kabuno Bay, South-Kivu, Congo - kab_092012_11.1m | ecosystem: Environmental > Aquatic > Freshwater > Lake | place: Democratic Republic of the Congo...
GGCAAAGGCAAATGTCTTTATGGATTTAAAAAAACTCTCCGAGGCGAAAAAGGGGGACATTGGGATACCGGCTGTTTTTTATTCGGAATCAGCCAGCGTGATAGATTTTCTTATAGATGTTTACGGCAAAGAAAAGTTTGTGTTATTCTGCAAGGAATTAAGGCAAATGGAACAAGGCCGCAATTGGTTTACCGCGTTGAAAGATGTCTATTATTTTCAGGATTTGTCCCAGATGAACGATGCGTGGATGGAGTTTTTGTTGAAAAAATAAACAATATGTGATAATGTATGTACAATGCACATCATCATTTCATTACCACCCTACTACCCCGTTACCACCGCGTAGGTGGTAACGGTTTTAGATGGTAATGGTTTCAATGAAAAAAAGTGAAAATGAGTAATCATTCAGAAAGACAATTGGTGACAGGAGAGATTTATCATATTTTTAGCAAAAGCATCGCCGGGTTTGTGATATTTAATGATCAATCCGAATTTTCTAGAATTATCGATACAATGAAATATTATAAAGTTGAAAATCCGCCGACAAAGTTCTCATATTTTATGAACCGTTCAAAAGACGATAATTTTTTCTGGAATTTGAACGAAGCTGATAGTTTGGTTAATATATTAGCCTATTGTATTATGCCTACCCATGTGCATCTGATCTTAAAGCAAATCAAAGATAAGGGCATATCTATTTTTATGAATAATATTCTTAATAGCCACACTCGTTATTTCAATACAAAACATAATAGAAAAGGCCCTTTGTGGGAAAGCAGATTTAAAAGAGTGGTTGTTAAGACAGATGAGCAACTATTGCATTTGACTAGATATGTGCATTTAAATCCAACAACATCATTTTTAGTTAGCAGGCCGGAAGACTGGCACGCATCTTCCTATGGAGAATATTTATCCAAATCTATCGCTGTTAAAAATGACAAATTGTGTGATTACGAAGAGATTCTAAAAATAGATTCCGAAGAGTATAAAAAATTTGTAGACGAGAGAATTTGTTATCAAAGAGAACTCGCTAAGATAAAGCACCTATTCATAGAATAGGCAGCATTACTACATCACCTAACCATATTACCACCGTTACCACCTACGCGGTGGTAACGTGGTAACGGGACGAGAAGATGAATGTAAGGATACTTACGGCGCAGGAAAAATTGTTTGATGGGGAGGCGATAGAGGTTGTGTTGCCCGGAGACGACGGTGAATTTTCTATTTTGGATTTTCATCAGCCTTGTATATACAGCCTGAGGCCGGGCCAGGTGAAGGTGAGGCTTAAAAAAAACAAGGGTTCGAAAGGCGAAGAAAAAAAGTTTACGATAAAATTAGGCGTGGCAAAAATGGAGATAGACAAGTTGGTAATATTGGCAGAGAGGTTTTGACAATGCGAAATATAACAATAGTATTGATGATGTTGTTGAGCACCCTGGGCCCCGCAATAGTAATCGGGCTCATAGGCCATTCAGCGGTAAAGGCAGTGGGCCGCAACCCCGCTGCGTCTCCGAGGATTCTCCTGGCTATGATAGTGGCGTTTCTATTTGCCGAGGCTATCGCTGTTATGGCGCTTTTAATGGTGTTTAATTTATTTAAATAATCAAAAGGCAAAAGAGAGAGGTATTGATGCTAATTCAACTTTTAATTATTCAGATAATAACTTTTGTAGGCTTTATCATTATCCTCAGGATGCTTTTTTACCGGCACCTTGAAAGCGCGCTGAAGCGGCTTAAATTTTTGCACGAAGAAAATCTGACAAAAGAAGAGCAGCTGAAAAAAGAATTGCAGGAAGCAAAATTAGAAAGAGAGCGCCAGCTCAGCCAGGCGCGCCTTGAGGCGGAGCAGATATTAAAAGACGCGAAAGAAAAAACTGAAAAGATTGTTGCCGGGATACAGCAGCAGGCAAAAAATGACGCAAATAAAATATTGGATCGCGGCAAAGCCGATTTAAATAAATTGGAAAATGAACTGAAAGATGTTTGCGAGGGCCGGGCGCTGAATCTGGCAAGCGAGATGTTTAAAGCGGCTTTCACCGGCCAGGGGAAAGAGGTCCTTCAGCATCATCTGGTTGACGAATTAATAAACGAGATAAGTGCTTTACCGCCGGACAAATTTACCGTTAAGACAAAAGACGTGAAGGTTACCTCGGCGCTTGAATTGAGCACTAATGAGAAGGTGGCGCTTGAAAAGATACTTTCCGATAAAATGAATTTAAAGGTTGAACTGAAAGAATCAGTGGATGACGAAATTATCGTGGGGCTTTTTATACAGATAGGCGCCCTGGTAATTGACGGCAGCCTTAAGAATAAGCTAAAAAAAATGGTTCCTTATTTAAAAGTGGATAAAAAATAAAAATGGCAACAAAATTAGACAAAATAAAAATTCCGCTTGTGGAAGTCAGGGAAGTCGGGTTTGTCAAGGATGTCAGGAGGGGCATAGCAAAGGTGGCAGGCATGCCGTCCTGCGTATACGGCCAGCTTGTGCAGTTTTCCCACGGCACCAAAGGCATGGTAATAGGTTTTAACCCTAATGATGTGCTGGTTATTATATTGGGCGACGAAAACAGCATCTCAGTCGGAGACAGCATAACTTCTTTATCCGAATTAATGACAACCCCCGTAGGTGAAAAATTTTTAGGCAGGATTGTGAATAGTTTGGGCGAGCCGATAGATAACAAAGGCGAGATACAGCCCAATGATTTTTTCCCGATTTTTATAGAGGCGCCCGGCGTAATGGAAAGAGAACCTGTTGAAAGGCCGTTAATTACAGGCACTAAAATAATAGATCTGGCCATACCGATAGGAAAAGGCCAAAGAGAATTAATTATCGGAGATAGGCAGACAGGAAAATCCAGCTTAGGCATAGATGCCATCATAAATCAGAAGGATAACGGCGTTTTATGCATATATTGCTGGATAGGCGGGCCGCAGGCTGCGTTAAAAAAAATTCTCCATGCCCTGCAGGATAGAGACGCGTTAAAATATACGATCGTTGTTTCAACAACGGCAGATACATCGGCAGCCGAACAATATCTGGCCCCTTATACGGCAGCCGCGTTTGGCGAGTATTTTATGCATAACGGAAAAGACGTTTTGGTGATATTTGACGACCTTACTAAACACGCATGGATATACAGGCAAATGTCTTTGCTTCTTGAACGTTCTCCCGGAAGAGAGGCATACCCCGGAGATATTTTTTATCTGCATTCGCAGCTCCTTGAGCGCGCAGGCCAGCTAAAAAAAGATAACGGCGGCGGATCCATGACTTTTCTTCCGATAGTAGAGACGCTGCAGGGAGACATAACAGGATATATCCAGACCAATATAATATCTATTACCGACGGCCAGATATATATAAACGCTTCATTGTTCCGCGAAGGTTTTAAGCCGGCAATTGATATGGGGCTGTCAGTTTCGCGTATAGGCAGCAGGGTTCAGTATCCGGGAATTAAGGATGTCAGCAAGGGCCTGAGATTAGAATATGCGCAATACCGTGAAATGCTGCGTTTGACGAAGTTGCGCACCAGGCTTTCAAAAGAAGCCATGGAAAAGATGTGGCGCGGTGAGATACTTCAGGAGCTGCTTACCCAGCCGCATAATCAGCCGATATCGGCAGAAGAAGAGATGGTGTTATTTTATGCTTTTAAACGTAAAGCACTCGAGCAGCTTGCTCCGGCTGAATTAAAAAAATTTAAGGAAAGCTTTTTTTCATATCTTATCCAGGAGCAGCCGAACCTGGTTAAAGCCATATCAGAAAAAAAAGAATTAACCAGTGAGATAGCTGCGGAATTGGACAAGGTGTTCATCGATTTTTTTAAGATGGTAGCCGAAGAGATGAAAAAGGCAAACAGGCCCGCTAACGCGTTATAAATTGAAAAAGATATGCCAACCATAGCAAGTTTAAAACTGGATCTGGAAACAGGCAAGAGCCTGGGGGATATAATAGATGTTTTGAAGACCGCCGCGTTGATAGAGTTTCGCTCTATACAATCAAAGGACAGGCCTAATGAAGATTTTTTAAAAGAAGCTGACCAGTGTTTTTCTTTATTAACTTCAAAAGGGATCAAGCACCCGTATTTATTTGACCGTAAAAGCATGCCTTCCGCAATAGTCATTATAACATCGGATGAAGGTTTTTTAGGAGAGTTAAATACGCTTTTGATTAATGCCGGGGTGGACCTTCATAAGTCTAAAAGCGACGAGATTATTGTCTTGGGCGAAAGGGGCGCAAGGTATCTGGAAGATATGGGCGCTAAGTTTACTTTTTTCCCCGGCATAACAGATGAAACAAGTTATAAAGATATAAACCAGATATGCAGACATATCCTTAAAGGTTATCGCAAGACATTCGGCAGGGCATTTGTTGTTTACCCCAGGTATGTCTCGCTAACCGCCCAGAGGATTGAAAGGTTCCGGATGCTGCCTCACAGCCCGTCGTATGAAACAGCCGAGAAACATTACAGCAGCCGTTTATTGGATCAGTTGCTGATAGAGCCGGCAGTTAGCCGGGTAACCGAGACGATTATAGAATTATGGATGAGTTATAAATTTTCAGAAATATTCTGGTCTTCAAAGCAGTCGGAATTTGCGGCAAGGATTATGCATCTTGAGGGAAGCAGCCAGGAATTGATACATTTGAATCACGAGTTGAGCTTTAAATATTTCAGACAGGCGCATTTATTAAAAGATAAATCCATACGCGAAATTTCAGCTTCAAAAAATATACTGGAAAAAAGATAAAGAGGTTCGTATGGCTGAGTTAAAAGGAAAGATAGCCGCGATTTACGGCTCGGTAGTGGATGTCCAGTTTGATTCGGAGAAACTGCCGGCGATTTTTGAGATAATCAAGGCCACGACATTTAACAATAAGCAGATTATTCTGGAGGTTGTTGAGCATCACGATCCGAATATATGCAGGTGCGTGGCGCTGAATTATACCTATGGTTTACAAAGGAATTCTTTCTGCACTGCGACAGGAAAGTCGCTTTTTGTCCCTGCCGGCGAGGATCTTTATGGAAGGGTCATAAATGTCCTCGGGGACCCGATAGACGGCAAAGGGCTTATCAAATCCGGCAATCTTATCCCGATTCGATCCGGCACTAATAACAGCAGCAAGTCCGCGAGTGTTTTTCAGGAAGATGAAAAATTAAAATTTGAATTAATGGAAACAGGCATAAAGGTCTTGGACCTTTTGTCCCCTTTAGTCAAGGGTTCAAAGACCGGCATATTGGGCGGCGCAGGCTTAGGCAAGACAATACTTATACTGGAAATCATTCATAACGTTATTAAAAAACACCAGGGCACATGCGTTTTTGCCGGGGTAGGCGAACGTATAAGGGAAGGCAACGAACTTTATTACGAATTCGTGCGCACGGGCTTATTGGAACGCTCTATTATGGTGTTCGGCCAGATGAACGAATCATCCGGCGCGCGTTTTGATACGGCGCATACAGGGGTAGCCATAGCGGAGTCAATCCAGAGAAAAGGCCAGCAGGTTTTGTTCTTTATTGATAACGTATTCAGGTTCGCGCAGGCAGGCGCAGAACTTTCAGCGCTTTTAGGCAGGATACCGTCGGAAACAGGGTACCAGCCGACATTAACAAGCGAGATAAGCGAGTTTCACGAAAGGATAAGGACCTACAGGGACTCAAGCATCACGGCGGTTGAGGCGGTATATGTGCCCGCCGATGATATTACCGATCCCGCTGTAGTAGCGATCTTTGCGCATTTAGGCTCGGTGTTGGTCCTTTCCAGAGAGTATGTCCAGCGCGGCCTTTATCCCGCTGTTGATGTGTTGCAGTCAAGCAGTAGTTTTATAGACCCTCATGTCGTAGGAAAAAGACATTTTGAGATCGCGCAGGAGGTAATAAGGCATTTTCAGAAATACCAGGATCTTCAGCGCATTGTTTCTATTATAGGTAAAGAAGAATTATCAAAACAAGAGCGCATAATATTTGAACGCGCGATAAAACTGCAAAATTTTTTTACACAGCCGTTTTTTACCGGCGAGGCGTACACAGGCATAAAAGGCGTATATGTTTCATTGGAAGACACGATGGCGGGCTGTGAACAAATTGTTTCGGGCAGATATGATACTGTTCCGGAAGATAAATTTTATATGATAGGCCCGTTAAATATTGAGAGGTAACAATGGCAAAGATAGGCGAGATGTTGCTTCGTAAGGGTTTAGTATCCGCAGAACAACTTGAACTTGCGCTTAAAGAAAGCAAAAGAACCGGGGAGATAATAGGCAAGGTTTTAGTGCGGATGAAATTTGTAACGCAGCCGCAGCTTTTAGAGGCGCTTGCCGAGCAATTAGGCCTTCCTTTTATGGCTAACCTTAAAGACGCTAAAATTTCCAACGATATATTAAAGGCTGTTCCCGCAAAATTCGTATGGCATTATAAATTTATGCCCCTTTCATTAAAGGGCAAGATCCTTACGGTGGCGATTTCAGACCCATTGGCTGTCTGGCCAATGGAAGACCTGAAGCTGCATTTGGGTTATGACGTGCAAAGGGTGTTATGCCCTGAGGATGAAATACTCACCGCGATAAGGTGCCATTACGGCATCGGCGCCGAGACGGTTGAAGAGATTCTTACTCAGGCAACCCCGTCGAATATTCAGCAAAAAGTTAAACATGAAGAAGTGGAGGACTTGGAAAAAACGGCGCAGGATGCCTCGGTCATCAAACTGGTAAACCAAATTTTATCAGAGGCCATATCTGCCAGGGCAACCGATATACATCTGGAGGATTATCGCAATAAGGTACGGCTGCGTTACCGCATTGACGGCGTGCTCTATGAAATGTCCGTGCCGGAACAGATAAGGTATCTTTATTCTGCCATTGTGTCGCGCATAAAAATTTTGTCAAACCTGAATGTCGTGGAAAGGCGTATGCCGCAGGACGGCCGCGCCATAATCAAAATACAGGACAAGCAGGTAGATTTGAGGATTTCCATAATACCCGCGCTTGCCAGCGAGAACGTGGTCATAAGGATACTGCCCGTGCATCTATTGTTAAATCTTGAAGACCTGGGTTTTTATCCGGAAGATTTGAACAAGATGGAATATCTTGTGAAAAAACCTCACGGCGTCATACTTCTTACGGGCCCGACAGGAAGCGGCAAGACAACAACACTTTATGCCGCTCTTACAAGGCTGAACAAAGACGCCGTAAAAATTATTACAATAGAGGATCCTATTGAATATGAGCTGATGGGTGTTATGCAGATTCAGATTAAGCCTGATATTGGTTTTACCTTTGCCAACGCGCTGCGCAGCATACTGCGCCATGACCCTGATATAATGATGATAGGGGAAATCAGGGATTTGGAGACAGCAGAGCTCGCCATACGCACGGCACTCACAGGGCATCTGCTTTTTTCCACCCTGCATACCAACGATGCCTGTAGCGGCGCGACAAGGCTTCTTGATATAGGCATAGAGCCGTATCTGGTTGCCTCGTCGGTAAACGCGTTTATTTCTCAGAGGCTGGTCAGGATGATCTGCCCGAGCTGCAAGGAAAAAGTAAAGGAAAAAGATTCGCTGCCGAATTTTTTTAAGAATATGGAAATCTATAAGGGCAAGGGCTGCGAGGACTGCCAGTTCATAGGCTATAAGGGCAGAAGCGCCATTTATGAGATACTGATAGTGGATGAGCATATACAGGAATTGATTTTAAATAAAGCGTCGGCAGCCCAGATAAGAAAAAAGGCTAAAGAATTAAATTTTAAGACATTGCGTGATGCCGGGATAGAAAAGGTCAGGCAGGGCATTACAACGCCGGAAGAGATTTTTCGTGTGACCGAATTTGAGGAGTAATAAAATGGCCAAATTTATTTATAAGGCAAAAAAAGGTTTGGAAGACGCGATAGAGGGCGTAATTGACGCGCATGACCAGCAAGAGGCCGTAAACAGGCTGGTTGCCCAGGGATTATTTCCCATAATGGTTAAAGAGGCCGCATCCTCTGCGCAATCTCAAGATAAGTCCGGAGTGAAATTAATCAAAATTATAAAAAAGCGTGTCAGTTCAGAAGATATTTTAAATTTTACGCAGAAACTCACCACCCTAATCAGGGCAAAACTGGATTTGCTGGCCAGCCTCAAGATACTTTATGAACAGACGGAAAATCCGAGTTTTAAAGAAGTGATTGCCCATATATGCGAATCAATGCGGGCAGGAAAGACATTTTCTGAATCACTGGCGCATTTTCCCAAAATCTTTTCGGCGCTGTTTATAAATATAGTAAAATCAGGCGAGGTCAGCGGCCGTATGGATTTTGCCCTGGAGCAGATAAACCAGTTCCTGGCCCAGGAAGAAAGCCTGAAGACAAAGATCAGGGTTGCCTTAGCGTACCCCTTACTGCTTTTATTGATAGGTATTGTGAGTATATATGTACTTATGAATTTTGTTGTCCCAAAACTTATGCCGATATTTGCCAACGTCGGCAAGGACTTGCCGCTTATTACCAAGATTATCCTGAACATAAGTATGTTTTCGCACAAGGTCTGGATTTTAGGGGTTGCGCTGATGATTTTTTTGGCACTTTTTATTTACAAGAACAAAGACAGTAAATTTATTAAAGACGCGGTAAGGGAGGCAAGGGCAAACCTGCCGATATTGAAAAGGCTGTATCAAAATCAGGAGTTAGCGCATTTTTCCAGGTCATTAGGCTTATTACTAAACAGCGGCGTCATGGCACTTAAATCCCTGGAGATAGCCGCTCTTACTGTGGAGAGCCCTAAACTTAAAAAAGAATTAAGCAAGGTCTATGAGCAGGTCGCGGCAGGCGAGAGCCTGTCAAAGAGCATGGGGGAATTTACGAGCCTGCCTAATTTTTTTGTCAAAATGATAGCTGTAGGCGAGGAATCTGGCAGGTTGGGAGATGTTTTAGCCGAGATAACGCGTTCGTATTCGCAGCAGATAGAGGCAGATGTGACAATAATAAGCTCTTTGCTTGAGCCGATACTTATATTGGGTTTAGGCCTCATCTTGGGCACTATAGTATTATCAATATTGCTTCCGACTTTCCAGATAACGCAGTTTGCGCATTAAAAACAAAAATAAAGGCGTGATTTAAAATGAAAATGCCGGTTGGGTTAGAGATAGGCGAACAATATCTTAAGATAGTGGCCAGCAAGCCTTATACTATCAAGCAATCAGGCATTGCAGATTGTATTGTAGAGCCGATCTCGGCCTTAAGCGATGCGCAGATAGCAAAATTGATAGAAGATAACCTGCGCAAGGCGAATATCCGGCCTTCAAATGTTGTTGTTTCAATGCCGCGCAATACGGTTACGGTCAGGAATCTCCATCTTCCGTCTCAGGATGAAAACGAGATTGAGCAGATGCTGCAGTTGCATATAGGCAGGATTATCCCGTACAGAAAAGAAGAGATAATATTTGATAATATATTTTTAGGTACCGATGCAGTGGGTTATGCGAAGGAGATTGTGGCGATAGCCCGCATAGAAACGGTACAAAGACAGACAAAGATAATTGAGGCAGCCGGATTTTTTCCTGATCAGATAATCCTGAGTTCTTACGGCGTATGGCAGTGGGTTATTTCAGGTTTTAAAAACCAGATAGTCCCTTCCAGCATATATTTGCTTATTGATTTTGATTCGGCATACGCGGATTTTATCGTTTTTAACCGCGATGCCGTACTTTTTACAAGAAGCATAAACATGGAGCTGAAGGGCGCATTAAACGAACAGGAGCTAGCCCGCCTTATAGGAGAGCTGCGGCAGTCAATAGTAATTTTCGGCAATGAAGAAGGCACCAAGATCCTGACGAAGATATTTGTTTCGGGCGCTAGTATTGTCGGGGATTTCTGTAAAGCTATGGCATCCGAATTTGATATTCCCGTTGAGTATGTGCCTTCTCTATGTTCTCAGCAGGTGAAAAAACATGATATGCCCGCCAATATTTCGTTGAGCGCGGTTTCCCAGCTGGCCCTGGGCATAAACAGTAAAAAAATAATGTTTACGCTTCCGGAGATACAGGCAAGAAGGTCCATTAAGGAAAAGACGAAGGAATTAACCATATTGGGCACTTTGTTTGTCTATATGCTAACCGTTGTTTTAGTTTTCTTTTTAGGGAATTTTCAGAGTTACGAAATGCACCTTAAAAGGCTTAATCAGGAGAATAAGATTATAGAAAAAGACATAGAGGGCCTGGCAGTCAAATACGAAAACACGGAATTTATAAAGGATTTTATCGAGTCAAGAAAGGCGCCGTTGATCCTAATGGCTGAGCTGCAAAAGTTAGTTACTCCCGACGTGGCCATCAGCCTCATAAATATAGACGAGCAAAACAAGGTTGTCCTGCGCGGCCAAAGCGATCAGATGTCGGGGGCCTTTAAATTTATAAACACACTGGAAGGTTCAAAAAATTTTAAAGGTGTTACCACTAAATATACGCGCACCAAAAAAGTAAACAACAGGGAGATTACGGATTTTGAGATTAATTTTGATATGGTGGTTAATACTTAAAATACAATGATACAGCTCAAGCGAAGAGAAAAAATAATAGTCATAATAATTGCCGGGGTAATGGCCCTGTTTGTATTCCAGAGGTTCTTTTTGTCCAGGCTTATAAACAAGACAAAGGGAATGAGTAATAGGATACGCCTTGAGGAGACAATGTTAAAGTCCAATATAGATTTGCAGAAAAAAAAGGACAAGATTTTAAGCGAAAGCAACGCGCACAAAAGCTATTTTCAAATAGATAAAACCACCTCTGACAGGGAGGCAGTCGGGATATTTGCAAGAGAACTTGAAAAGATAGCGCAGGAATCGGGCCTGTCCGTAGCGAATTTGAATCCGCAGATAGACCCCGAAGAGGTAGAAGGCCGTAAAAAATATAAAGCAGACATGCGCGTAGATGCGAATTTTGAGCAGTTATGTAATTTTTTATACAAGATGACAAACAGCAAGCTGCTGATAAAATTGAATAAGCTGTCGGTATCCCCCAAAGACGGCCAGGCAAGCGCCCTGAAGGTGGAGATGGTTGTAGTAATGGTGATGCCGTAAACTTTTCAAGACGTATGAAAAAATCATTTACCTTAGTTGAATTAATGATATCGGTTTCTATCCTAGCAATAGGCATAGTCCTTGTTTTGCGTTCTTTTTTGTCCACGTCTACGGCGCTGGATATAAGCCAGGACTATGTAGAGGCTATAATGTTATTGCAGGGAAAGATGAGCGAGCTGGAAGAGCGCGTGAAATTGAATTCAGGAGTTGAACCTGGTGAAGAAAGCACAACAATAACATTTTTGGAGCATGACGCTGTTTTCAGCAAAAAGATAACAGAGGTTGCGGAAACCGGCGAAGATGGAAAAACGGAATTAAGCGGGTTCAGCGAGGTTGAGCTTAAACTTGCCTGGAAACAATCAAACAGGGATCGGGATGCCATACTCGGCACCTATATATTGACTAATGAAAAACAGATATAAAAAAGGCTTTACGCTTATTGAAACCGTAATGGTGGCCACCATATTTTCTTTTATAGCTTTAGGCATAGCCACAAGCTTTGTATCAGGGATGAAGTTATGGTCAAGGGCTATGGAGGGCGGTTTTTCAAAACAGAATATGTTTTTCGCGGTTGAACGCATTTCGCAGGAACTGCGTCAGGCAGTCAATATTCCGTCGATAGGTTTTGAAGGCACTGCCGTTAAATTTTCTTTTCCTTCCGTAGTAAACGATTCCCTGGCCAAGGTCACATATAAGTTTGACCCGACAGAAAAAATGCTCAAACGCAAAGAGGAGAGTTTAAAAGATGTTACAGAGGCCAAGCCCGATGAAAATGAATCTGATACCGGCCTGAAGAATTTTTTGCCCGTAGAGTCGCTCTCTTTAAAATACCTTTGTTTTGATGTTGAGCTGAATTCTTATGTATGGAAGGAATCTTGCGAAAAAGATAAAGAGAAATTCATAGCCGTTAAATTTGAAGGACAAAGCGAAAAAAATGACTTTGCGAAAACAGTTTTTATGCCCACGCTCTGAAAGCGGCAGTATATTGATTATAAGCATGTGGATTTTAGTTTTTTTTTCTGTGCTGAGCGTAGGCCTTTATAGCGCGGTTTCTTCATGGGTAAGGATAGCCAGGCTCACAGAAGACAGGGTTGTCGGGGAATATATGGCAAAGGCAGCGTGCGTCTATTTTCAGGCCGTGGAAAAAAATGACGCTAACCCCTACGACTCTCTATATGAATTAAGCATGCCTAAAGAAAAACAGCTGGGCAGAGGCAAATTCGCCTACTCAGTTATAGACGAGGAAAGCAAAATAAATATAAACAGCGCCTCGCAAGACACGATATCGAAATTGCCCGGCATGACCAAAGATCTGGGAAAAGGGATAAGTGAGTCCGGCTTAAAGCCGTTTTTCGTGAAAGAAGAGATTTTGCTCGTGGACGGGATGAGCGCGGAGGCTTTTGACAAGTGCAAGGATTTTATCAGCGTTTATTCTTCAGGGCAGATAAATATCAATACCGCCCGGAAAGAGGTGTTGGCTGCCCTTGGCGTGGATGAGGCAGTAATTTCCGCAAGGGATAATTACCGCGCAGGGCCTGACTCAGAAGAAGCGACCGAAGATGACGGAGTTTTTGAAAATGCAAGCGACATAATTACAAAATTGCGCTCTGTAACCATACTTTCGGAAGCCCAGGAATTAACTTTGCTGCCGCTTATTAGCAGCGGGACACTGACAACGGCATCAAAAACTTTTTGTTTAAAAATTAATACATATATTTTAAACAGGCCGGGAATGAAGTATGATATAATCTTGGATAAGGAAAGGATAAGACAATGGAAAGAATATTGATTGAAAGGGCGGGTTTGAAGATAAAAGGTTTTACTTTAGTAGAGCTTATGCTGGTTGTTATCATAATAAGCGTGCTGGTGGCCATGGTCGTGCCGCGCATGTCAGGCAGGTCTGAGCAGGCAAGGGCAGCCGTAGCAAAGGCAGATATAGATCTTAACATTGCCACCGGATTGAAATTATACGAACTTGACAATGGAGTATTCCCCACAACGGAGGAGGGGTTGAACGCTTTGTTGACAGCGCCAAGTTCGGCAAAAAACTGGAAAGGCCCATATGTTGAAAAGGAACCTCTTGACCCCTGGGGTAATCCTTATCAATATAAAAGCCCCGGCACCAACAGGTTGGATTACGATTTGTATTCGGCCGGAAAAGACGGGGTCGGAGGCAATGCAGACGACGTAAGCAATTGGCAGCAGTAGCCTTTAACATCAGCCGTTTACAGCAGGATGCATTACGCGGGCTCATTGAATTTAGTTGACGAAATAATATGTATATGATAATATATTTGCAATATGGGCGATGTCTCTTTTAAAAAAATAAACAAAAAGGAGGGGCGAGAAATAATATGAAAAAAGCCATTTTATCAGCAATAATATTAAGTTTAGCGGTGGTACTGTTATATGCGGTAGATTCATCCGCGCAAGATGAACAAAGCGCGGTA
>Ga0172375_10008787_pt1 | contig 13489 bp, 16 predicted proteins | sample LakKiv1m_FD_114537 | JGI IMG/M metagenome (GOLD analysis project Ga0172375, IMG submission 114537) | Freshwater microbial communities from Kabuno Bay, South-Kivu, Congo - kab_092012_11.1m | ecosystem: Environmental > Aquatic > Freshwater > Lake | place: Democratic Republic of the Congo...
CCTAACCATAAATACTCCTTCCATTAGCGTCAATCGCGACAATCAACGGAAAATCTTTAACCTCTAACCTTAAAATTGCCTCAGGGCCTAAATCGCCATAAGCAACTACCTTTGTTTTCTTAACGCAGTCGGATAAAAGCGCTCCGCATCCGGCATAAGTAACAAAATAAATCCCTCTGTGCTTTTTAACCGCCTCTTTTACTTCTTTAGACCTGGCCCCTTTACCAATCATCGCCTTTAATCCTTTAGCAAGTAATAAAGGGACAAACGCATCCATACGGGAGCTGGTAGTCGGCCCACATGAACCGATTACCTTGCCCTTAGGGGTTTGCGTCGGGCCGCAATAATAGATAACCGAGCCTTTAAGTTCAACGGGCAGGGCCTTGCCAATTTTAATTGCCTCAGTTAACCTTTTATGCGCCTGATCCCGGGCAGTATAAATTGTGCCGCTTAAAAGAAGCTCCTGGCCTGCTTTTAAGGATTTGATTGTATTTAAATCTAAGGGCGTGCTTATTTTCTTCATAAGGTTACTGAAGCGCTTCTTAAGGCATGACAGCTGATATTTACGCTAACCGGCAGGCCTGCGATATGCGTAGGATAACTCTGAACATGGACTGCCAAAGCGGTATTCCTGCCGCCTAAACCCATTGGACCGATCCCGGTTTTATTTATTTGTCTTAATAAGTCATCTTCCAATTTTAAATTCCTGGAAGAGATCTTGCGCAGTAAAGCCTTTTTTGCCATAAAACCGGCATAATCCGCCGTCCCTCCGATGCCTACGCCTATAACATACGGAGGACAGGCATCAGGCCCGGCGTCCTTAACTACCTTAATAATAAAATCTTTAATTTCTTCAATGCCTGCTGTGGGCTTGAACATTTTCAATTGTGATTTATTTTCACAACCAAAACCTTTAGGCAACAGGGTTAATTTAATTTTATTCCCCTTTACAATATCCGTGTGCATTACACAAGAAGAAAATCCTGGCCTTTCTCTATTTAGCGGGTCCCTGACAATAGAATCCCTCAGGTAATATTTTTTATACCCTTGCTCTATGCCTTTGTTTATTGCCGCTTTTAAATCTCCGCTGACTGCAACATCCTGGCCGAGCTGAATAAACACAACCGGCAAACCCGTGTCCTGGCAGATAGCAAGCTTCTGCTTCCTGGCATAAGCAGCATTATCCAATATCGCCTTAAGCATTGTCTTGGCCCGCCTGTTTTTCTCGGCCGCGTAAGACTTGCGTAAAGCAGACAAGACATCGCTGCGCAGGAAAAAACTGGCCTGCCTGACTAATTCCGTAACCGCCTGGGTTATTTTTCTTGCTTCTATTTTTCTCATATCTATTTGTATTTACGTGATACGGTAGTGGTAATACCGCCGCGGGGATTAAAAACACCCTCTATCCTTGCCCGGCGGGGCTTGACCGCTTTGATAAAATCCTCAAGCATCTTGTTAATCAAATGCTCGTGGAATATCCCGACATTGCGGTAAAATATCGTATACATCTTAAAAGATTTAAGCTCCACGCATAATTCAGCCGGAGAATATTCAAGCCGGATAACCGCAAAATCCGGCAGGCCTGTTTTCGGGCAGATGCAGGTAAACTCCGGGATATTCAGGTTAATCGTATAAACTTTATCCGGATATTGATTCTGCCAAACCTCGATTTCCGGAGTTTTTAATTCCCTGACATTCTTCTGCAGGCCCTCATAACTGGATTTCTTCATTTATCTTACTCCTACTATTTTATGTATCTGCGGTATAACGCAGGCGGTAACCCGCTGCTGAACGCAGAGCTTCTTGAATTTAGACAATTTCTCATTCAGGGCGCCGTGATTCTCGTTGCTGTTCGGCTGCAGGATCAGAATACTCGCCGGGCTTACTGCTTTAATCAAATCAAGGGCCTGCGTCAAATCTTCTTCGCTGGTAGCCTGGCAAATAATCGTCTTTAAAAATACCTCTTTGCGGCGGGCAACTTTCAGAAAACTCCTGTGCTTGTCCCAAAGGTCCCCCATGCCGGTTGAGCTGGGAAGCTTTAAATCCATCGCTACTATATCTATATGCTCAATGAGCTCTTCCAATTCAGCAGCCAGGGTGCCGTTTGTCTCCAGGTAATGCCTGTGCCCGTGCCTGGCGGTAAGCTGCAATATTTCTTTTAAAAAATCCTTGCATAAAAGCGGCTCTCCGCCGGTAAAAGAGATAGAATGATACCTGTCGCGGTAAAGCTTAATCTCCTGAAACAGCTCTTGCGGCTCATATTCCATAAACCTGTCGGGCCTGGTGTCGCAGAAACTGCATTTTAAATTGCAGTCAAAAAAACGCACAAAGATCTGCTTTTCACCCAGATACAGCCCTTCTCCCTGGATGCTGTCAAAAACTTCGGAAATTTTAGCTTTCATTTTTCACCAACGGATCAGCTAAGCGCGCCTCTTTAAAACCTTTGGCGCGGTAATAACAACTGTCACATTTTGCGCAAGGAGTTTTTGCTCCGCGGTAACATGACCAGGTTAATTCAAAGGGCACCCCAAGCCTCTGCCCCATAAGGATGATCTGCGATTTATCCTTGCGCAATAACGGCGCCTGAATACTAAAACCGCCATAGGTGCCGGCTTTAATCATTCTTCTAAACGCCGAAAGGAATTCCGGCCGGCAATCCGGATAACCCGAATAATCCTGCGCATGCGCTCCGATAAAAATCGCCTGCGCCCCGATTGTCTCGGCAAACGAAGCGGCAAAGCTCAGGAAAATAATATTGCGCGACGGCACATAGGTAGCCGGGATAGCCCGGCTGATCTTTTCAGGAACTTTTATCTTACGATCCAAAAGAGCAGACCCTTTCCAGGGAAAATCTATCTTTAAGATTTTATAAACGCATCCGGCTCGCCTGGCTATCTTTTCCGCCTGGCGGATCTCTTTTTTATGCATCTGGCCGTAATTAAAAATCAGGCATCGGCAAAGATACCCTCTTGCTTTAGCAAGGTATAAAACTGTAGCTGAATCAAGGCCTCCGGATAAAAGGACTACCGCCTGTTTAAGCCTTTTATTCCTCATATGTGGCGCTGCTGGTAGAGTTTTCCCAGACAGTTACGCTGCTAAGCAAGGGGGTCCGGGCTTTAAGTTCATTATAAATATATTTCGCGATATTCTCGGATGTTGGATTTACCCTTTTAAAAAAACTTAGCTTGTTTAAATATTTATGGTCCATCTTCTCAAGGACAGCGTTTAATCTTTTTTTCAGGTATTTAAAATCCAGGAGCATTCCGACATTATCCAGCTCTTTTGATTTCACGCAAATCTCAACGCGCCAGTTATGGCCGTGCAGATCCTCGCATTTACCCTTATAGCCTCTTAAATTATGCGCGGAGCTGAAAGTTCCCTCTACTTTTAAACTATACATTGTTCACCTTCTTCACATTCCTTAATTGCCTGCCCAGGAATCTCTGCGCCAAGCCACTGAACCATTCGGGATTATCGCTGACATAAAAGCTATGCTTGCCGCCTTTGCCGCGGTTAAGCAGGTCTTCGCTGGCTAAGATCTTTTTTACTTCACAAGCTACCTGCTTGGCGGAATCAATCAGAACAACGCCTTTACCCAGAACCTGCTGGATTACCGGTTTAAGCAAGGGATAATGCGTGCAGCCTAAAATTACCGTATCCACGCCTGCGGCTTTAAGCGGCTTTAAATAACTGCTTACCACATCCAAAACCACCTCTCCGGAAAGCCAGCCCTCTTCGACAAAAGGGACAAACAATGGGCAAGAGGCTGTAACCACTTTGGCCTTGGGGTCAAGTTGTTTAATCTCTATTTCATAAGTGCGGCTTTTAATCGTACCCTTGGTCCCGATTACGCCAATGCGCTTGTTCTGCGAAGCGTAGACCGCTTCTCTTACCCCGGGAGTAATCACGCCGATAATCGGGGCGCGGAAATAATTCTTTATTACCGGAAGGGCAAAACTGGAAGCGGTATTGCAGGCGACACAGATAAGTTTAACATCCTGTTTTAATAAAAATAAAATATTCTCAATGGAGAAACGGATGACTGTTTCAGGCGACTTAATCCCGTAGGGGACGCGGGCGGTATCTCCAAAATAAACTATGTTTTCATTGGGCAGCTGGCGGATCAACTCCTTGACTACCGTAAGCCCCCCGACACCGGAATCAAAAACACCGATAGATTTCATCTTGCCACTACCTCCACTAAATCCATATCCTGCGAATAATCCCTGATCCCCTCTAATATACCTTCGGCTAATTTCTGACGGTAGGCTCCGCTTCTTAACAATTTCTCTTCATTCAGATTAGAAACAAACCCCACTTCAATCAATATACCAGGGGTCCTTACCCCCTTCAACACCTGGAAACGCGCGCCTTTTACACCCAGTATATTAGTATCAATACTGCAAACCACTGCCTTGCATAAAGAATGCGCCAGGTCTATCGATTCTGCCCGGCTATTCGTATAAATCATATCCCAGATAATCGCCTGTAAATCCTGTGAGTTGCTGGCGAAAACAGCGTTCTTTAAGCGCAGCGAGGCGATCTTTGCCGTCATGGAGGCGCGCTTGGAATCGCTTATGCTGGGAGCGACATAATAAACTTCAAAACCGCTTAAGGAACGCGAACGGTTGGCGTTGGAATGGATACTGATAAATAAATCCGCGCCTGATTTATTGGCGATATTTACCCGCGTGGAAAGGGGGATAAACCTGTCACTTGAACGGGTAAGCACCGTGTGCACCCCTTCTGCCCTTAAGAGATCGCTCAACCTCCTGGCTATATCAAGATTTACATCCTTCTCCCTTAAGCTGTTTTTACCTATGGCCCCGGGATCATTGCCTCCGTGCCCAGCGTCAACAACTATTTTGCTTAATTTTATTTTTTCCTTAGCTGGACGGCGTTGCGCGGAATTAGCCTGCGGGAACAATATATCAAATATCTGCTCTTTAAATTGCCTGGGGACAACAATTGTCCCCTGATATATATCTATAGGCGAATTTAAATGCATAATATTATCATTGACTAAAACCAGCTCATCACCTGCGCGCAGATTAACGCGCTTAGTATCCTTGCTCAAATAAGCGGTGTGTATCAAGGTATCATATTTTATATCCACTCCGCGCAAATCACATAAGCTGACCAGCGGATAGTAAGTTACGCCGTTTATAGAATAAGCCGGAATAGTACTCCGGGGCGCAACAGTAGCGCAGCCGGAAAATAATAAAGCTAACAACGTAAAATATAAAATATATATTTTTCTAGTAAACATAAGTTGTATGGTGGAGGTGGGCGGAATTGAACCGCCGTCCTTAAGTAATCGCATAGAAGCCGCTACATGCTTAGCCTTGTAATTTATCTTAACCTTGCAACTTCTACATGGCAGGATTTGCAAGGAGCAGCCTTTTCGATTTCGCTCCGGCTTCAAAGGCTAACCGCCGGAACTATCCTACTTAGGCCCTAATCCATCCCGTAGGCTGGACGGTTAGAGGCTTCGGACTTAATTAAGCCCGAAGGCTGGTACGAACATAGGTCTTGCCGCAAATGACGGCGCGACATATGTTCCTAAACGTGACACTTGCGTGTTTGCGTTTAAATTGTGTAAGGAGTTGTTAACGCGGCTAACCTTACCTCCGCGGCATGCTGCTTCTATCCGACATATCCTAAGTCGAACCCTTTCACCCCCGTTATCTTCTATTTTTCACTGCCCGGCGCATGTATAGGTCTGTTTCCCTGCGCTTGATACTTTCTCTTTTATCGTAAAGTTTCTTACCCTTGCAAAGCCCGAGCTCAAGCTTTACAAAACCCCGGTCATTAAAATATACCTTGAGCGGTATTAAGGTCAGGCCTTTTTGGGCAAGCTTGCCGGCAATCCTCTCAATCTGGTTCTTATGCAGAAGGAGCCTGCGCGTCCTATCCGTTTCAACATTCAAATAGCTGGCTTCCGTATAATGACTGATGTGCGCGTTATATAAAAATGCCTCTAACTTTTCAATGCGGGCAAAACTGTCGTTTAAATTAATCTTGCCGGCGCGCAAAGATTTTACTTCAGAGCCCTTGAGTTCAATGCCGCACTCTAAGGATTCCAGGATTTCATAATCTCTGTAGGCCTTGCGGTTGGTAAGGATAGATTTACTCATTTTAGCACAGCCATAGATAAATACAAACTCAAAAATAAGGGTATAGTCAAGAGGCTGACAATGTGGCTGAAAAACACCCCCTGGCTAATCAAGGCATCCTCTTTTTTGTAATGCCGTATAATTACTGACAAGGAGGTTGCCGAAGGCATAGCCAGTTGCATAATAATCAAAAAACCCAATAATTCAGGCAATCCCAGCTTCAAGACTACAGCAATGCCGGCTGCCGGAAGTATGATTAATTTCCCTAAGAGTAGGGAAAAAACCGCTTTTTTATCGATATTCTTTAACCGTACAAGGGCAATATTGCCTCCGACTACAAACATCGCCAATGGCAAGGTGCAGTTACCAATCATCTCAATCGGCTTAAACACTCCTTCGGGGATAAACTTGTTAAGGCCTAACGATATAAGCGCAAGGGTTGCTAAATTAGCGACTACCGGAGGGCTGAAAATACTGCGCAGCCTGAACCTTGCCTGCTTTTCATATGTAAGCATATATATGCCGCATGACCAGGCCACCAGGTCAAAACCCAAAAGAAATAATATTATAAAAATAAACATATCCCCGGCTTTCTGCCCGGAGAATATCGAGGCGACAATCGCCAAGGGCAGATACCCGGAGTTCTGGAAACCGACTAAACTTAAAAATTGCAGCTTATGCGTCCTTAACTTCAAGAACTTAAGCAATAACCAGCCCACAATCAACCCGGCAACAGTAATTATCAGGCTGATAAGCGGGAAAATCCACCAGTAAGGATAAAGACAAAAGCTAAAATTCTCCAGCAACTGGGTGAAGATTAACGCCGGGAAAATAACCTGTATAACCAGGCGGCTTAAGGCATCCAGGCCCGCGTGGGAAAGGATATTTTTCTTTACAAAAACATAACCTAAAGCGCCCAGAAAAAATATCTGGGCCATCGCCAAGCCGGTAATCTTAAAATACGTTAAAAACATTATTTCCCCCTGAATGACAATAGTTTAGGTTCCAAGAAAATAATATTATAACAGTAAAAAAACCTTGCCGCAATCCCTTTATATCAGGGCAAAACACTAAACTAATTGACAGGATAAAAAGGCTAATATATACTTAATTGCATTGCGGGGATGGCGGAATGGCATACGCGCACGTCTCAGAAGCGTGTGGGGTAACCCTTGAGGGTTCAACTCCCTCCCCCCGCATTAAATCTTAGGAGAAGGATGTCCCTTCCGTACCATGGCCTAAGAAATACCCAAAAGTCAATTTGTCAATTATCTTACCGTTTTCTCAGGCTGCTACAATAATCACAATCCAATTAAAGAATAGGCTCTGGCGGCCTGGCGGGTTTGTACTTATTTAAAGAAGGAGTGTATTTTTTCCAGGAAACCTTCCATATCAAAAGGTTTAGGTATGTAACAGTTTGCCCCGAGCACTTTGCCTATTACCTTATCGGTATCAGTATCTTTTGCCGTAAGCATGATTATGGGCAGGGTTTCATATTTTTCTTCTTTCCGCAGCTCTTTGCAAATTTCTTCTCCGGGAAGCCCGGGTAGCTTCAAATCAAGGATAATTAAATCAACCCCCGGAGTTTTCGCTTTATAGATCCCCTCATAGCCGTCTGAAGCGGTTAAAACTTCAAACCCTTCCATATCCAGGCGCAACTCAAGCGTTCTCCTGATATCCTTATCATCCTCGATAATTAAAATCCTTTTTTTATTCTTTGCCATCGCTAAGTAATTCTTTCACTTTATCCCTAAGTTCATAAATATCAAACGGCTTAGCCATATAGAAATCCGCCCCCGAATCTCTCAGGGATGCGACATAACTTTTCTGTGTCTGGGCAGTAATGAGGATGACCGGCACCTTTGCGCAGCTGGTATCATTTTTAAGCTCTGCCAAAACCTCTTTTCCATTTTTTCCGGGCAGGACCATATCGAGAATAATCAAATCAGGCTTATCAGAATACGCCATTTCGATGGCCTCTTCGCCACTCTTGGCCGTAATGACATCATAGCCCTCATCCTCAAACATGATTGCGATAGTCCTTAAAATATCCGGCTCATCATCAACTATGAGGATCTTTTTTTTCATAGGGGTCTCTTTTGTTTTAACGCAGGAAGCGTGAAATAAAAGGAACTTCCTTTCCCCGGTTCTGAATCAACCCAAACTCTCCCTTTTTGGGCCTCTACCAGGCCCTTAGTTATTGATAAACCTAAACCGCAACCTTTCTTTTCCCGCGCGGCGGCAGAAGATGAGCTATAAAATTTATTGAACAAATTTTCTTTGTCAAATATGGATATGCCTATGCCGGTATCCAGAACAGTGGTCTTTAATTCTTCCCCCGCATCCTCGGTCCTTACGATTATCCTTCCATTTTCCGGAGTAAACTTAATCGCGTTACTCACCAGATTATTCAGTATGCGCCTTACATGTTCGGGATCAGCATATACCATATTTTCAGGCGACTGGAAATCCAGCGCCACCTCTATATTTTTATCTTCTACCAATGGTCTCATTAGCGCAAGGGTGTCTTTAATGAGATTGGACATGTCTATGGGCTTGGGGAATATCGGCATAACATTCGCCTCTATCTTTGAAACGTCTAAAAGGTCATTAACCAGCCTTGTTTGACGATCTACGTTATCGAAGATTATGCCTAACAGCTCCTCTTCACGCTGCTCAATTATACGCTTAGCGGGCCCGCCTTTCATTAAAATGCTGGCGGCGTTCCTGATCGACGTAAGCGGAGTTCGCAGTTCATGTGAAACTACGGAGATAAAATCGGTCTTCATCCTGTCAACTTCCTCTAACTGGGCATGCACCTTTTCAATAAAATCAATGAGCGCCTCTCTCTTCATCAAGACAATAAAAAATATAATTGCGATGATGCAGATAAGAAAAGTTAATACGATGCCTAATAAGCGGTATTGGAACAGCGGCTCGGTCTGGATAGCCTTTACAATAACCGCAACGCCCGAAATCTTACCCGAAGTATCAGTTACCGGATAGCCGACATAATATATGCGTTCGTTATAAGCTGAACCAAGCTGGAAATAATACCCCTTGCCCCCTGAAAATGCGTCTTTGAAATACGGCCTTGAGGCATAAGACCTGTCTATCTTGATTTCAGAAATACTATTGTCCGCGGATACAATTGGCGCACCCCTGGCATCTAACAGGACACAAGCCGATGCCCCGAACTTATATTTAAAAGTATTAAGGATAGCCCTGGCTTTTTCTATGTCCTGCGCGTTTTGAGAAGATACGGCATTCCTGACGCTTGAATTTCTGCTTATCGAGAAAACCGCCTTGCCTAACAATGTAAGCTCTCTGGTCAGAATATGAAGCGGAGAGTTTGCTTTGGGTTCGCTTCTTTTTATTATCTGGATCCCTGCGTAATAATCCAGATTATTGGTAAAGGCCCAGCCTGCGCCGATAAAAACTACCAATACAAACGCAAGCAGCCATTTGGATGGAAAAATATGTATCTTATGGCGGGGCTTATATCTTATATCGGCGCTAACCGATGAATAAAACCAGATTGACATAGCTGCGCATAAGCCTAAGAATCCCTGGATTAATTCTATAGAAACTCCGAAGGCGTTATAAAAAGACTCTAAATTTAAGAAGTTAGCGGGAAAGAATGAGGCCCTGGGAACAATTAATACCGAAACAGCGTACAGGCTCATCGTTATGCTCAATGCAACCAACCAGCACTTCCCCTTTTTCTCCCTTTTTGAAAACTCATATATAATGCGGGAGGAAAAATACAGCGAAGGAAATCCCAGAAAATAGCAGGTTATTATAAATCCCTCTTTCAGCAGGAATTTATAGCCTAAAACAAGCAGTATAAGAAAGGGGAACAGAATCAGGTATATCCATTTGTTTATTATTTTTTTCTTAACCTGATAAAAGGCGGACCTTGCGAATTCAAACAGGCATAGATAGGAAATAATTAAAGCCAATAGATTAAATATTGGCATGCTGTCGCTTTTCTCAGAAATAATCGGAGGTATATTAAGCCATTCGGCAATCCCGTTAGCCAGGGCAAACAAACCCAGTAAAAACCATGGAAATTTACTTTTTTTCTCTTTGTCAATACTAAAACAGATAACCGCCAGCAGAAACAGGGAGAATCCATAGAAAAAATAGATATAATCTAATTGTCCTTCAAGGAATATCTTCATTTACCCTTCTTGCTCCGGATTGATAAGCTTCAGGATTGCCCTGATTTCAATTCAATGGCTTTCTCTATTGCCTTGATCAGCTTTAGATCATCAACGGGCTTAACCAGATAATCGCTGATACCGAGCTTATAAGCCTTGAGCTTATCCGTAGGTTTATCCAGCCCTGAAACCACTATTACCGGGATAGTCATTCCGACAGGGTCATGATTCAGCATATCGCCGATATCCAGGCCGCCGATACCAGGCATAAGCAGGTCCAATAAAATAACATCCGGCCTGATTTCATGAATGCGCCTGATAATATCTTTTGCTTCCGAAGAAACTGTAACCTCATAATCTCCGGAGGCTTCAATGCGCATCTTTAGCATTAAGGCAAAACTCTCTTCGTCGTCAATAACCATTATTTTCTTCTTCAAGAGCATCACCTCCCTGAATTAAATACACCACTATTCTTTTTGTATTCAAAAAACCATTTGCGAAAACACTCCTGATACGCGTAAAAAGAAGGCTTGCGTGAGAAACCCCAGCGCACCAGTCCGAAATAATCCACTCCGTTATTCCAGTGATTTTTGGTGTCCCTGAAAAAAGCCCAGAAAACTTTCTCAACATGTGCATCTTTCAAAAGTTCGGTATACACGTCTTTAAGCCATTTGGCCTGCTTACTCTCGCTGGGATTCTTACCCAGCCACCAGTTAGCCGTATTCAGCCATCTCCTTACTCCGGGGCAGCCGATTTCGGTAATCCATATCTTCTTATCTGCATCCCCGTTACGCCGCATTATCTTATAGGCTAATTTCGGGTAATTTGCCACAGCCTTAATTGCACCGGGATGCAGCGGGTTTTGAAAAAAATGGATGTTTAATATATCAAAATAATCTTTTGCCCCGTTATCATACAAGTGGTTAACGCTGGAGGCGCCATTGGCCAGGCCGCCGTTTAAAATCTTGCATTCAGGGTCAATCTGTTTAGCGGCGATGTAAACCTCTTTTAATAAAGCGCAATAAGATTTCAGGCCATCCTGCTCCTGCCAGTAAGTAGGGGAGTCCGGCTCATTCCAGAGCTCCCAGTATTTAACCTGGCCCTTGTAACGCTTAATCACCTGGCTGGCGTACTTAATAAAAATTTTATTTTCCCTGGGAGGACAGTTCCATTTTCCGCAGGCGGAGGCCCAATCAGCGCTATAATGCAGAATTCCTAAAATATGTATCCCCTTACCCCTGAGCAACCGGACAATGTAATCATATTTACTGAAATCAAAGTTGCCTTCCTGCGGCTCTATATCGCTCCATAAAAAATCAAGCCTTACCCAGCCTGCCCCTGCTTCCTGCATCAGGGAAACGGATCTTTCCAAATCCCGGTTAGATGAATATTTATGATTATTCCAGGCATGATTCCAGTGCAGGAATTCCAGCACCCCGAAGGGGTTATTAAGATTTTCTTTATTTAAAACAGCCGGTTCATCTTTTATATTTGATTTCATTAAAGTTTCCTTCGCGTAAATAACGGAGGATGCTAATAAAACTAAAGCTATAAGCCAAACTACCTTATTCGTGAGGCTTTTGTTCAATATTGATGTAATCACTGAAATCTATTTGCTCTCCTATCTCCTGCTTAACCACCCTGATCCTGTCAGGGACATACGGGTGAGTTTTGTAATAAGACTTTTCCTGAAGCGGCATCCTGCGGTTTATATCCTGTAACTTGGTTAAAAAAGTAACCATGCCATGAGGGTCATAACCTGCGAGCCTGGCATAACGCGCCCCCAATTGATCGGCGAGCAGCTCGTCTTCGCGGCTGTAGCCAAGAAGAAACTGGGTAAAGGCAACGTCTGCGGCATTCCCCACCTCTCCCGTGCCCGGGGCCACCGCTACTAACAGCCTCAAAACAGAATAGCCCTGCATTGCCTGCAATTTTTTGATGCTATGCCTGGCTACAATATGCCCTACTTCATGCGCCAATACGCAGGCCAGCTCATCATCGTTTGAGGCTTTATCCAATAGCCCGCTATTTACATAGATATAGCCTCCGGGAAGAGAAACGGCGTTTACCTGGTCATCCTGCAAAACCTGAAAATGGTAATCAATCTCTTTTCTATCGCTTACCGTGGCTATTTTTTTACCTATATCCTCAACGCGTTTTTGCTGTAAAGGGTCTCCCGAAAATTTATACTCTTTTTGCACCTGCAGGTCAATTGAGCGGCCCATCTTCACTTCCTGATCCGTGCTGTAATAATATTTTTCCTCCTGTTTAGTAGCCAGGTTGTATTCGGTTGAACAACCCGCCAGGAAAACAGAAGGTAGAATGCAGAATATGGAATACAGGAAAAAACAAAATAACTTTAAATTGAGCTTTTTAAACATAAGGTAAAGCTTTCTCAGGGGCAGACCAACGACATTATAGAAACAGCCGTCTATCTTTCTGATAAAAAAAGCGCCTTTGCCCTGGATATCAAAACTTCCCGCTTTGTCCATGGGAGAAACCTGCTTAAAATAATTAGAGATTTCAACGCTGCTTAGCTTATCCATATAAACCCTGGTTTCCTCATAACCAAGCGCAAGTTTTTCCCCGCGGCTGTCCTTTTTTATAACTGCCAGTCCGGTATACAGGCGCTGCGGCTGGCTGGATAATTTCTTAAGCATACTGCGGGCATCCTGCATGCTCTTCGGCTTGCCAAATACCTTGCCATCCTGCACACAGATAGTATCCGCGGCAATGACAATACCTTCTTTGACCCTTTCAGCAACCTCCTGAGCTTTATTGCAAGCGTTATATTTTACCAGCTGAGGATAAGACAAATTCCCGCGCAGCTTTTTCTCTTTGACTTTAGCCGGAATAACTTTAAATTTAAGGCCAAACTTCTTTAATAATTCCTTCCTGGCTTTTGATTTGGAAGCTAAATATATTTTCATTCTATTAGTAGGGACGGTTCTCAACTCAAAGCAGAACTGTCCCCTAATCAGGGGACAGTTTTCCTTTGTTTTAAGAACCGTCCCTGGATTGTACGGCACTTTCTCCTGCTAAATATCCCGTCGAGAACGCCGCTTGAAGGTTAAAGCCGCCGGTATCCGCATCTATATCTATCATCTCACCGCAAAGATATAACCCTTTAATCAGGCGCGATTCCATGCTCCGCGGGTTTATCTCCTTTAAGCTCACCCCTCCCCGGGTAACCATCCCCTCTTCAATAGG
>Ga0172375_10008788_pt1 | contig 13489 bp, 7 predicted proteins | sample LakKiv1m_FD_114537 | JGI IMG/M metagenome (GOLD analysis project Ga0172375, IMG submission 114537) | Freshwater microbial communities from Kabuno Bay, South-Kivu, Congo - kab_092012_11.1m | ecosystem: Environmental > Aquatic > Freshwater > Lake | place: Democratic Republic of the Congo...
ACTAAAGACAAAAAAAGCTTTGGATGCAGGGACCTTTGAGTCTTGCAAAGGATGGAGCTTTTCTTACATTAAAATGCTTTACGCCGAGTACTACCACCGTACCGGCGATCCCACCGTCCTGGCTTATCTCGAAGACAACGGTTTCAAGAAGGCCGCCAATACAAACGAGACAGGAGCGACGGCGGAACCGGAAAAGAAATGGTCTCCTCCTGTAGGACCTACTCGGTACGGTCTCCACCCCAACCCGCAAATGGTGGGAGCCATGGCAACGATCCTGGCGGATGAAGCCGGACTCAAAATAAACAAGGAGCGACTATTCTTCGATCTGAAGTACCTCTACACCAAGCGGGCTGAATACGGCTACGTGAAGTATTGCGGCTACGGCGAAATTCCAGTTGAAGGACGTCAAATAGAAGCGCCAGAAGAGATCACTCCGGAACAAAAGACGAACGGAAAGTATAGCAGCATGAACGGAAAGCTGGGCGCGGCGGCTGCCCTTTACAGCTTGGTGGATGGCTACAATAAAGCGGTGGAAATGTGCTCCATACGCTGTGTTTACGGCTTCAACTCTCTCGGGGGGCATGGCGGTGAGTGGTTCAACGGCTTCTGGAAGCCTATCGGAGCTTATCATGCAGGTCCGGAAAAGTTTCAGTTTTTCATGAAAAACCAGCAGTGGTGGCGCGAACTCTTCCGTGACCATACCGGGGCGATGTGGGAGACGGGGAATGCCAGAGATAAAAAAGATACTCTGAGCACGGGCTTTGCCATTCACTGGGCGATGCCTCGCAAGAAGTTGAGAATGTTTGGAGCCCCGCGCTCTATGTTTGGCCCTGATGCTCCAGCCTACATGAAAGAGGCACTGGCAGCCCATCGCAATCGTGATTATGCCAGCGCGGAACAGTTGACACTCAAATTGCAGGCGAGCGGGGCGGTTCCAGCCACCGACAAGGCCAGGGTGGACCACTTCCTGGATTCGGTCAAAACCCTGAAAGAGAGTGTCGAGTACGATCTGACTTTCACCGAGGGGCTGCTCAAGAAGGGGAACTATGCTCTCGCCAGCGTTGAACTGCCGCAGCTCGAGATGGTTGTATCGCCCGGAGATTCACGGCTGAAAGCCATTGCCAAGGCCCTGGCGTCAACACAAGCCAAAGATCAAATCGCCGCAACTCTTGCAAAGAAAGAAAAACCCCAAATGAACGTTGGCGGTGGCAGAACTGCCGCCAGGAGTGATCTTGCAAAGGAATTGTTGGGCCTGGTCACCCTGGTCAAGGATGGAGTGACATACAACGTTAATTCTGGAAGGGTCACTATCGGCACTTATCCCGTGTACAAAGGGAACGAGATTAACCAGTGGCGCCTGCTCGCAACAGAAGATTTAACGAAGGCACCGACAGGGTGGGAGCAACCCGGCTTTGATGATTCGAAGTGGAATAAGAGCGCCCTGCCCATGAAACATTGGCCGGAGGAGCCTGCGATCTTGTTCCGAACCAACTTTGAAGTTGAAAACGTCAAAGCTTTAAAATCCCTGCGCGTCCGTGTAATGACCGGCAAAAACGAAAGTAGCAGCTTTACGCTCTACATGAACGGCAATGTTGTGGCCAGGGTCACCAATATCCCCCGGGGCGGAACAGTGTTCGGCTTGAAACCTGAATCATTGGCGTTGCTGAAAGCTGGAAAAAACACACTGGCAATCAGTACCCAGCATGGTCAAAATAATAATCATGGCTTCAGTCTCAGATTGGAAGGTATCCCTAAACCGGGAGACAAAAGTGATAAGAACATTCCGTCTCTTGATGATGATGCATTGTTTAAAAATCTCGGGATGTAAATCGAGACTATAAAAAAACATCATGTATAAAAAACAGATCAACATCATCGTATCAGTGGCGCTTCTGGCCGTGACACACATAACGTGGGCGGCAGACGCTGTCAAACAGGGATCTTCGACGAATTCGACAGATTCGACGGGTTCGGCAGGCTCACCGCAGGCAGGCTCACTGCAGACGAATTCGACCAGTTTCGCAACCTCGTTGCAGGCGACCGCCAAAACAGGCAGGCACCTGTTCATCCTCTCGGGCCAATCTAACATGGCATTTTTTGATCAGAAAAAATCGTTCATGCCGGCGGTGGAGAATGCGTTCGGCAAAGAGAACGTGACCGTTGTAAAGAATGCAGTACCCGGCCGGCCTATCGCGAATTGGTATAAACTTACCAAAGCCCCTGAGAAGAATAAATCGGCGGACGGAAAGGGTGAACTAGGGCCACTCTATGAAGCCTTGATGAAGGAAGTCAAGGCGGCCACGGCAGGCAAGACCTATGACACCGTCACCTTTCTCTGGATGCAGGGCGAGAGTGATGCAGGGAATGGGAACAGTGTTTACGCGGAGAGCTTCAATGGGCTACTTGCCCAACTCAAGGCGGACCTTGGTATTGAGTCCATCAATTTTGTCATTGGCCGAATAAGCGATGCCAGGATGGGGAACCCCAACTGGGTCAAGATCCGTGAAATTCAGGTCAAACTTGCCGGGGACGACCCCCATGGCGAATGGATCAACACCGATGACCTTAATGACAGGGTAGACAAGGACGGAAAGCCTGTGAACGGCATGCACTATACCAAGGAGGGTTACAAGATCCTCGGCCAACGTTTCGCCGAGAAAGCCATCGCGCTGATAAAGAAAGCAACCCCGCCGCCCAACCCGGAAGTTTCCGGACGGGAACAAACGAGGCAGCATGAATAAAAAGCAGATCTGTATACTGGCCACTCTATCCATCATCTCAATCAGCCAGGCCCAAGGCACTTCGTCGGGGCCGATCATCGATGAAGATATCCCCGCACGGGGCATTTATTCTTTGCGTCCGGCACCGCGCTGGGAAGAGGGGCTGCTCATCGGGAATGGCACCATGGGAGGCGTTATTTGCGGAAAGCCAGGCGACTGCAGGGTGGGGCTCACCCACGCGCTCCTGGGTATCCCGGACCATAAGGCCGTCCCGCCTCCGGATCTTTCCGGCATTCTTCCTGAAATACGACGGCTGATCCGAGAAGGGAAGGGGGGTGAAGCCGCTGCCCTGGCGTGGACGAAGAGCAGGGAGATAAATCAGATCCAGGAAAAAATGATCTGGACGGATCCCTTTGTCAACGCCGCCAATCTTCGCCTATCGGTCAATGGGGCGGATGCGCCGCGCGCCTACCGTCGCTCGCTGGATTACAGTACCGGGCTCGCCAGGACTCAGTGGACGGATGCTGATACGCGGTACGAACAACGGGCATTCATCAGCCGGGCGGATAATCTGTTTGTTCTCCAGATGACAGCCCGTGGCGGTAAAAAGCTGAATGGCCGGGTTCTGCTCGAAAAGGGCGATCATGGGTATACGAGCCGGCTTCAGAATATCCAGGGACCGATGGCCGATGGAAAATGGTTGAGCTGCCGCTTCGGGTTCACGCTGAACAACGGCGGTTACGAAGTCCTTGCTCTTGTGAACGGGGACGGCGTTACCCCTGACGCGGACGGAGCGATACGCTTAAGCAATACGTTGTCGTTAACAGTCCTTCTTCGGATCCAGCTCTTGACCGACTATGGCGCTTCGAAAATGGATTCGATGAAGGAGGAGTTGACCCGGTATTCACAGGAAACGTTCGAGGCCCTGCTTGCTCGCCACACGGCGATCCATGGCAAACTTTACGAACGGGAGAAGGTCGATCTTGGCGGCGATCCAAAAGAGCGCGCAATGCCTGCTGAAGCGCTCTGGGAAAAGACGTACGGGAAGAAGTCGACACCCGCACTGCTCGAACGGGTGTTCGATGCCGGACGCTATGCGATTCTTTCGAGCACGGGATATGGGCCGCCCAATCTTCAGGGTATCTGGGCGGTCGGCGGCTGTGCCTGGCGGGGTGACTTCACCCATAACGGCAATGTGCCAACGGCCATCGGCAACCTGCTGAATGGAAACATGCCAGAACTAATGCTTGCTTACACCGGCTATCTTGAATCGTTGATGGACCATCACCGTGCCAATGCCAAACAGCTCTACGGGGCCCGGGGAATCATGCTGGCTTCACGCACACACTTGGACGGCTACAATCTGCACTACAGCAACGGATATCCCCATGAATTCTGGGTTGCCGGTGCCCCCTGGGCCGCCGGGTTCTTCTATGACTATTACCTCTACACCGGTGACGAGGAGTTTCTCAGGAAGCATGCCTTGCCATGGATGGAACAGTGCGCACTCTTCTTTGAGGATTTTCTTGTCGAGGACAAGAACGGCACGTATGAGTTTATCCCCGGCTACTCGCCCGAGATTGGCGCGGGCATGAATGCCACCATGGACGTCGCTGCGGTCAGGCAGCTTTTCCGGAACCTGATCCAAGTGTACACGATCCTGGGTATGGACAAGCAAAAAGTCGCTAACTGGGAAAAGATGCTGACGAAGATGCCGAAATACCGGATCAACAAAGGATCGCTTGCCGAATGGATCGATCCGCGAGGACGTGAGAATCCCGGGCATCGTCATTGTTCGCACTTTCTGCCCCTCTGGTTCGGAGTTGATCCGGCGATAGGCGGTAGCCAGGAGCTTTTGGAGGCGGCGCGGAAGGCGGTCCGTGACAAGGCCGCTGCCCGGACGTCCAGTGGCACGATGGCCTTTGGGACGGCCATGACCGGCTGGGCCGCTGCCTCATTGGGCGACGCGGAAACAGTCGACATCATCCTCGATAACCTGTCCACCCGCTACTACTACCCGACCTTCGCCTCTTCCCACAACGCCGGTAAGAAGGGACCTGAAATATTCAACGCCGACATTTCGGGCGGGCTTCCTGCGCTGATGATCGAGATGCTGGTCCAATCCCAACCGGGCGAGCTTACCCTCCTTTCCGCCCTGCCTGACCGGTTTAAGTCCGGCACGCTAAAAGGAGCCCTGTGCCGCGGTCAGGTGATGATCGATGAACTTGTTTGGTCCCCGGCAGCAGTGAAGGTCAGTCTGAGATCGCCGAAGGACCAGGATCTGAAACTCCGCGTCAAGACGGGTGACGCATGGAAAACGGTAACACTCCGGCTGTCCGCTGGAAAACCAATGGAGCATACGTTCGGGACCCGTTAAGAAGAAGACGATAAGGCATATCCTGAATAAGCAAGCATTATCTGCGCCTGCCGTATGGCCAATTTTGGCCATGCCAAAAGTTTCATTTTTGACCGAGCGTGAGACAATATAGATGATAATCTGGCCGTTGTTAAAATAATCAGAAGGAATAGGAGAAACAATGACACAATTAACCGGTAGACTGTCGTATATGACATTTATCACCATGGCGGCTATTCTTCTCGCTGGCACCAATATGCTTTCTGCCCTGGAGCTTAATCGAAGCTTCAGCAAGGACATGGTGCTGCAGCGGGATAAGCCGGTAAAGGTGTGGGGCACGGCAGAGAAGGGCGATACCATAACCGTAACCTTAGCGGGTCAAGCAAAGTCGGTAAAGACCGACGACTCCGGTCGCTGGGAGGTCACGCTCGACCCGCTGAAAGCCAGCGCGGCGCCGCAGACACTTACAGTATCTTCTTCAATCGGCAATCGGCAATCGGCAATCGAAAATGTCCTCGTCGGCGATGTGTTCCTCTTCGCCCGGCAATCCTCAATTGACGTCTCGCTTGGCAGCAGACCGGAAGGAAAGCAGGCGGCTGCAGGCCTTGCGGAGGGCAGCAACTTCCGTTTCATCCACATCAAGAGCTCGCCCTCAAAGACGCCGCTGGACAATCTGAAGCAAGACGCGACGACGGGATGGCAGACGGTGGACAAGACCAGCGCCCTTGAGATGTCGGCGGCGGCGTTCTACCTTGGCCGGGATCTCGCGAAAGATGTCAAGGCCCCGGTCGGCATCGTGGACCTGGACATGGGTTATTATTTCGCCAGCGCCTGGATGAGTGTGGAGGCTCTGAAGAAGGTTGCAAGCACGGAGGTGTTGGGCGCCTCGGACATAAAGGTCGAACTGGAATGGCGCGAAAAGTATTTGGAGGCATGGAGCAAGAATATTGATGGGTTTGAGCGCGGCAGAAAAGGGCGTGAGCAGGTATCGGACAAACCCATCCTGGGGTTTCTGCCCATTGAAATGCCTTACTTCCCTTCCGCCTGTTACAGCTCAGTGATTCATCCCTTACGGGGCCTTGCGGTGAAGGGGATGCTTCTCCAGCTTGGAAATGACTATCCCTACGTGGCCTTCACCCGGCTTCGCAACTTGGGCAAGAGTACAGACATGGCAGAGTTGAACAAAGCCAACGCAGACAGTTACAACATCACGAAAGAGGGCAACCGGATGACACCCGCTGTACTGCCCGCGGCTGTTGATGACCTGCGTCATTCCCTGGGCGACGCCTCGCTCCCCGTGGGGTGGATCATGCCGCCGGGATCCGACGTGTATCAGTACGGAACCCACAACCGCGAAGTCCGTGAAGTTCAGCGTCGGGCGCAGGCGCAGACGAAGAACGTCGACCTGATCCTGCCCGGGGCCGAGCATGTGCCCATGAGCGGCGAGCCAGCCGATGAAGCGTTGCTTGCCGGGCGCTGCAGGCAGTGGGTCATGGGCACTTTCTACGGCGCGAAGGGTCCGGTGTCCGGTCCTGTATTTGAGCGTGCGGAGTTCGGAAATGACACGGCGACAGTCTTCTTCAAGAACGGCACAGCCGATGGCTTGTCTGCAACGGGTGACGCGCTGGAGCATTTTGAGGTGGCGGGTGGAGACCGAGAGTTTGTCCCCTGCAAGGCTGAGATTGTCGGTTCGACCATCAAGCTGACAAGTAATACGGGGTCCCAACTCTCGTATGTCCGGTTCGGTTGGACTCGCAAGCCGGTACAAGGGCTGGTGAACAGCGCTGGCCTGCCGGCAATTCCCTTCAGCACCGATTCGGAATGGGAATACGACTGGTGGGCTGATCCGGCTCCAGTCGAACTGCCTGAAGAGTATTACACACCAGCCAATAAATGGCCGAAGCGTGACTATGCGATCATCAATTACGAAACCGAGGGCAAGGGCTTTCATCTCGGACCGACCGGCCTTTGGGGTACCCCCGCTGGTCCGAATTTGTACGTGACTGAGATCACTCCTGGTTCGCCCGCGGATGGCAAGGTGTTGCAAGGTGACATGATCTATGGCGTTTACGGCACGGAGTTCGGTGCGGGGTCTGACGAAAACTTCCGTCAGTTCGCCGCTGGCATCGCCCAGGCCGAAGCCGACGCGGGCGGGGGCACGATGATCCTGAACATCCGCCGCGACGGGAAGCTCATCGAGGTGCCTGTCAAACTCGCGTACATGGGGGCTTACAGCGCCACGTCGCCATGGGACTGCGAGAAATCAAAGATGATCGTCAAGAAGGCGGAGGAATACATGCGCAACGGTCTGCGGCCTAAGACGGGTGTGCCCAATGATGGCGACTATATGTATGGCCCGTGGAACGACAACGTTATTTTCCTGTTGGCCTCAGGGAATCCGGAACTGCAGGGGCTGGTGCGCCGCTATATCCGTCAGAAGATAGATGCGTTGGATGCCGCGAAACGCGGTGATAAAGGCGTCTATAACAGCTACAATGGTTGGGGTGATGCGTACATTAGCATGCTCTTTGGAGAGTATTACCACCGAACCGGTGATTCCTCGGTCCTGCCCTACCTCGAAAACCTGGTTCAGCAGAGCGAGCAGGGGACCCCGAAAGACTGGCCTCCCACAGTCCCCAGTCGTTATGGACTCCATCCTGCGTCCCAGATGCCGTCCACCATGGGGAGGGTGCTTGCACGTGAGGCCGGGCTCAAGGTGGATCCGAGCGCTTTGAATTTCGACGTGAGATTCCTGTACGACAAGCGTGCTGAGAACGGCTTCATCCTTTACAACGGGTACGGCAACTTCCTCCCTTCCGATCGGCAGATCGACAAGCCGGAGGCGATTACCCCGGCAGCTGCAAAAAGCGGCACGGTGATAAGCATGAACGGCAAGCTCGGCACGGGTGCGGCGTTGTTCAGCCTGTTGGATGGCTGTGAAAAAGGGGTCTCCAATTGCGCGGAGCGCTGCGTGTATGCATTCAATAAGACCCGCACAGGCCATGGAGGCGCATGGTTCAACAACTTCTGGACGCCCATCGGGGCCTATCATGCGGGAAAAGAGAAGTATCAGCATTTCATGAAGGGCCAGCAGTGGTGGCGTGAGCTTTACCGTGACCACTCCGGGGCGGTCTGGCAAGCGCATAACGCAAAGGGCAAGGAGAGTGTTCTTGGCGTAGGCTTTGTGGCCCATTATGTGGTTCAGGACAAGAAGCTGCGGATGTTCGGTGCCCCGCGCTCAGCTTTCGGGCCCAATGCTCCGGCGTACCTGAAGCCGGCACTGGATGCGCACCGCAATCGTGACTATGCCAAGGCCGAAGAGCTGATCCAGGCGGTATTGAAGGGCGGGCAAGTTCCACAAAAGGACGAGGCAATGGTGCGGCACTTCCTGGATTCGGTCCAGACGGTCAAAAAGAGCATTGAATACGACCTTGCCTACACCGAAGACGCAATCAAGAGAGGCGAGTACGGCCTCGCACGCATCGAACTGCCCCAGCTCAAGATGGTGGTGGCGCCCGGGAATGCCAGGCTCAAAGCGATTGCCGCGGCTCTGGAGTCAAACACGGGTAATAAGCCTGTCAAAGGAGCGACGGCTGGTAAAAAGCCCAAACAAAAGCAGGGCCCTCAGGCAAGCAAGGCGGATGGAGGAAAAACGTTTGCACAAGAACTCGCAAGTATCGAGACCCTGGTCAGAGACGGAAAGGTGTACATCGGCGCGAGCAAAAAGGACCATTTCCCGGATTACCCCAGGGAACAATGGAACCGGTGGCGCATGACGGTTCTTGAAACCCCGAAACAAATACCCGGCGGATGGGAGAAGCCTGAGTTTGACGACTCACGCTGGGACGAAACCCCCCTTCCAATAATATGGCCCATGGCCCATACCGCTCTCCTGCGCACCACCTTTGAAGTGAAAGACGTGAAAGCCTACGAGGCTCTCCATGTCCGCGCAAACGCTTACAAACAGCGAAGTGTTATATTATATCTCAATGGCCAACTTGTGGCAAAGGTCAACAATATACCAAGGGATGGGGATATCGATTTCCCGCTGACGCCGTACGCCATGACGCTGCTTAAGAACGGGAAGAACAGTTTGGCTGTGAGTGCGGAGCATGGAATGCGCATGGTGAGTTTCAGTTTGAGGCTGGAAGGGCGTCTCAAGGGCAAAGCAGGCGAATAAGGGGATACAAGTAGCTTATGATATACGAGATTCCTCAACTCCGTCCCGACCCAGAAGAGAGTCGGGACTCCGTTCGGAATGACACCGAAGTGAGCCTGTCATCCCGAGGAAGGCCACCGGCAGCAGCCGGGTGGCTTGTGTGTATGGACACGTCAGTGATATGTCTTTTCTTGTCATCCCGAGCGAAGTCGAGGGATCTCTTGCGCAACTCTATACGTGAGATTTCTCGACTCCGCTTCGCTACGCTCGAAATGACAGAGGCAGCGGCATGAAGCAGTACTATATATACATAGTCACGAACAAGGGGCGAACGACGCTTTACATTGGGGTAACAAACAGTCTTATGCGGCGGGTGGCTCAACATAGGCAAGGGGATATTCCAGGCTTTAGCAAACGTTACAATACGAATCGTCTGGTCTACCATGAACAGTACAACGATGTTCGGGATGCAATTGCCCGTGAGAAGCAACTCAAGGGATGGTCTCGCAAGAAGAAGGAAGGGCTGATCAACGGGATAAACTCGAGGTGGACGGACTTGGCGGTTTCGGTACTCGGGCTGGGCCAGGCTCCATCGAAGCAATGGCAAGAACAGCGTGGGTGGTGTGAGGGAGATCCCTCGACTAGTCTTGTGTCCCATAAGTTCCTTTGTATTAAAGCATGTCATGCCGAGCGCCCGCCTGTCCGTCAGCCGACGGACGGGCAGGCAGTCGAGGCATCTCGGCTTCGACAGAACCCTTTGCTTCGCAAGGAGATCCCTCGACTCCGCTGCGCTTCGCTCGGGATGACACCCGTCGTCCCTCATGCGGGACTATTTCTGGGACAGGACACAAGCTTGGAATGACACCGGAGCGCTTTCAGGAATGACAGAATGTAGAAAAACAAAATATGGGGTGCATTTGTTTAATGGATACCCCGAAAGGAGACGGTAGAACGATGAAGAAGCCAGAGAGCAGGACAGGAACATTCAGATTGTTTGCGGTTGCGACGGCAGTTTTAGCCATGCTGGTAGCTATGCTTCCTGCATACGCCGGCGAAAAGAAACCCCTCAAGGTCATCATTCTTGTCGGCCAGTCGAATATGCAGGAACCGGCAAGTTGGACTACGCTAAAAGGGTTGGCCGACTCCCAGGAAACCAAGCCGCTTTACGACAAACTCGTTGACAAGGACGGCAAGGTCCTGATCCACACCAACGTCTACGTTGTGAAGCCATCGGATACCACAGATGAAAAAGGCAACACGGTTAAGGGGTTTGCCTCCGGCCTGTTGCCGCTTGGATTTGCTGGAAAGACGCTTGCAAAGACGGGGGAAGCTCCAGACGAAGGCGCCAAGAAAAGCAAGAAAGGCAGGAAAGGCGGCGATGGCGGCGGCAGCTTCGGCCCCGAGCTGGGCTTTGGCGTTACTCTGAACGAAAAGCTCAACGAGCCTATCCTCCTCATCAAGACCGCCTGGGGCGGCAAAAGCCTTTACCACGACTTTCGTCCACCCACCGAGACGCTATGGACGCCGCCCAAGGGCCACCCCGACCACCCTGACACCCCGTCGACACTGCCGCCGTTGCCGACGAGTTTCATGCTGCCTGAAGACTTTGAGCCGCCAACCGGACGCGGCAAGAACATGCAGATCCTCAGCGGGCAGGAATGTGTTGAAATCAAAGGCATTCACCCGATCTACGTCTTTTCCGGCTATGGCACAAGGGGAGCTGTTACCAACATCCCCTTCCAGAAAGGCGACCTCATTCTTGGGTTGAACGGCAAGGGCCTCGGCCCGAACCCGGTTCTGCAGTGGCGAGGGCTGTGGTTCACCGACACTCGCAAAGGTGATTGGAAGTTGCGGATTACCTGGTGGCGTCCCAATCCAGAGCTTGGTCCAGGGAAAGGAACCATCAAGACCACCGAGTTCGACACGGCGCAGATGCTCGAGAACGGACAAGACGATGTGGCCAAGTATCTCGCAGAGGAGAAGGCGGAGCAGGAGGCGCTGCTCAAGGGAGGCGAGTACTACTGGAAGATGATTAAAGCGATCAAGACCGTTCTGAAGGATCCCGGTAAGTATTGTCCCGCCTACGACCCCAAACAGGGCTACCAGATTGCCGGCTTCGTCTGGTTCCACGGTTACAATGATATCATCTCATCGACAGCCTATCCAAACGGTGACAAGCCCCGCGGATATGAGCAGTACAGCTGGCTCCTCGCGCACCTCATCCGCAACGTCAGGAAGGAACTTGACGTGCCGAAGATGCCGGTCGTCGTCGGTGTATTTGGCCAGGGCGGCAATTCTGACAAATCGGTACACTTCCGCGAGGCGCAAGCCGCAGTTGCCGGGTATGAGGAATTCAAAGGCACCGTTGTTGCCGTGCAGACAGTCCCGTTCGTTGACACCAGGAACAATGAAATTCAGAACAAACTCAAAAACGTGATGGCCTACAGAGGCGATGATCCGAATCATCCATATGCGAAGCTGCAGGCTGAAGTAAAGGCGTACCGGGAGAAGATGGAGAACTCCGAAGAATTCAAGAATGCGCCAGATAAGAAAAAGGGTGGACTGCAGCGTGCCATCGATGATGGAATCATAAACATCGTCCGAACGAAGGAAGAGCAGGAGTACCTCCGCAACAATGTCTCCAACAAGGGCTATCACTACGATGGTTCGCCGAAGTTCTTTGTCCGCGCGGGCGAGGCTTTTGGAAAAGCGATGTATGACTTGGTGAAGGCGGGCAAGTGAAAGAACGCGCGGTTGAGTGTGGAGTCAGAATATAATGAAAAGACGAGAATTCATGAAGATTGCCGGCGCGGGCATTCTGGCGATGGTCCAATTGAGTAGAGCGAAAGAAATGAAATTACCTGGCAGGACCAACATTCTTTTTATTGTCTGTGACGACCTCAACGATTCCGTGGTCGGAATGGGCGGACACCCCCAGGCAAAGACCCCGAACATTGATCGTCTCATGGCTCGCGGCGTCAAGTTTACCAACAACCAGTGCAATGCCCCTCTATGGACCGTTACGGGGTCGGACCGTTACGGGGTCAGGCTGTGAATAACAAGTAAGGTGTTGACTGTATTGGCAGGATATGAGAATGAAATATTCATGCCAAGGCCGCCGAGAAAAGAATATGCGGGAGCGCTGTACCACGTGACCAGCCGGGGGAACGGACGGGCGCAGATATTCTTTGAGGATGATGACAGGAAACGCTTTCTGGCACAGTTGCAGAATTGCCTGGAACAATACGAAGTTATTCTCTATGCCTATGTGCTGATGGGTAATCATTACCATCTCCTGGTCCGGACACGCCATGCTAACCTTGGCAGATTCATGCAGCGACTGAATACCAGTTATGCGCTGTACTCGCGCTACAAACACAAGAAACCAGGACACAGACTGGAAGGCCGGTATAAAGCCAGGCTGGTGCAGGGTGATGAGTATATCCTGACGTTGACGAGATATATTCATCTGAATCCTGTGAAGGTCAGGGCTGTAAGAAGTCTTGGTCGAGAAGAGAGACGTCGATTTCTTGAGAAATACGAGTGGAGCAGTTGCAGGGGATATGTGGACCCGAGGCGGCGGGATGATTTTGTCTGTTACGATATTATGAGTCATTTCCGCGGTGGAGAAAGGCGCAGATGTCGCGAGTACAGGACGTATGTGTATGGCTTCCTGTTGGTAGACGATGACGAGGTTATGAAGGTAATGGAGCGAAGCGGGCATGGGATAGGGGATGAAGAGTTTGTTGAGGAGCTCGAGCGGGAATTGAGAAGCAGAAAGATCGGTGCCGATCTTGACCGGGATGTGAATTATCCCGGAGAACATATATCAGCAGACTGTATTGATGAGGTTGTGGCAAAGAAATACGGTATAAAATCTGAGATGTTGAAGGCCAACGGGCACACAGAAGGGTTGGGGCTGGCGAAAGCGGTAGCGATGGAGTTGGCGTGCAGACTGACGGGATTGCGGCAGAGGGCGATTGGCGCCAGATATGGAGGGGTCAGTTCGCAGGCTGTTAGCCATGCCCGTAAACGTGTTAAGGCGGCGGTATCATCAGATTGCCTGACGGAACTGGCATCCGTCATTCGTTCGATGTAACTTTCCCATTAACTTGTTATTCACAGTCTGACCCCGATGGCGTGGATGACCCCGATGGCGTGGAGGAACTCAAGGCGCGCCTGATCAAGTACCTGGAGAAGACGGGAGATCCGCGTTTTACAGGCAAGCCTGTCAGATTTGAGGAGTATCCTTAC
>Ga0172375_10008789_pt1 | contig 13488 bp, 14 predicted proteins | sample LakKiv1m_FD_114537 | JGI IMG/M metagenome (GOLD analysis project Ga0172375, IMG submission 114537) | Freshwater microbial communities from Kabuno Bay, South-Kivu, Congo - kab_092012_11.1m | ecosystem: Environmental > Aquatic > Freshwater > Lake | place: Democratic Republic of the Congo...
CCGCGGAAATCGGCGAGGCCTCGATCGGCATCTCGGCCTTGTTGAGGCGCGCGGCGAGTTCGCCCATGACCCAGTTGGCGCACACTTTTGCCTGTTCCTTGCCTGCCGCGGCGACGGTGTCTTCGAAGAATTGCGCGTTGGCACGCGTGCTGGTCAGCGTCGCGGCATCGTAGGCCGACAATCCATAATCGGATTGGCAGCGCTGCTGCATCGCCTGCGGCAGTTCGGGTAGTGTGGCTTTTACTTCTTCAATCCACGCCGGCTTGATTTCCAGCGGCAGCAGGTCCGGATCGGGGAAGTAGCGGTAGTCGTGCGCGTCTTCCTTGCTGCGCATCGCGCGCGTTTCGCCGGTATCGGGGTTGAACAGCACGGTGGCCTGCTGGATTTTCCGGCCTTCCTCGATCTCGGCGATCTGCCACTGGATCTCGTAGTCGATGGCCTGCTGCAGGAAGCGGAAGGAGTTGAGGTTCTTGATCTCGCGGCGCGTGCCGAGCGGCTCTCCCGGGCGGCGCACCGAGACGTTGGCGTCGCAGCGGAACGAGCCTTCCTGCATGTTGCCGTCGCAGATGCCGATCCAGGTGACGAGCGAATGCAGCGCCTTGGCGTAGGCCACGGCCTCGGCACTGGAACACATGTCGGGTTCGGTGACGATCTCGAGCAGCGGCGTGCCGGCACGGTTGAGGTCGATGCCGGTCTTGCCGTGGAAATCTTCATGCAAGGATTTCCCGGCGTCTTCTTCGAGATGGGCACGCGTCAGGTGAACGAGTTTCTCCTGCTCGCCGACACGAATCGTCAGGCCGCCGCCGGAAACGACGGGCAGTTCGAACTGGCTGATCTGATAGCCCTTCGGCAGGTCGGGGTAGAAGTAGTTCTTGCGCGCGAAGACCGAGCGCGGCGCAATCTGCGCACCGATGGCGAGGCCGAACTTGATCGCGCAGACGACCGCTTCGCGGTTCAAGACCGGCAGCACGCCGGGCAGGGCGATATCGACCGCGCAGGCCTGACGGTTCGGCTCGGCGCCGAAGGCCGTGCTGGCGCCGGAGAAGATCTTCGACTGTGTCTGCAGCTGGACATGCGTTTCAAGCCCAATGACAACTTCCCACGTCATACATCATCCTTCATGAACAGCTGCCCTTCCGGCTATCGACCAGAATGGGCCAGAGATAATTGACTGCGTCGCCGCCGCACTCGGTGCGGCAGTCGCGGAAAGCGACGGTGACCTGATCGCCCTGTTCCCACAGGCTTACCTTGCAGGATGTCTTTTGCGATGCGAGCACGACGATCGGCAGGCTCTCGGTCTGGCGGAAGTCGGCAAGGCGGAACTGGCAGCTGCCGCGCCGGGGGACATCGACGCGCGCATCGAGCAGTTCGACCCGCGCATCCTTCACCGCCAGATCAAGCCTGCCGGCATAGCCGGTATCGTCGCGGAAGCTGCAACTGGCCTGGGCGTTCAGCGCGCGGCCGTCGATCGGCTTCAGTCCGCGCTTGGCCAGCAGGGCCAGCGTCTCTTTCTTGAGTGCCGGCGGCTTGGGTGTGGCTTGGGGCCTGGATACTGGCACGGACGGTGCCGCGGGTGCAGGAGGCTCCGGGGGCGGCGGTGTCGCGCAGCCGGCCAGCAAGGCCAGCAGCGCTGCCGCGCAGAACCGTGCGGTCATCATGCTTCCAGACCCGCAGGCAGGCGGCAATGCCAGTCGGTCGCCCGTTGATACTGGTGGGCGACGTTGAGTATTTTCGCTTCGGCGAACCATGGTGCGATCAGCTGCAGGCCGACGGGAAGATGGTTGTCGAAGCCGCAGGGAATCGACATGCCCGGCAGGCCGGCAAGGTTGACCGCGATCGTGTAGATGTCCGACAGGTACATCTGTACCGGATCGGCGCTCTTGGCGCCGAACTCGAAGGCCGGCGCCGGCGCCGTCGGTCCCATGATGACGTCGCAGTCCTGAAACGCGGCCGAAAAGTCGGCGGCGATGAGGCGGCGAATCTTCTGTGCCTTGAGGTAGTAGGCGTCGTAGTAGCCGTGCGAGAGCACGTAGGTGCCGATCAGGATGCGGCGCTTGACCTCGGCGCCGAAGCCTTCGGCGCGGGACCTCGCGTACATGTCGTTGAGGTCGGCGTACTCGGCGGCACGGTGGCCGTAGCGCACGCCGTCGAAGCGCGACAGGTTGGAGCTGGCTTCGGCCGGCGCGATCACGTAGTAGGCTGGCACCGAAAGCCCCGAGTTGGGCAATGAAACCTCGACAGTCGTCGCGCCGAGCTTGCGGTATTCGGCCAGCGCTGCCTCGACCGCGGCGCGCACCCCAGCATCCATGCCGGCACCGAAGAATTCCTTGGGAAGCCCGATGCGCAAGCCTTGCAACGGTTTCTCCAGGTCGCGCGTGTAGTCCTCGGCCGGGCGTTCGAGCGAAGTCGAGTCGCGCGGATCGAAACCGGCCATGGCATTCAGCAGCAGCGCGCAGTCCTCGGCCGACTTGGCCATCGGGCCGCCCTGGTCGAGCGAGGAGGCGAAGGCAATCATGCCGTAGCGCGACACGGTGCCGTAAGTCGGCTTGAGGCCGGTCAGGCCGCAAAGCGCCGCCGGCTGGCGAATCGAGCCGCCCGTGTCGGTGCCGGTCGCGGCGGGCACGAGCCGTGCTGCGATTGCGGTGGCAGAACCGCCCGACGAGCCGCCGGGCACGCAGGCGGTATTCCACGGGTTCTTCACCGGGCCGAAGAACGAGGTTTCGTTCGACGAACCCATCGCGAATTCGTCCATGTTGCACTTGCCGACGAGCACCATGCCGGCGTCGTCCAGCTTGGCGACGACATGCGCATCGTAGGGCGCGACGAAATTGTCGAGCATCCGCGAGCCGCAGGTGGTGCGCCAGCCTGCGGCACAGAAGATGTCCTTGTGCGCGAGCGGTATGCCTGTGAGTGCCGTCCTGTCAGCGCCGACTTTCTGGTCGGCGTTCCGCGCGGCGGCGAGCGCCTTCTCACGGTCGACGGTGACGAAGGCGTTGAGCGTCGGGTTGAGCTTCTCGATGCGGTCGAGGAACAGCGTCGTCAGTTCGACGCTGGAAATCTTCTTTTGCGCCAGCGCGGCGCCGAGTTCCTTGAGCGATGAATTGATCATTATTCGATCACCCTGGGAACGAGATAGAGGCCGGCCTCGGTCTCGGGTGCGATGGCCTGGAAGGCATCGCGACGATCGGGCTCGGTGACGGCATCCGGCCGCAGGCGCTGGACAACATCCACGGCATGGGCCATCGGCTCGATGCCCTCGGTGTTCACCGCTTGCAATTGTTCGACGAAGGCGAGGATGTTGTTCAACTGGCCGCGGGTCTGTTCGGCTTCCGCGGGAGAGATATCGATGCGTGCCAGGCGCGCGATGCGGCTGACGTCGTCCAGACTCAAGGACATGGTTTTAAAGTAAGTTTTTGTGAAATTGGGTAGCGGGGCCGGCAATTTGCCGAGCACGTTAGGGTATCATAGGTGTCCCTTTCCCCGGCAGTGCAGGTTGGCTTTACGGCGCTGTCCGTCACTCTTTTCAGGATTCCGATGTTCTCATTTCTCCGCTCCTATTTCTCGAACGACCTGGCGATCGACCTCGGCACCGCCAACACGCTGATCTATGTGCGCGGCAAGGGCATCGTGCTCGACGAACCTTCCGTCGTCGCGATCCGCACCGAAGGCGGCCCCAACGCCAAGAAAACCATCCAGGCCGTCGGTGCCGCTGCCAAGCAGATGCTGGGCAAGACGCCGGGCAACATCACCGCCATCCGCCCGATGAAGGACGGCGTGATTGCCGACTTCACCGTCACCGAGCAGATGCTCAAGCAGTTCATCAAGCGGGTGCATGACTCGCGCCTGTTGTCGCCCAGCCCGCGCATCATCATCTGCGTGCCCTGCGGCTCGACGCAAGTCGAGCGCCGCGCGATCCGCGAATCGGCGCTCGGCGCCGGCGCCTCGCAGGTCTACCTGATCGAGGAGCCGATGGCCGCCGCGATTGGCGCAGGCCTGCCGGTTTCCGACGCTACCGGCTCGATGGTCGTCGACATCGGCGGCGGTACGACGGAGGTGGGCGTCATTTCACTCGGCGGCATGGTCTATGCCGGTTCGGTGCGTGTCGGCGGCGACAAGTTCGACGACGCCATCATCAACTACATCCGCCGCAACTACGGCATGCTGATCGGCGAGGCGACGGCCGAGCTCATCAAGAAAACCATCGGCTCCGCCTTCCCCGGCTCCGAAGTCAAGGAGATGGAAGTCAAGGGCCGCAACCTCGCCGAAGGCATTCCGCGCAGCTTCACGATTTCGTCCAACGAGATTCTCGAGGCGCTGTCCGATCCGCTCAACCAGATCGTCGGCGCGGTGAAGATCGCCCTCGAGCAGACGCCCCCCGAACTCGGTGCCGACATCGCCGAGCGCGGCATGGTGCTCACCGGCGGCGGCGCGCTGCTGCGCGACCTCGACCGCCTGCTGATGGAAGAAACCGGCCTGCCGGTCACGGTTGCCGACGACCCGCTGACCTGCGTGGTCCGCGGCTCGGGCATCGCGCTCGAAAAGATGGACAAACTCGGCAGTATTTTTGCCAACGAATAAAGCCGATCCCGGTAAGTTGCAGCGTGGCGCGCAGATCGCACCACGCGCATTCTTCCGGGGAGAAACGCCGCCTTGATGTCTGTCGCAGGACATATCGGCCATGGGCCGCCACCGTTCTTCAAGCGCGGGCCGGCGCCGCTCGCCCGGCTGGTGTTCTTCCTGGCCCTTGCCGTGCTGCTGATGGTGGCCGATCTCCGTTTCAAGACCCTCGAGCCCGCGCGCGTGGCGGTCGCCGCACTGCTCTGGCCGCTGCAGAAGGCCGTGCTGCTGCCGGTCGAAGGCGCCGGCGAGGCCGGCACCTATTTCTCCGATCTGGCGCGGCTGAAAAAGGAAAACGAGGAGCTGCGCGAACGTCAGCTCGCGCAGGCCAATCTGCTGTTGCGGCAGGCGCATCTCGACAACGAAAACCGCCGCCTGCGCGCCCTGCTCGACATGGGCGAACGTCTGGGCGTGTCCGCCAAGGCCGCGGAGATTCTCTACGCGGCGCGCGATCCGTTCTCGCGCCGCATCGTCATCGATCGCGGCCTGACGCATGACATCGAAACCGGCCAGGCCGTCATCGACGATGTCGGCGTGATCGGCCAGGTGACGCGGGTATTCCCGCTGACCAGCGAAGTGACGCTGCTGACCGACAAGAACCAGTCGATTCCGGTGCAGGTTTCCCGCAACGGCTTGCGCGCCGTGCTCGCCGGCGCCGGCAGCGGCGTATTGGAACTGAAATTCCTGCCGGCGAACGCCGACGTCCAGCCGGGCGACACGCTCGTGACCTCGGGTCTTGACGGCATCTATCTGCCCGGCCTGCCGGTGGCGAATGTGGTCAGCATCGATCGCGACAATTCATTCTCGTTCGCCCGCATCGAGTGTGCGCCGCTGGCGGGCGTCGAGAGACAGGGCCAGGTGCTGGTGCTCGGCAAGCGCGTTGCGCCGCCCATGCCCGAGGCTGCGCCGGAACAGCCGAAGAAATCCGCCAAGAGCAAGAAAGCGCGGGTAGCCAAATGATTCAACCTACCCATTCCTCGCGTCGCATCCTGTTGCCGGCCCGCGCCTGGTTCGTCTATTTTTCGCTGCTGGTGGCCGGCGTGCTCAACCTGATTCCGCTGGGCCGACTGCCGGGCGTGCCCGACTGGCTGGCGCTGGTGCTGTGCTTCTGGTGCATCCACCAGCCGCTGAAGGTTGGCATGGCGGCCGGTTTCTTCTTCGGACTGGCGATGGATGTCGCCAACGCCGGCGTGATGGGCCAGCATGCTTTCGCCTACGTGCTGCTCGCCTTCACGGCGGGCGGCCTAGCGCGGCGCGTGCTCTGGTTTCCGCTCGCGGAACAGGCGCTGCATGTGCTGCCCATGCTGCTCGGCACCCAGCTCGTCATGCTGGCGCTCCGCATGGCGACCGGCGCCGAGTTTCCCGGCCTGCTGTATTTCCTCTCCAGTTTCATCGGCGCCTTGCTCTGGCACCCGCTCAACTACGTGCTGCTGCTGCCGCAGTATCGGCCGGTCGAGCGCGACGACAATCGCCCCATCTAAACCGTGGAATTCAAGGATGCCCAGGAAGGGCTGGAACAGTTCAATCGTCGCATCGCCAGCGCCGGCGGTTTCGTCCTGCTCTGCTTCGCCATCCTGTTCGGACGTTTTTTCTGGCTGCAGGTAATCCAGCACGATTACTACCAGACGCGCGCCGAGGACAATCGCATTTCACTGGTGCCGATCGTGCCCAACCGCGGGCTGATCGTCGATCGCAATGGCGAGGTGCTGGCGCGCAACTATTCGGCCTACACCCTCGAAATCACGCCGACGCAGGTAGCCGATCTCGAAGCGACGATCGACGGGCTGGCCGAGTTCATCGCCATCGAGCCCAAGGATCGCCGGCGCTTCAGGAAGCTCATGGAGGAAAGCAAGCGCTTCGAGTCGCTGCCGATCCGCACGCGCCTCACCGACGAAGAGGTCGCGAAATTCATTGCCCGCCGCTTCCGTTTTCCCGGCGTCGATATCAAGGCGCGCCTGTTCCGCCAGTATCCGCAAGGCGCATTTGCATCGCACATCCTCGGCTACATCGGCCGCGTCACCGAGCGCGACCTGGCGAAGATCGAAGAGCGCGAGCAGGATGCCAACTATCGCGGCACCGATCATTTCGGCAAGACCGGCATCGAGCAGCATTACGAATTCGACCTGCACGGCACGAGCGGCTTCGAGCAGGTCGAGGTGGATGCCGGCGGCCGGGCGATCCGCACGCTGTCCCGCGTCGCGCCCGTGCCGGGCAACAAGCTGACGCTGACCATCGACGCCAAGCTGCAGCGGATCGCCGAGGAAGCCTTCGGCGACCGCCGGGGGGCGCTGGTGGCGATCGAGCCAGCCACCGGCGGCATCCTCGCCCTCGTCTCGGTGCCCAATTACGATCCCAACCTGTTCGTCGACGGCATCGGCGCGGTCGACTGGGAAGCGCTCAACAATTCACCCGAGAAGCCGATGGTGAACCGCGCGCTGAACGGCGCTTATCCGCCCGGCTCGACCTTCAAGCCCTTCATGGCGCTCGGCGCGCTGACGCTGGGCAAGCGCCGGCCGGAGCAGGCGATCGCCGATCCCGGTGGCTTCAACTTCGGCGGCCACTTCTTCCGCGACGACAAGAAGGGCGGCCACGGCATGGTCGACATGTACAAGTCGATTGTCGTGTCCTGCGACACCTACTACTACATGCTCGCCAACGACATGGGGATCGACAACATCGCCAACTTCATGGGCAGCATCGGTCTCGGCAGCCGCACCGGCATCGACATCGATGGCGAGTCGGAAGGCGTGCTGCCTTCGCAGGCCTGGAAGAAGAAACGCTTCAAGAAGCCCGAGCAGCAGAAGTGGTATGCCGGCGAGACGATTTCGATCGGCATCGGCCAGGGTTACAACGCCTACACGCCGATCCAGCTCGCGCAGGCGACCGCGACGCTCGCCAACGACGGCGTGATGTTCCGCCCCCACCTCGTGAAACACATTACCGACACGAGAAGCGGCGCGCAGACCCCGATCGAGCCGCAGCCGCTCAAGACCCTGCCCTGGAAGCAGGAGCACGTCGATTTCATCAAGCGCGCGATGGTCGGGGTGATCAGGGAGGGGACGGGCGCCCGCGCCTTCAAGGATGCCGGCTACGTCGCCGCCGGCAAGACCGGCACGGCGCAGGTGTTTTCGTACAAGGGCGCCGAGCACAAGACGGAGCACATGAAGGCCAGCCTGCGCGACCATGCGCTGTTCACCGCTTTCGCGCCCGCCGATGCGCCGCGGATCGCGCTCGCGGTGCTGGTCGAGAACGGTGGCTTCGGCGCGCAAGCCGCCGCGCCGATCGCGCGTCAGGTGATCGACTACTACCTGCTTGGCAAGCTGCCCAAGGGCGCCGCGCCCGCCGACGAGGCCGCGGTGGAAGCGGACGAGGAGGAAGCGCAATGATCCGCAACCTCTGGCGCAAACTCGTCACGCCGATCGACGGCCCGCTGCTGGGCTTTACGGCGCTGTTGCTGATCGTCGCCACGGTGGCCATGGCCAGCGCTTCTCCGGAGCGCATGAGCGCCCACCTCGTCAATCTCGGCGTCGCGCTGGCGGTGATGCGCGTCGTCGCGCAGATTCCGCCGCAGCGGCTGATGCACCTCGCGCTGCCGGCGTATATCCTTGGCGTGCTGCTGCTGGTCGCCGTCGCGCTGTTCGGCGATATTTCGAAAGGCGCGCGCCGCTGGCTGAACATCGGCTTCATGCGCATCCAGCCGTCGGAGTTGATGAAGATCGCGATGCCGCTGATGCTGGCCTGGTACTTCCAGAAGCACGAGTCCCTGCTGCGCTGGCGCGAATACGCGCTCGCCACGCTGATCCTGCTGGTCCCGGTGGCGCTGATCGCGCGCCAGCCCGACCTCGGCACGGCGATCCTTGTCTTTGCCGCGGGTTTCTTCGTGATCTTCTTCGCCGGCCTGCCGTGGAAGGTGATCGTCGGCTTGCTGGCCGCCGCCGGCGCGGCGGCGCCCTTCGCCTGGAACCTGCTGCACGACTACCAGCGCCAGCGCATCCTGATGCTGCTCGATCCCGAGAAGGACCCGCTCGGCAAGGGCTTCCACATCATCCAGTCGACCATCGCGATCGGGTCCGGCGGCATCCTCGGCAAGGGCTGGGGGCAGGGCACGCAGGCGCAGCTCGAGTTCATCCCCGAGCGCCATACCGACTTCATCTTCGCCGTTTTTTCGGAGGAATTCGGGCTGCTCGGCAACTTCGTGCTGCTCGTGCTCTACGCGCTGCTGATCGGCCGCGGCCTGCTGATCGCCGCGCATGCCGCGACCCTGTTCACGCGCCTGCTGGCCGGCGCGGTCACGTTGATCTTCTTCACCTATGCCTTCGTCAACATGGGCATGGTTTCCGGCATCCTGCCGGTCGTCGGCGTGCCCTTGCCCTTCGTCAGCTACGGCGGCACGGCGCTCGTCACGCTCTGCCTCGGCGTCGGCATCCTGATGTCGATCAACAAGAACCGCATGCTCGTCCAGAAATGAATAAAGCCATTCCCCTCCTGCTTGCTGTTCTGCTTGCGGCTTGCGGCGGCCAGCCACCCAAGCCGGTCGAGGAGCCGGCGCCGCGGGGTGCCGTCCTGCCAGCGCCGACTTTCCCCAAAGGCGGCGGCTATTATCAGGACGACGGGCCGCTCGACGCGATTCCCGTCGATCTCGCCGCCGTTCCCGATGCCGTGCCGCGCGACGAACCGCTGCACCGCTTCGCCAACCGTCCCTACAACGTGCTCGGGCGCGACTACATGCCGCTGCAAGCGCGCATGCCCTTCCGCCAGCAGGGCGTGGCGAGCTGGTACGGCCGCAAGTTCCATGGCCAGAACACCTCGAGCGGCGAACCCTACGACATGTTCGGCATGACCGCCGCGCATCCCACGCTGCCGATCCCTTCCTACGTGCGCGTTACCCGTGCTGATACCGGCAAGTCGGTGGTGGTGCGCGTCAACGACCGCGGACCCTTCCTGCACGAGCGTGTCATCGACCTCTCCTACACGGCGGCGTGGAAGCTCGGTTATATCGCCAACGGCAGCGCCACGGTGATCGTCGAACGCGTCTTCCCCGGCGATGCCGTCCCGCCGGCCCAACCGGCAACCACCGCGCCGCTCCAGGTTGCCGCTGCCGATGGTCAAGCCGCCGAGCCGAACATCCTGCGGGATGTCGAGGAGCGCGGCGGCCACTACCTCCAGCTTGGCGCCTTCGGCAGCCGCGACAATGCCGAATCGCTGAAGCTGAAACTCGCGCGCACGCTCGGCAACCTCGGCGAGCGCCTGCTGATTCGCAGCGCGGGGAACCTGCATCGCCTGCAGCTCGGCCCCTGGGCCGACGCCGGCGAGGCGCGCCGCGTCGCCGAGCAGCTCAAGCTCGCCTTCGAGCTACCCAGCGTGCTGGTAAAGTAACCCCTTCCTTCAGCCAATTCCCATGACCGTTTCCATGCGTTTCCTTGCCCTCCTGCTGACCTTCGTTGCGCTTAATGTTTTCGCCCAGACCGTCGAACCGCCGCCACCGCTCGCCGCGCGCGCCTGGGTGCTGATCGACCAGACCACCAGCCAGACGCTCGCCGCGGTGAATCCCGAGCAGAAGGTCGAACCGGCCTCGCTCACCAAGATCATGACCTCCTACGTCGTCTATGGTGCGCTGCGCGACGGCAAGCTCAAACTCGACCAGGTCGTCCCGGTGTCGGAGAAGGCCTGGAAGGCGCCCGGCTCGCGCATGTTCATCGCGCCCGACCAGCAGGTCACCGTCGATGCGCTGCTCTCGGGCATGGTGATCCAGTCCGGCAACGACGCCAGCACGGCGCTCGCCGAGGCAGTCGCCGGCAGCGAGGAAGCCTTTGCCAACCTGATGAACGCCGAGGCCAAGCGGCTCGGCCTCGCCAATACCCACTTCGTGAATGCCACCGGCCTGCCCGATCCGGCGCACATGACCACGGTCAATGACCTCGCGCTGCTGACGACCGCGCTGATCCGTGATTTCCCCGAGGAGTACAAGCGCTACGCGGTCAAGGAGTTCACCTGGAACAAGATCAAGCAGCCCAACCGCAACCGCCTGTTGTGGCTCGATCCGGCGATCGACGGCGTCAAGACCGGCCATACCGAAACGGCCGGTTTCTGCCTGATCGCCTCGCGCCATGACGGCGCGCGCCGCCTGACCACCGTCGTCGTCGGCACGCCTTCCGACAACGCGCGCGTGCAGGAAACGCTCGCGCTGCTGCATTACGGCGCGCGCGCCTTCGATGCGGTGAAGCTTTACGACAAGGGGCAGGCACTTTCGCAGCTCAAGGTGTTCAAGGGCCAGCAGAACACCGTGGGTGCCGGTTTTGCCGCCGATTTCGTGCTCTCGCTGCCGCGCGGCGTCGCGAACCAGCCCGACCGCATCAAGGTCGAGGTGCACAGCAAACAACCGCTGCTGGCACCCGTCAAGCAGGGCGACCGCGTCGCGACACTCAAGCTGACGATCGACGGCAAGCCCTATGGCGAGCATGCGCTCGTCGCGCTCGCCGACGTGCCGGTCGCCGGCATCCTCGGCCGCGCCTGGGATTCGCTCAAGCTGTGGTTCCAATGACACTCTGTTATCTCAACGGGAACTTCCTGCCGCTGGCCGAGGCGGCCGTTTCCCCCATGGATCGCGGCTTCCTGTTCGGCGATGGCGTCTATGAAGTCGTGCCCGTCTATTCGCGCCGTGCGTTCCGGCTCGACGAACATCTGGGCCGCCTGCAGCGCAGCCTGGACGCGATCCGCCTCGCCAATCCGCTGCCGCCGGACGAGTGGCGCGCGCTGGTCGGACGCCTGATCGAGGCCGCCGAGTGGAACGACCAGTCGGTCTATCTGCAGGTCACGCGCGGGCCGATGGATATCCGCAACCATGCCTTCCCGGCGACTATCACGCCGACGGTGTTCGGCCTCGTCGAAGCCTTGCATGCTCCGCCACCAGCACAGGTCGAGCAGGGCGTCGCCGCCGTGTCCGCGGCCGACTTCCGCTGGCTGCGCTGCCACGTCAAGGCGACCTCGCTGCTCGCCAACTGCCTGCTGCGCCAGATGGCCTTCGACGCCGGCTGCGCCGAAACGCTGATGTTCCGCGACGGCATCCTCTCCGAAGGCGCCGCCTCGAACATCTTCGTCGTGAAGAATGGCACGCTGCTCGCGCCGCAGAAGAACCACCTGATGCTCACCGGCATTACCTACGACGTGGTGCTCGAACTGGCGGCTAAACACGGCCTGCCGACTGAGGTGCGCGACATCGCCGATGCCGAGGTGCGTGATGCCGACGAACTGTGGCTCACCTCCTCGACCAAGGAGGTGCTGGCGATCGTGCGGCTCGATGACCGACCGATCGGGACGGGCAAACCCGGACCGGTGTTCGGCAAGATGTACGGCTGGTACCAGGACTTCAAAAACACGGTGATGCGTGGCTGACGATACGCTGCTTGAGTTTCCCTGCGACTTTCCGCTCAAGGTCATGGGCGCGACGCGCGAGGGCTTCGCGCAGGCCATCGTCGCAGTCGTATTGAAACACGCGCCAGACTTCGATGCGGCCGGCGTCGAGATGCGTCCCTCGAAGGCCGGCAATTACCTGTCGCTCACCTGCACGATCCGCGCGACCTCGAAGCCCCAGCTCGACGCGCTCTACCGCGAACTGACCAGCCACCCGTGGGTGAAAATCGTTTTGTAATTCGCACACTGGGTCGTGTCGAGTACGAACCGACCTGGCGCGCGATGCAGGCCTTCACCGCCGCGCGGACGCCGGATACGCCCGACGAGCTATGGCTCTGCGAGCACCCGCCGGTGTTCACGCTCGGCCTCGCCGGCAAGCCGGAACACTTGCTGCGCGACATCGGCATTCCCCTTGTCAGGATCGATCGCGGTGGGCAGATCACCTACCACGGCCCGGGCCAGATCGTCTGCTACCTGCTGCTCGACCTCAAGCGCCGCGGCCTCACCGTGAAGTCGCTCGTCAATCGCATGGAGCAGGCGGTCATCGACCTGCTCGGCGGCTACGGCGTCGCGGCGGAACGGCGGGCGGGCGCGCCCGGCGTCTATGTCGGCGGCGCGAAGATCGCCGCGCTCGGCCTCAAGATTAAGCGCAATTGCAGTTACCACGGCCTGGCGCTCAACGTCGCCATGGACCTGGCACCCTTCGCCGCGATCAATCCCTGCGGCTACGCCGGCATGGCCGTGACGCAACTGTCACACTTCGACCCTGCCGCAGACATCGAGCGTGTCGGCAACAATCTGGTCGAACATTTGCGCAAGAACCTGTAAACCTGCCGTCCCGCCAGCGCCGACTTTTCTTTTTTCGGCAATGCGCATACCATGCGCACAGGAGGTGCGACATGAAAACTGCTGCCCAAACTGCCCCGGCAAAACGCCCTGTCAATCTGCTGCTGAGCGAGGACAACGTGCGTCTGGCGCGGCACTTCACCGACAATCTTTCCGCGACGGTCGATAGTTTGCTGGTGGATTACATTGCTCGGCAAAACGATGCGCAACGCGCGCGCCAACGATTGGGCGATGCTGTTGCGGACGCTTGGAACCGCTTCCACGCAAAACATGGTGCTTTCGCGGATGACTATTCGACGCTATGAGCCGTTTTGCTCAATTCGATGTCTGCCGCAATACCGGAAAGCACCGGGCGACTATTCCGTATGTCGTCATCGTGCAGTCGTCCTATTACGAAAAAGCCCGGCGGCGTGTCGTCGTACCGTTGGTGATGCGGGCAGAAATTGACCGGCTTGCCCCATTGCCTGCTTCACCGATAAACCCGGCTTTCCAGATCGAAAACACCGATGTCGTGCTCAACCCGCTGGAAATCGTTTCGGTACCCGTCGAGGTACTGGGTGAAACGGTCGCCTCGCTGAGCGAGGCAGGCGATACCATCATTGCCGCGCTGGACGA